>Ga0307997_10000925_pt1 | contig 13552 bp, 10 predicted proteins | sample Davwhametageno36_FD_203165 | JGI IMG/M metagenome (GOLD analysis project Ga0307997, IMG submission 203165) | Marine microbial communities from Davis Island wharf, Antarctic Ocean - #36 | ecosystem: Environmental > Aquatic > Marine > Unclassified | place: Antarctic Ocean: Davis Island wharf... | reverse complement strand
GAGAGCAAACACACACGTGACTTTAGTGGTAGATAACACAGCACCGCAAACACAGCGCAGCAAATGCGCTACACCGCCCCAGTCCTTCCTAACGGATCAACACCCAATCTACGGTGGCAAAGCCGAAATAGTCAGAACCCAGCAAAGCGGTGGGTATTGGCACTTTCGTATGTGGATTAGCGAAGAGCGTAAATATGTTCGCAAGACGTTAAAAACCACTCACCTTGATAATTCCTTTTTTGTGCGCGACCTAGCTGTTTAACGGAAAGTAACCCTCCAGCGGATAAGACATGCACCCGAAAAAATAGGGTAATCAAATGCTTTCAGCGAAGATACTGTTTTAAAGGGCAGGGGTCTTTGAATGGTTCGTGAGGAAAAGACATTATGGCGCTAGATACTATGTGAAAACCCTACGGTCTTGCCCACTTTCCACGCGCACGTCTTAACGTATATTGTGTCAAAAAGTTAGTTCTACGATGATGATGTCGCTATAGCTGCCAGCATATACGTTTTGGAGGGCGGGGATGAGACAACGCGGGAGCGCAGCGACGGCGGCCCCCTTTTATTTGAGAGGGGGTGAGGGCAAGGCCCAAATAATTCCCGCCGCCTCGACCAAACAAGTGATCTAGGAAACACTTCGCAAAACTAAGTGCCTAGTAAATACCCATGCAGGCCAGTATATCTGGTCATGTATGGGTCGTTTATAGTCTATCAGGTTCCTCAACCCCCAATGATTCAAGATCTGCATAAACTCGTACTCTGCGGCATTATTAACGTAAAAGAAGCGAGTGTTTATAAATATAAAAGCAGGATTTATTAGTTGGTTATTTCTTACCAGCATCTTCTCTGTAGCCCACCAAAAATGGAAAGCGCCGTGTAAATCAAGCGATCCAGCTTCAATCGAATGGTGAGAATGTCTTGTTAACGGTCCTTATATTTATTTAGGATATCCTGATTGATGTCGGATATGTTTCGGCATCCTGTTAGCGCCATTGCTACGCGGATTTCTTTGTCGAGTAACGTTAAAACATGTTCGACACCTACCTGTCCACGTGCGGCAAGGGCGTAGACCCAGCTTCTGCCAATGAGAACTGATTTTGCCCCTAGGGCAAGCATTTTTAGTACATCAAGACCGGAAGAAATACCGCCATCTACCAGCAAATCAACCCGATCACCTACCGCGTCTGCAATTGATGGCAACGCCTTAACAGTAGATGGCACGCCATCTAATTGTCGGCCGCCATGATTGGAGACGATGATGCCATCAACGCCAATTGAGGCGGCTTCGATCGCATCGTCTTTATCGAGTATACCTTTTAAAATAATTGGGCCATCCCAATTTTCACGTACGAAATTGAGATCCCGCCATGATACTGATGGATCAAAGTTATTGTGCATCCATGCCATAAAATCACTGAGGCCACTGTCACTACGTAATACTGGGGCAATATTGCCGAGTTGATGCGGCCTACCGAGCAGGCCGACATCCCAAGCCCAATGGGGTCTGACGATTGCTTGGGCAAAACGGCGTATGCTGCCTGAAAGAAAGGATTCGCCCGCTAGTCCTGAGCGATAATCGCGATAACGGATGCTGGGCACGGGCATATCCAACGTAAAGACTAATGCGGAGCACTTTGCCGCACGTGCCTGAGCCAGTATATCGCGCATAAAACTGCGATCTCTAATCATGTAAAGTTGAAACCAAAATGGGTTTGTGGCGGCGGTATCGACCTCCTTAAGTGAGCAAATACCGACAGTCGATAGCGTAAAGGGAACACCGGCATTTTCTGCTGCCCGAATGCCCTGCACCTCACCACGGCGGGCATACATGCCAGCTAAGCCGACAGGTGCAAGCGCTACGGGCATACTCATAGGTGTACCAAATAATTCAGTCGAGGTATCGATATTTGATACATCACGAAGGACGCGCTGGCGGAGTTCCAGATTGTCGAGATCGACCCTATTTCTGTTTTTGGTTATCTCTGAATAGGAACCACCATCAAGGTACTCGAATAGAAAATGTGGAACACGTTTCTTTGCCAGCAAGCGATAATCTCTGATGGATACGACATTCATTTTTAGTCTTCCTTTAAGGAGGTTTATCTAAGGTCGTCCACCGTTACTAGCTGCGCTCCAAGCCTCTCTATATAAAGTTTGACGATACCATCAAGAAAAGTCAGCAATGACTTAGGGTGCCAATTGAAGCAGAGTAGCACCAAGTAGCATGGTCAAACACAACCAAAAAATGCTCCATTGCTAAGTGGTATTAGATATCAGCCAGTTTGGCCACTGATGCGTGCACGACGCCACCGTCAACAGTTATTGTATCGCCTACAACATAATCTCCAGCCCTACTGGCCAAAAAAATTGCTGCGCCCGAAATGTCCTTGTCGGTGCCAATACGCCCCATAGGGATGAAGGACGCCACACCTTCAGGATCATCTCTTGCGGCCACATTCATATCCGACGAAAAAGCGCCAGGCGCAATAGAGGAAACTACAATATTATGCTTGATCAGTTCTGCTGCTAATCGTTTGGTCAAATAAACAAGTGCAGATTTCGAGGCGTGATAGCTATACGTATCCCATGCACTCAGCCGCTGGCCATCGACTGAGGTGATATTAATGACCTTGGCGGGATAACTGCCGCTCCCGCCTATTTTCAACATAGGGCCAAGCGCTTGAGTTAAAAAGAATGGCGATTTTAGATTGATATCCATAACCTTGTCCCAGCCTATCTCGGGAAAAGACTCAAATGGTGCGCTCCAAAAAGCCCCAGCATTATTGACTAGAATATCGAGTTTTTGTTGTTGTTTCGATAGCTCGGCGACGAGCCTATGGATGCCGCGGACGGTTGATAAGTCTTCCGGTAGGGAATGACAATTCGGACCCAATTCCTCTGCAGTTGCATCGCATTCAGCGGCCTTGCGGGAGCTAATATATACGATCGCACCCTGGGCAATGTACGCTCTCGCTATGACCTTGCCGAGGTTACGCGAGCCGCCAGTGATCAGTGCAATGCGCCCCTTGAGCGAAAATAAGTTACTTAGATCCAAAATTCATGCCTCTATTAGTTACTGATAGTTACTGAATATACATGCACCCAAGCCAAATATCTGGAACTTAGCAATTTCGTACTAACTCAGCATGTTGCTTTCGCTTGACTGCTGCGGATTGAGAACGAGATCCGTGGCCAAGGGTGTCAGCTTCCTTGCTGGACCCGGTACGCGCTCAATGTCCCTTGGCGTTCAGGCGGTTGATCAGGAAAATATTACATTGGCTCTAGCAGCTTCACTTTTGGTAGGAGACAGCTGTCCTGTCGACAGGGTGCAGTGACTCAGTATTTTACCCGAATCTTAAACGTCTTACCAACCATCTATGTGGCAGAGATATTCTATAGGCCACCGGTTATTGAGATAGTTTGCCCTGTCATCCAACTTGATGCATCCGAGGCCAAATAAACGACAGCCGGCGCAATATCTTGTACATGGCCAATTCTTCCTAATGGAATAGCCATAGTTTTCACCAGTTCTGGCAGATCCTTTTCCTCTAATTCAAAGAATTTTAAAAATACGTCTGTGGGTATTGGGCCAGGCGCTACGCCGTTGACTCGAATACCAAATTCACCTAATTCTGCTGCCAGTGTCTGAGTGAGATTTTCAACTCCGGTCTTGGCGATGGCATAAGGTCCATTCATAGGCGAGGGTCTGTGAGAAACTATTGATGATATGTTAACTATTGTTCCACCCCCATGCTCTTTCATAGCCTTTGATGCAGCCTGAGCGCCAGACCAAACGGCTTTTAAGTTGAGGTCTAGCTGAACATCCCATTGCTCTTCTGGCAATTCCATTAACGAGCGTTGCACGCCGTCTCCGCCACCTGCATTGCTGACCCAACAATCCAAACGTCCCATCTCTTCAATAACTTCGGCAACTATCTCTTGCATACGAGAATAGACTGTAATATCAGCTGTAATAGCGAGGGCTTTGCGGCCCATTTTGCGAATATTGTTAGCGACTTGCTGGATTTCCTCCGTGCGCCTTGCTACTAGCACTACATCGGCTCCGGCCTCGGCTAATCCGTAGGCTATCCCTTCACCAATACCTCGTCCACCGCCCGTAACCACTCCAACTTTGCCAGCTAGGCTGAATCTATTTAACAGTGTCATAACCCCTCCCTATATCAAATTCATTTTAAAAAAATACAATCATATTTTATTTTATACATTAAGGAGGTGTTTTAAGTCAAATTTTTTTATGCCGACGTCATGAAAAGATGACTGTGTAACATCAAATACAGTCTTTGATTAAACTGTCGTTGATCAAATGGTGATATGGGGGTTTTATAACTGAAATGGATACCTAAGGTAATAGGTCAATAGCTCATTGTGATGTCACGGAGCCCGAGTACGTGATCGTCCTAGGCGCCTTTTCAAGGGGTGTCGATTCTCAGATTATATGGCCATTAATCTGATGGTTTAGTATGGAAGTGTCTATGTACCATAAATTATCTAATAGAATATGTGATCAATCGTATGACTCGCCATAAGATTTTGAAAGGGCTCTGAATGCTAATTTTCGCACTGCGGAGAACTCTTCTGGCTATTAGCCTGTAGCGAAGAGACCTAAGACTCTGGCAATCTTGTTGGTCTAATCCTTTTTTAATTCCCGGGTTTTTGAGTGAAGTTCTGATCTGACCAAGTCAGAGCCAACTCTTTAGTCATGTCTAGTAGCTTTTCAGTTTCTTCGTCACTAATTTGATTATTGAGCCGACCATAGGCAAGGCCCTCAAGTGTGTACTGTATAAGATCCGCCACCATATTATATTTTTCTTTATTGGCGGCCCAGAGAGGTATCTGACTTTCCGAGTGTTCGCGGTAGGCGGTAATAAATTCATGATAGGCGGGCTGCAGAGCCGATGAGAGATCAGGGTGAGTTCTTGCGGCAATGACTAATTCTTGATAAGCGACAAAATGATCTTGATTTAAATGATTCCAATAGACATCAATGCCACCTGTCAGCGGGTGGCCTTTCATTTTTCCAGTATCCCTATCACGATCTGCAAGTCGTTTCTCATGCAGATAGTCTATTGCGCCCTTGATAACGTCAATTTTAGTTTTGAAATGATATTGCATGGCACCAGTGGACAATTCAGACTTTTTAGAAATCTTTGAAATAGATGTGCCTTCATATCCATATTCGATAATGCACTCTAATGCAGCGATAATAATTCTATCCCGCGTTAGCGAGCTCTTTTTCTGCTGCCATAGGTTGGCGGGAACCTTACTTAACTTTGCGATAGCTCACTTCCTAGGATCATCGAGTTTTTCTGTTGAAATCACCTAAATTATGCACTAGAAGCACAACTTAATCATCTTTGGACGATACTAAGTTGCCCTCTTAGAGCTTTTCGAGTTTCGCAATATACCGGTAATTCTGTGCCCCCACCCCAAAACAAAGGCTTAGGTACTTACTGTGGGTGGCTTCAAGCGGCGCTAATGATGCCTAATTAAGCTGTGATATTCGAATGTCGAATCGCAGTTGACAAAAAACATTATGCACGTATTATAACAATCCATGTATATTGTTTTTTTTATCATGAGATAAATAATTGCTCGAGTATACGAACGAAAAATAAAAATAAAAGTTTCTATGGGAGATAAAATAATGCGCAACTTACTTAAATTATTATATGTGATGGCATCTGTTTCTACTTTAGATGCCTTGGCTCAAGATACTCAGCCATCTACAAGTAACAGGATACAAAGTGGGATTGAGGAAATCGTTACCACAGCGCAAAAGCGTGAACAGAATGTCAATGACGTTGGTATGACTATTGATACTGCCTCAGGCAAGAAAATTAAGGACTTTGGAATCACTGATACATTCGATATTGGCAAATTGATTAGTGGTTTCACGGCTAATCTCAACTACTACGGTTCTCCTGTTTATACTATTCGCGGTGTAGGCTTCCAGGATACAGCTCTGGCATCACCTCAGACTGTGAGCGTCAATATTGACCAGATGCCGATACCTTTTGCGGCTATGACCAATGGCGCAATTCTCGATCTAGAGCGGGTTGAAGTGTTGAAAGGTCCTCAGGGAACCCTTTTCGGTATGAACACTACGGGTGGAGCGATAAACTATATCGCCAACAAACCGACCGAGGAGTTCGAAGCCGAGATAAGCCTTGGGTTGGCACGTTTCGGAGAATATGATATCTCTGGTTTCGCAAGTGGCCCACTGTCCGACACGTTTAGCTACCGAGTTGCCATGAGATCAATCACTTCAGATGGGCATCAATACTCTTACACTGGAAACGAAGGCGCCGGGCCTAACCCGATGTGGGCCTCCAGAGGTGACACGTACTCCTTTGATGATGAGAAAGGTGCTAAAGACTTCTTTAACACACGGGTTTCGCTGATGTGGGAACCCACTGAATCTTTCTCGGCACTTCTGAGAGTCGATGCTTGGACAGATAAAGGCGATGCTCCACATCCGCAATTTCAAGATGCATGGCAGCGATCTGCAGCTGGTACCTTACCTCCATTGATGGAAAACTATCCAGTAGCGCCGGAAAATAATCGCGCTGCCGATTGGGGGCCCTGTGTTAACAGTAAGCGTACCGGCAATGAAGATAATAATACGGGCAATCTTGATGTTTTCGGGAATCCAGAAAATCTGTCAAATCAAAACTGGAACAACTGTCATGAAACCGCAAAAAATAACGACTACACGGCAGCTTCGCTTCGTATGGATTGGGATATAGGTGAAGATATGGTGCTGACGTCTATGACCAGCATCAGTGACTATGAACGCTCTGAAGGCCTCGAAGCCGATGGAACAATTTATCAAAACTACGAGGCACATATTGTTGGCGATATCGAAACACAGTTCCAGGAACTACGCTTATCTGGGGGCATGGGTGAAACCGGTTCTTGGGTAGTGGGGGCTAATTATGAGCACACCGAATCTTTGGATGACTTTTTGGCTTCATTTGGTTATTCCACCGTCGTTCCCTATACCTTCTTTACCGTTATTCCTTTTGGACCCACCGTTACTTATAACGAACAAGAAACTGATACTGTTTCAGTTTTCGGTAATGCTGAATTCGATGTGAGTGAAAACTTGCGTTTGACCCTCGGTGCAAGATGGACTGATCAGGAGCGTGAGTCGAGAACCTGTAATCAAGACAATGGCGATGGTGTCAATGCGACCTTTGGTAATCAGATTATTACCTATACACAGATGCTAAGCGGCACAGAGCAAGTTGGTGGTAATTCCGTGGCTGGAGGCTGCTGGGTGGCTGGTGATGTAGCGCCATTCCATACTGAAAAAGATGGCTTCAACTATGAACTTAATGAGGACAACTTTTCTTGGAAGCTTGGCCTTGCTTATACAGGTATAGAGGATTCGTTGTATTGGCTGAATGTCACCAAGGGTTATAAGTCGGGTTCTTTTCCAATGATTGGAGCGACTACCGTTCTGCAGTATGCGCCGGTTGTGCAAGAAGAGCTTCTGGCCTATGAATTAGGTGCAAAGTTGAGCATGCTGGACGATAGATTACAGTTGAATGCGGCGATTTTTCACTATGATTATACTGACAAGCAAGTCGTAGGTTCAACGCCGGATCCTATCTTGGGGCCTCTACCTACCCTTATAAATGTTCCCAAATCTGAGGTCACAGGTATCGATGCCTCTTTGGAATGGTATCCCATGGAGGGCTTAAGAATTGCTCCTTCTATTACCTACACAGACTCTAAAGTAAAGGGCGAATATAGAAACTGGGACTCATTTGGCGGCGGCGCTAACTCCGACTCTAAAGACTTTTCCGGCCAGGCATTCCCTGCAGCGCCCGAGATAATCTCAAAAGTCGATGTTCAGTATTCATGGGCGCTAGATAGTGGAGCAGTAATGTATGTTGGCGCAAATTTAGATTATCAAGATGCCACCAATGCGGCGTTTGTTGATGAGTGTAAGGAAACTGGAATCTCCTGTACTAAAACCACTGTCGATGTGCGTGACGATCTGACTGATCTCGCTATAAATGCTCGAACCTTAGTTGATCTTAGAATGGGCGTTAATTACGGCGATTGGCAGGCCCAGGCTTTCGTAAGAAACGTCACCAATAAGTACTACTGGACTTGGTCGGCCAGCACTAATGATACCGTTATGCGTTGGACGGGTATGCCAAGAATATATGGTATGTCTTTGACCAAGCAATTCTAGGTAGTTACCAGTAAATGAATTCCACAGAGAGCATAAAGCTTGCTGAAAAGCAGGCTGTTATGGAAGTCATGTTTAATTATGCTTTGGCTGCTGATACCAAGGACTATGATCTCATGAGGTCGCTAATGAGCGGCGATGCGAAAGTTCACATGCTGTTTGATAAAGACTTTCTGGGTGGCCAGAAAGTCTCGTTCGACAACGTGAATAACTTTATTGCGTTCGCAAAGGAAACTACAGCCGACTATCGTGCGTCTCAGCACCTACTCAGTAATCCCCTAGTCCGCTTCGATAATGATGTTGCGACGATTAGAACCAATCTTATGGGGACTGCTTTTTTCAAAGATCCTGAGGTCCCGTCTACCGTTCTCTGGGGTTTCTATAAAACCTCTATGCGCAAGGTAGATGGACACTGGAAAATAGCTGAACTTGTCTTTACCAGTATTGCCTCGAGCTGACAGTATAATTCCAGATAAAACGAATAAATAAGACAAAGAAATAAGAGAAGAAATTATGGCCGATATTGAAAAAGATTTTCTAGGGCGGCAGGGGGATTTGCAAACTAAATATAAAGCCCCACCGTTTGTGCCACGAGTCAAAAATGTAGATCTTGGTACAGAATCTATCACTGGGGAGCGCTATTTTTCTCCTGAGGTAATGCAGAAAGAGTGGGAGAATATTTGGAAAAAAACCTGGCAGCTTGTCCATCGTGCTGATGTATTAGACGAGGCTGGTGTTTTTTATACCTATGAATTGGGTAAAGAGTCGTTTGTTTTTATTCGTGGGAATGACGATAAGATTCGTGGATTTTATAATGTGTGCAGGCATCGCGGCAATAAATTATGTCAGTTAAGCGAAGGTTATTTGCAGCAGTTTTCCTGTCCGTATCACGGTTGGCAGTGGAATATCGACGGTTCTTTGAAAAAGGTTGCTGACCCAGAATTCTTTCGTCAGTTTGACAATGGCATACCCAATGATGAACTAGCCTTGGTGCCTGTTCAGGTTGATATATGGGAAGGATATCTCTGGTTTAATATGGACACAAATGCCGGACCCCTGAAAGAATACTTGGGTGATATGGGTGTCCATCTCGAAAGTTATGATTTCGAGAAATCGACGCTAGTAGATCTGCAAACGTTTGAATGGAATGGTAATTGGAAACACGCTTGGGATGCCTTTAACGAGAGTTATCACTTCGCAGCCCTGCATCCCAACATGGTCGAGATAGGAGAGGGGCATGATATCCCCATTGAACTATATGGCGTACATTCAAGAATGCTCAATTACAACCGCACCGTTAGTGAAGTATTAGATGAGCGGGATAGTTGGACGGATTTACGTCGCCGATTTATGCTCAGTGCTGAGATGAAAGGTACATCGCCTGACCCCGATGCTGTGCAGTCATCGGTGCCAGAGAAACAGGGCAAACCCATACCCGCTAAAGATATTCACCTCCATGAAATTGAATATCGTAGGGCCATTGAGGATGAAACAACCTTACCTTATAAGCAGTTAAATGATGAGCAGCTGGTTCATCAGTATCACTATAGTTTCTTTCCTAATACGACTTTTACCCAGAGTGCTGACGGCGGTGCAATTTTTCGTTATCGGCCACATGCTTCAGACCCAGGTAAGTGCTATTTTGATCTGTTCATTGTTGCTATTTTACCCGAGGGAACGGAGGCGCCAGAGCGCCCTGAGCACAAAGTCCATCGTTACGACGATGGCATCGACTACGTGAAAATATTGGAAGGTACCTTTGATCCTGCGTTTGCGGAAGTAGTCGGTGAAGATGCCTCAAATATGCCGACGCTTCAATTTGGCTGTCAGTCAGACAGCTTTAAAGGGAGTATCTTAGGAGAGCAGGAACTGCGTTTGCGCCATTTTCACCAAATGATAGACGGATTTATTGCTGGCACTATAACAACTAAAAATCTGCCTGCTCAGGATAAATTTTTGCGCTGATTGAGGCGACATCAAAAGAGGATCCTATGACTGATACTAGAATAGATGTGTATCTTGTGTGTAATGCCAAATACCATGATACAAATTTTTCCCGGGTAGAGTTGTTGAAATTACTGGCCGATTACGAAGATATCTATGTAAAAGTTGCTGATTGTTATGCTGATATCGAGTCCATTAAAAGCTCGACTTTATTGATCACCTATACCTGTGATTTATGTCCATCGGAAGAAGAGCAACAGGGCTTAAGAGAGTTCCTCGAGAATGGTGGCCGCTGGTTTGCCCTTCACGGTACGAATGCGCTTATCGGCTTTGCAGGGGAAGCGCAGGTTGTCGATGGCGTTGCTCTGCCGGGCAAGGCAGATACACCAGACAAAGCGCCTGAATTGATGCGCATGCTCGGTAGCCGCTTTGTTGCGCACCCTGATATGCAGATGTTAAAGGTTAAAGTTAGTAACCCTGAGCACCCAATTGTCGCGGGTATTGAGGATTTTGAAATCGAAGACGAACCCTATTATTGTGAGTACTTTGGTGAAAACCATGTTCTGTTAGAGGCCTCTTATAACGGACCTTCGCATGGTTATGTCCAATCGGATTTTGGTACTGATAAGGACAGTCATCCGCAGATGTATCTTCACCCCTACGGCGAAGGCGAGGTGTTGTATTTAACTCTGGGCCATTGCCGTGGCAAGTATGATCTCCAGCCACTTATGGACATTGCCCCCATAGAGCGTGGCGCTTGGGACTCACCAGTTTTTTATGAGCTATTAAAAAGAGGAATTAACTGGGGAATTGGTGTTTAGGCGATATATTAAGTTGCTGCAACTAGTCGTACTTATTAGAGGCTTGGAATGTGCTTATAAACGTAGACTTGAAGGAAAGGTTGCATTGGTAACGGGCTCCGCAACCGGAATAGGCGAGGCGGTGTGTCGTCGATTTGCCGAAGAGGGTGCTGCTGTCATAGTTACTGATAGAGACACAGATGGGGCTATTGCGGTCGCCGATTCCATTGTTATGTCGGGTGGTCGGGCCGAGGCGATAAACTTAGATGTCACAGATGTCGAGCGTTGGTCCGTAGTCATGGACACCGTGATAGCGAGTTATCAGGCTGTCGATATTTTAGTGAATAATGCCGGTATTGGTATCATGGGATCAATCGAGGATTGCACCTTAGAAGATTGGCGGCAGACTCAAGCAGTGAATGGAGAGGGTGTTTTTTTGGGCGCTAAGATGGCCGTTGAGCGGATGAAGCTGCACGGTGGTTCGATTATTAACATCTCATCGGTTCAAGGCATGGTTGGCGATGCTAATGCGGCAGCTTACAATTATAGTAAGGGCGGCGTCAGAGTCCTCACCAAGTCAGTTGCCCTTCATTGTGCCGCACTAGGGTATTCGATCCGAGTAAATTCTGTTCACCCCGGTTACATAGGGACGAGAATGGTAGAGGAAGGCTTGGGAGCGCTGGGAGATGAAGGTGCTAATGTCCGAGCCGGTCTTCTAGCAGGAATTCCTATGGGAAAATTTGGCGAAGTATCCGATGTAGCAGATGGCTGTTTGTTTTTGGCGAGCGCAGAATCGAAATACATGACTGGTTCTGAGTTAGTCATCGATGGTGGCTATACTTGTCGCTAACAAGTTGGTTTGTTTAATAGAAGTGTGTCAATTGCACCACAGAGATAATATATGGACGATAGTACTTTTCGCATTCAAGTTCAGACTTTTTTGGCCGAATCTCTTACCCCAAAGATGACGCGAGCTGGCAGGCTGATGACTAGTGTGTTTGCCGATTTCGAGATGGGCCTGGCTTGGCATAAAATTTTGCACCGCAAAGGCTGGATTGCACCAGACTGGCCCGAGGAATACGGTGGTACAGGTTGGTCATTAAATCAGCGCTACATCTTCCAAGAAGAATGTAAGTTAGCTAATGCGCCTGCTGTATTTGCCTTAGGGCTACAGATGTTGGGGCCAATGCTGATTCGCTATGGAACCCAGGAGCAAAAAGATTTCTATTTGCCACGCATACTCTCTGGAGAAGATAGTTGGTGTCAGGGCTATTCGGAGCCAGGCGCAGGCTCTGATTTAGCTTCTTTGACGACTGCCGCCGTTCTCGACGGCAATGATTACGTGATTAATGGTTCAAAGATTTGGACCAGTTACGCCCAGTATTCTAATAAAATTTTCTGTCTTGTTAGAACCTCTAAAGAGGGCAAACCACAGGCGGGGATCAGCTTTATTCTGGTCGATATGGACTCAGCGGGTTTATCTGTTAAGCCGATTGTTGGTCTCGATGGAACTGTCGAACAGTGCCAAGTTTTCTTTGATGATGTGCGAGTTCCTGCAGCCAATATTGTCGGTGGAGAAAATAAGGGATGGGATGTCGCCAAATATCTGCTGGAGTTCGAGCGCGGTGGACATAACTACACCATCGATCATAAAAAGCAGATGGCTAAAATTAATCGTCAGATAGGTTATCAATCTTCTACCGGCAATCTATTGTCGAGAGCCGATCCGGTTTTCATGACAAAATTTGCCGATGTTGCCGTAGATGCGCTTGCATTAGAGTTTACCGAATTGCGGGTTAAGGGCGCTTTCGAGGCCGGCGGCAACGCAGGCGCGCTATCGTCTCTTAGCAAAGTGATGGGAGCAGAAATTGGCCAGCGTCTAAGTGAGTTAAGCCTAGAACTAATGGCTGAGCATGCATTTGTTAAGCAGTTGGATGCTTTAGAGCCCGACTTTGAGGGTGACATCATTGGTCCTGAATGTGGCCTTACCACGATGGCGGAATATATTAATGGTCGTGCCTCAACTATTTATGGAGGCTCGGCTGAAATCCAGCGCGATATTATTGCTAAGCGGGTTCTGCGACTCTAATCCTATTTTATCGGGGTGAGTTTGTATTGGGGTATTACTCCGGGTGGTGCAAAAAAGTTCCACTACTGATTTTCCGGCAGTTAATTTTAGCGGCTGAGGCTTAAGCTTCTCTTGTGGTGAGTTTAAAGTGGGGCAGTACTCCGGGTGGGGAAGGTGTACGAAGGTTTATTTAGTGAAAAAAGATATCTTGGGGGACTTGGAAAGGACAGTTAAATTAATGTAACAAAGGATGTAACAAAAGCGAATTTTAAAACTCATTAAACCTATATTAATCAATAGTTTATAGTCTAAGTGTAGTTCCCGCCGCCTCCACCAAACACCAGCCCCGCAAGGGGCTTTAAAGTACCGTAAAGTGTTGATTTATATATATTTTATGGTATCTGTTTATCTGATATTTTAAATATCCATCCTAAAGTAACATACACGTTTGATGTTCTCTCCGGGCAACCTAGCGTGCTACTGCAAATGCTTGAATCGGATTTGCCCTAGACCGGT
>Ga0307997_10000923_pt1 | contig 13554 bp, 9 predicted proteins | sample Davwhametageno36_FD_203165 | JGI IMG/M metagenome (GOLD analysis project Ga0307997, IMG submission 203165) | Marine microbial communities from Davis Island wharf, Antarctic Ocean - #36 | ecosystem: Environmental > Aquatic > Marine > Unclassified | place: Antarctic Ocean: Davis Island wharf... | reverse complement strand
CGCGTTTTTGGTACACCTCAGCAGAAAAACTCGAGCCTCGGGTAGGTGAAAGATTTGAAGAGCCAGGTGAAGAATATGAATCACCTTACGCCATAGGGTTTTATATTTTTCAATTAAACCAAGCGTTGTTGAGTTGGGCTGAAACCCGTTCAGAGAAAAAACCAATCGCTGACTTTTTATTGGCGCACCCTGAACATCGCCATACACTGCGCAGAGTACAGAATTTAAAAAATCGTCCTTATGCCGAAGTACAGGATAACGTCATTGCATCCGACATGCTGCCGATTAATCTTCTGCGGTGTAAATTATCATTTTTTGGAGCGACCAAATTTGACCCTCGCTCTGATCGTTGGGTACGCATTTGTATGTATCAGGACTCCCCTTATCCACATGAATTGTTAGCGCCTAAAATATCAGGGGCAGTTTTATAACGACAGACTAGAAAAATCAAATTGGCATCTTTCTTAACGTCAGTATAAATGACAGATTAAAGTAACAGTATCTGCCTGAATGGACCAAAATCAAACGATGAAACAAAAACAGACTCTGGTCGAAATTGAAGGTTACTTCCGTAAAGTTGCGAGGGCGACTGGCTTATATTGGGGGTTGGCAGAAGAGGCTGGCAAGGCTGCTCGCTGGTTAGCGGCTTTTAATTTACCCGGCCCCGAATTAATGCTTAGTCACCTACAAAAGATTGAAGGTAAAGACTACGAGCAATATAAACCCGTTATCGGATCAGATGCTAGCACTGAACTTTGGCACGCTAACGGTCAAACTCTTTGTCCCATAATTACTGGCGCTGCGATAGCCGATAGGGCCAAGTTATTACTCGATGGTCACACCATTTGCTTAGCGTCAGCGGCCTATCCGATCTTGTTGGCTGCGACTATTGGGCAGGCAACAAGATGCCACAACATGATTATTACGACAAGCTGGGCTAACGTCAAACTCAGTTGTTATGGCAATGGTATTCGCATCGAAGGTGACCATAATGATCTGTGGCTAGATGAAGTTGAGGCGGTTAGCTGTCAGCAGAGCTTTGACACATTACCCGAGCAGCTTCCTTCAACCTTGGCTTATGAAATTGATAGTGACGTATGGCAATTGGTTGATGAGCTTGCATTTCTGACTTATGCACCTGCGACGGAAGCCTCTAGAGCTGGAGCTGGTGCAGGGTTATCGGATAACGATTAGGTTAGGTCAACTTAATAGCAGTACCTGTAACGGGCCGTGGTTGTGGTTTAGCTGTTGTTCTAGGCAGAAAACTATAAAAGTGTTAACTTTTGTTAAGGGCTTTACTTAAGGCTTAAGTTAAATGATGATTTAATTCGTCAGCTTATCCATTATTTTTTTCGTTTTTTTACCTTCAAGAAAGTAAACTAATAAATATTATCCGTGAGCTAAAAATACTAATTCAATTTACCTCGAACAGCATTGAGTGCATTAACCGAAAACCCACGATCGTAAAAATACACAATGGTACCGTTTTCATCAAGTAACATTACGCGCGAATTTTTCGGTTGTTGATTACCGGTAAAGCGTTGAATGTCGTCTCCATCACCATAAACGGTCACAACACCTTTCCAAATTTCCTTTGGAATACCCTCACGCATTGAATCGTCGATAAAGTGACTGAATATTTCTGGAACCATACCTTTTAACGTTGGAATTTCATATACATCTACTTGAGTACCGGTCATATCTAGACCGATAAGCCAGCGATCGATATCGAACTGAGATTTATGAATAAATCCAAATAATAATAGAGTTTTATTACCTTTAAAATCTTTTGGAATGCTCACAGAAGTACCATTAAGAGATTCGCCTGTGGCACTAATCATCCTGTCACCTATTTTAACTTGCCGTGGATAATCGTAACTTGCACATCCACTGATAACCATAACAAGAATAATAAATAAAAAACGCTTCATTAATACTGACCTTAAAATTATATTTAATGCAGTTTATACGATAAGTATGATTAATTGGATTGAGTTATGCTCTTATTTCTTGGACACTTTCTGTCCAGGTATATTGGACTCTACAGCCCCGTGCTAGATTTTCATTGTATTCTAAAACACGATTGTAAAGTTCAGGGGAGAAGGTTCAACTTTGCATAAGACTCACACCCTAAACAGTGGAATCAACGCGCTCAGAACCAGTTTGGGGCGAATGATTTCGAACCAACCGATAACCTATTAGCCCCGCATACGCGTTGCCTTAGGATCGTACTGTGCCACTAAACTGGCCTTTGCTACGATAGGTACACCGGCCACATTGATTTCGATTTTGCCTGATTCGAGGTAGTCTTTAGTAACGTCATCTTCAACTTCGATATAACCCAATCCGATAGAACCACCTAATGTATGGCCGTAGTTTCCAGAGGTTAAATGGCCGACTATTTTGCCATCCCGTAGAATCGGTTCGTGCGAGTAAAGCATCGCTTCGGGGTCTTCGAGTAAGAATTGAACGAGACGCTTTTTCATGAATGATTGCGATTCTTTTTGCTTTAAAATTGCATCACGTCCAATGAAGTGTTCACTCTTCTTCAGATCGCAAACAAAGCTCATGCCGCACTCTAATGGTGTATCTGTTTCGGCAACGTCATGTCCGTAGTGCACAAACTTTTTTTCCATTCGGCATGAATCTAGCGCGTGCATTCCCGCTAAGGTTAATCCATGTGATAGACCTTTTTCCCAGAGATAATCGAAACAATGACGTGCTTGATCAACCGGTACATAAAGCTCCCAGCCGAGTTCACCAACGTAAGATACGCGAGCAGCATAAGCTCGAGAAGAGCCTAGTTCAATTTCTTGGAATGATCCAAAACCAAAGTTTTCGGTTGTCATGTCGTGGTTAAGTGTATCGGTTAACAGGGCTCGGCTGTCTGGCCCTTGAACACCAAATACAGCCCAAGCATTGGTGATGTCACTCACGCAGCAAAATTCATTGTCAGCAATGTTTTTCTCCAGCCAATTGAGGTCTTTAATCGTTTGCGAAGAGCCACTGACAATCCAATATTTGTCTTCAGCCAATCGTGTTACGGTTAAATCAGCTTCGATACCACCTCGATCATTGAGCCAGTGGGTATACACCATCCGGCCTAGTGCAACATCGACGTTGGCACTCGAGATTCGCTGCAATACCTTGCACGCATCTTTGCCTTGAACCAAGTATTTAGAGAATGAACTTTGATCAAACATGACGACTTTTTCACGCGCCGCCTTGTGCTCTGCTGCACTATATTCAAACCAATTTTGTTTGCCAAAACTATATTCATATTTTGGTTCGACACCCTTAGGCGCATACCAGTTTGGCCGCTCCCAACCGGCACCTTCACCGAAACAAGCATTGTGTGAAGTTAGTTTTTCGTGAATCGGTGAGTGACGAATATTTCGTGAAGTGGTCATTTGACGATAGGGGTAGTGGTTTTCATAGAGGAGTCCGAGTGACTCTGTGACCCGCTCTTCGATGTAGTTTTGAGTCGACTGAAATGGGAACATACGACGAATGTCATTGCCCCATAAGTCCATCGGTGCGTGCCCTTTGTGCATCCACTCGGCTAAAGCGCGTCCGAGGCCACCGGAGGTTTGAATACCGACTGAGTTCAAGCCACAGGCAACATAATAGTTTTTCAGTTCGGGGGCTTCACCCATATGGAATTGATCGTCTGGCGTAAAGCTTTCGGGCCCACAAAAGAATTTACGCCAGCCGACATTTTGTAAGAAGGGTAAACGTTCCATGGCATCTTCTAGAACCGGCATTAACTGCTCGTCCATATGACCTTCGATTGCTTCAAAAGCAAAATTTGCCGGCACGCCCTGCTGGCCCCAGGCAACAGCGTGCTTTTCAAACGCACCGACTAAGAGACTGCCCGCATCTTCACGATAATAAGCACAGCGATCATGATCACGTAACACAGGTAAGTCACTGGGAATATTGTCTTGTTTTTCGGTAATTGCGTAGTAATGCTCACAAGCATGAAGTGGAATGCTGACCCCTGACATTTTCCCCAGATCACGCGCCCATAGGCCACCACAATTGACCACAAAGTCTGCCACGATGGGGCCCTGATCTGTCATTACGCCGCTAACGGCACCATTTGCTGATGTGACATCAGTTACGGTAATGCCTTCAATACATTTGACCCCGCGGCCCCGTGCGCCTTTAATAAAAGACATGGTGACATCGACAGGGCTTGCTGTGCCGTCTTGTCCGACCCAGCATGCGCCGAGTAAATCGTCTGACTTAAGGAATGGATAAATTGCCTTTGCTTCTTCGGGTGTCACCATATCAACTTGGGTAATACCAAACGCATTATTCATAGCAGCAATGCGCTTTATTTCTTCAAAACGGGCTTTGCTGTGCGCAATCGTTAATGAACCAACTTGTTTAAAGCCGGTTGATTGTCCGGTTTCTATTTCGAGCTCTTTTAGTACGGCCATGGAATATTCACATAGCTTCGCATGAGATTCGTTTGCGCGCATGGTGCCGACAAGGCCAGCTGCATGCCACGTGGTGCCACAGCTAAATTGCTTGCGCTCTAGAAGTACAACATCTGTCCAACCTTGTTTTGCTAGATGATAAGCGACACTAGCGCCAATGACACCGCCACCGATGATAACTGCACTAGCACGTTCTGGAATTGGAGTTGTCATATTTGAATCTCATACTGAATAGGTGCTTCAGTGTTGCAATGACTGAAGTTAATAGGCTGATTATTTAAAGTTAGTTAGCCCAACCAGCTAGCCTACTCCCGCAAAGTGAGTAGGCTAGAAAATAAAGAGAAGGCTTGCCGGAGTCGATCTAGTCGTAACTGATTTGGTTAATGCCAAATTTTTCTACCATGCTTTTAATCGCATTCAGTGCGCCTTCTATATGCTCCTTGCCGAGGCGACCAATACAGCCAATACGAAAGCTGTTGGCGACGGTTAGTTTACCGGGATAAATAACGTAGCCCTGAACACGCAAACCGTCATAGAATTGGTCAAAGTCGAATTCTGGATTAGTCGGCATATGAAAAGTAACAATGATTGGTGCTTGCAGTGCGTCAGGTAGTAAAGTTTTGAAGCCCATGTTACGCATACCCGATATCAATATGCCATGGTTGTTACGGTATCGGCCACCACGACCTGCTACACCGCCTTCGGCCTCAAATTCTTTAATTGCTTGAGCAAATGCTAAAATAACGTGTGTGGGTGGTGTGAAGCGCCATTGTTTGGTTTTTTGCATAGCGCGCCATTGATCGTAAAGGTCGAGCACTAGTGACGGAGAGTTACCTTCGGTCTTTACCATTGCAGCTTCACTTGCAATACAAAAACCTAGCCCAGGAGCGCCTTCTAAACATTTGTTACTAGAGGCAACGACAGCATCGAACGTTATGTCTTTTACGTCTAGAGGCAATGCGCCAAATGCGCTCATGGCGTCTATTAAGAGACCGCGCTGATGTTTAGAAACTACGTCTGAAACCTCTTTTAGTGGGTTTAAAATCCCCGATGTTGTCTCGCAATAAACCACGACAACATGGCTAATATCGGCATCAGCTGATAGCGTTTTATCGAGCTGAATGGTATCAACTGGAACATCTTCCGCTGATTCCTGAATGATGTAATGACGCTTATAATAATTGCACATTTTTACAATACGCTGACCATAAGCGCCGTTGACCAGAATCAATAGTTTGCCATCAGCGGGGACAAAGTTGCCGATCATCGCTTCAACCACGAAAGAACCGCTACCTTGCAGTGGAACGCTAACGTGGGTACCTTGACCGTTTACAATGTTGATTAAGCTTGTGAGCATGTTGGCGTTAAGCTCGATAAACGTGTTATCTCTCGATCCATAGTCATGCAACATAGCTTCCTTCACTGATGGTGAAGTCGTCAATGGGCCTGGAGTTAGAAGATAAGGATCGCCAGTAGGAGAGCTTACTTTATTTGCAATTGTCATTTTAATACCAAGTTTTAGCCTTCAGTCGGCTGCTAGTTAAATTGATTTGCCATTTATACCGCTGTTGACTAGTATTCATCAAATCGATATATCATATGGTTGGAATAGATTGTGCCGATATCGCACGCGCACCTTAGGTCTTTTCATGCGGTTGCAACCCATGGCAGCTTTACTAAAGCCGCAGAAGCCCTTCATATTACTCAGCCAACACTCTCAGGTCAGGTTAAAGAGCTAGAGGAACGCTATGGGATTAAATTATTTGTTCGCCTTGGTCGTCGTATCGAATTAACCGATATTGGCCAATCGGCCTATGGTATTACGCGCCATCTTTTCCGATATGAAGAGGAAGTCGAATTATTATTGCAGTCTGCCCGAGCCCTAACGTCGGGGCAATTAATGGTCGCGGCAGACTCGCCCTATATCGTCACACCGCTACTGGCTCAGTTTCAACGTTTATTTCCAGGCATTAATATATCGATTCAATACGGTAATTCAGAACAGCTGATGTCTTGGCTTGAATCGAGACGCTGCGACGTCGCCGTATTACCCAATATCCCTAAGGGTGATAATCGTCTCGACTTCATGCCGCTCGCGCCAGACCGTCTTTTAGCCTTTGTGAATCAAGACCATGCTTGGGCTGACCGACGAACGATTACAATGGAAGAGTTATTAACCCAAAAAATTATTCTACGTGAAAAAGGGTCACGCACTCGCTCTTTGTTTGAAGAAACGGTCGCGCTATCGGGTGGTGTCATTAAAAGTGTTATGGAAATTAGTGGGCGTGAAGGTGTCCGTGAAGCAGTGGCAGCAGGGTTTGGTGTTGGTATTGTGGCAGAAACTGAGTTGTCAGCTGACTCTCGTTTGCGGCCATTAATAGTCAGTAACGCAGATCTTACACTCGATGAATATGTGGTATGCCTCAAAGAGCGCCGTAGCTTACGCGTAACGGATGCCTTCCTCGAAATGATTCAGTCAACTAGAAAAGAATAAAGGGCTGTAGTGTTTAAAAAGACAACTTTGGCCTATACATTATCTTGACGTCTATAGACCCTATCAATACAGTTCATTCATTATATCGATTAACCTGATGAGAAGTAACAGGTTATAGTTATTCTTCAAATCTTATTAATCTTTGGAAGTTAAGTCTTATGAGTTCAGACAAATCAGCAGTTAACATCAATGGGCGCAGCTATCAATGGCCAAGTCGACCGCGTGTCGTGGTTTGTATTGATGGTTCAGAGCCTGATTACATCGAAAAAGCAATCGAAGCGGGCGTTATGCCATGGACACAAAAAGTGGTAGAAGGGCTAGGTTCTGATCTACGCGCAAATTGTGTTGTTCCTAGCTTTACCAACCCCAATAATATTTCTATCGTGACGGGTGTGCCACCGAAGGTCCACGGTATTTGCGGCAATTTTTACTACGACCGTGAAAATGATAAGGAAGTGATGATGAACGAGCCGCATTTACTGCGCACTCCCACTATCTTCAAAGCGTTTCAAGACCAAGGTGCGAAAATTGCCGTAGTAACGGCAAAAGACAAGCTCCGTCGTCTACTGGGTAATGAGTTAGTGTTTGGCGAAGGTGGTGCGATTTGTTTTTCCTCAGAAAAGTCTGACGAAGTGACTCTGGCAGACAATGGTATCGAAAACGTTGTTGATATGGTCGGCATGGCAGTGCCTTCAGTTTACAGTGCTGAATTGTCTGAATTTATTTTCGCTGCTGGTGTTAAATTGATGGAAACGGTTCGCCCTGACCTGATGTACTTATCAACTACGGATTATATTCAGCATAAGTTTGAGCCTGGCAGTGAAGGTGCTAATTCATTCTACGCCATGATGGACAGTTACTGGGCAAAACTTGACGCATTAGGTGCTGTTGTTGCATTAACAGCAGACCATGGTATGAACGCCAAACATGATGACGCTGGCGACCCTAAAGTTATTTATTTGCAAGATGAAATGGATCGTATCTTATCACCAGCAGAAGCACGCGTGATTCTACCAATTACTGATCCATATGTGGTTCATCACGGTGCTTTAGGTTCTTATGCAACTGTTTATCTGGCTGACGATGCGGACGTTTCTCACATCGTCTCTGAGCTGAAAGCTATTCCAGGAATGGAACATGTGTTTACAAACAAAGAAGGCTGTGATGAATTTGAACTTGCCTATGACCGCATGGGTGATTTGATTCTGACATCTGAAAAAGATACTGTTTTGGGCACAACGGCTTCACGACATGATCTCTCAGGATTGACTGTTCCATTACGTTCGCACGGTGGTGTGACGGAGCAAACGGTTCCTTTGGTTTTCAGTCGTCCTGCGACTAACCTTGACGCGTCACATCAGTTAAGAAACTTTGATGTTTTTAACGTTGCCTTAAATAACGTTGAGTAATGATTGATCAGGCATTGTTGATTGACGTAGATGGATCAACAATCAGTATTGATCAATGATGCCTATTATTTTTTAAAATTTTCCAGGAATATGAATGACTATTAGACATGAAAAAATGCGTATCGCCGGCAAAAAAGTCGATGGGGCTGCAGGAGGGGTGATCGAGGTATTCAATCCTTATAATAATGAACTGGTTGGTACTGTACCTCGTGCGAGTCGCGAGCAAGTGGCCGAAGCGTTTGATATTGCCGCGGCGTATAAGCCAACGCTGACGCGTTATGAGCGGCAGCAGATTTTGACTAAAATTGCGCATACTATCGTCGAGCGTAAAGAAGAAATCTCTGACTTGATTACGGCTGAATGCGGTTTAAGTAAAAAGGACAGCCTCTATGAAGTAGGGCGTGCATTTGATGTTTACTCACTTGCTGGTCAGCTTTGCATTAACGATGATGGACAGATTTTTTCTTGCGATCTGACCCCGCACGGTAAAAAGCGTAAGATATTTACTCAGCGCGAGCCACTTAACGCTATTTCTGCAATTACGCCATTTAACCACCCGTTGAACATGATTTCGCATAAAATCGCACCCTCAATTGCAACTAACAACTGCATGGTTGCAAAACCCACTGAACAAACGCCTCTAACCGCTTTACTGTTAGCCGACATTTGTTACGAGTGTGGTCTACCCCCTGAAATGTTATCAATTGTTACGGGTATGCCTTCAGATTTTGGCGACGAAATGATCAATAACAAGAATATCTCTCTGGTGACGTTCACGGGTAGTGTTGGCGTTGGCAAATACATTGCTGAAAACGCAGGCTATCGCAGAACAGTATTAGAGCTTGGTGGTAACTCACCCCTAATAGTCATGGATGATGCTGATCTTGATAAGGCTGCAGATATGGCCATAGCCGGTGGTACGAAAAACTCTGGTCAGCGTTGTACTGCGGTTAAACGCGTGCTGTGTGTTGATTCAGTTGCGGACGAGTTTGCAGCACTGGTGGCTGAAAAAGCAGCTAAATTAAAGTACGGTGACCCAATGGACCCTGATACTGATGTTGGTACTGTGATCAATGAAGCGTCGGCAATTCTATTTCAAAATCGTGTCAACGATGCAATCGCGAAAGGCGCGAAATTACTTTACGGTAATATTCGTGAAGGCGCCGTTTACTCGCCGACTGTTCTCGATCATGTTCCCGCTGATTGTGAATTGGTAATGGAAGAAACGTTTGGGCCACCGATTCCAATTATTCGAGTTCGTGATATTGATCACGCGATTGAAGTCGCCAACTCGACTGCATTCGGCCTGTCTTCTGGTGTTTGCACTAACCGCATGGACGATATAATTCGGTTCATCAACGAACTAGAAACGGGTACCGTGAATATCTGGGAAGTGCCTGGCTACCGGATCGAAATGTCACCTTTTGGTGGTATTAAAGATTCTGGGCTTGGCTATAAAGAAGGCGTTATTGAAGCAATGAACAGTTACACCAACGTCAAGACTTTCTCCTTACCCTGGTAAACAACCCAAAACCGCAAGGCCTGCAATAGGCCTTGCGGTTTTGAATCAATATCGAATGCGGTTATAGGTCTAGTAGTGTCGTTCAGGATGGCTACTTTCGTCTTTCATCTCTGGGTGGAATGCCAAACATATCACGATAACACTTACTAAAATGGGGTGCGGAAATAAAACCACAAGCCAGTGCTATATCGACAATTGATTTACTGGTTTGTAATAACAACAGACGGGCTCTTTTTAAGCGTAAGTTAAGATAATAACGAGTGGGCACACAACTCAGGTGTTTTTGAAAAAGCCGTTCTAATTGTCGACGAGAGATCCCAACATAACCGGATAGCTCATCTAGGCTAATCGGTTCCTCCAAATTAGCTTCCATCAAGGTCACTGCTTCAGTCAATTTAGGTTGGTTTGAGCCCAGATGCAGTTGCAAAGGAATGCGTTGGCGGTCGTCAGCATTTCGAATTCTTTCACACAGCGCAAGCTCTGAGATCATCGTCGTTAATTTTGGGCCATGCGTCCTACCTATCAGGTTAAGCATCATATCTAGGGCTGCTAGACCACCCGCACAGGTGACGCGATCACGGTCTATTTGATACAGATCATCGGTAAATTGCGCATTGGGGAATTCTTCGCGCATGCTCGCCATATTTTCCCAATGGATTGTCGACTTGTAACCATTCAGTAATCCCGCTTTGGCGAGCAAATAGCTACCGGTGCAAATTGCACCAACCACAAGATTGCGTTGTGTCGCTACTTTTCGTAATGCCACTTGCATCGGACGGGTCCATTGATCCGATATTTCGATACCACCACAGACAAAGAAAGTGGACAGATTAGGAAGTTCATCAACGCTGCAATCAGGTGTCATTTCGATCCTGTTGCTTGATTTTATAGGCGCACCTTCCAGCGTACAAACAGTCCATTTGTAGAGTATTTTTTCTGCGGATTGGTTAGCCAAGCGCAATGCTTCAATTGCTGACGAAAAAGCAATTAATGAAAAATTTGGAACCAGTAAGAAGCCGAAATGCTGTGGTAGCAGATCAGAATAGTCAGAACTCATAGGTTATAATAAGCAAAATGCTGGGTTAGACAAAACTGATTATCGAAATACCAGTGACTATGAAAATACTAGTCTCAAACTGGTTTCATTGCACGAGTTATTTAATCGAAGAAGAGTAAGCAGTGGCTCAAAATCCCACAACAGTATTTTGAACCACTTCTTAACTGGAAAAATGCCTAATATGATGCGTCTGGCATTGAATCTTTGCGTTGTTTTATGAACGCTAGTAACGCCGCATCGATCTCAGGGTCTAGGAAAGGCGCTTCATATTCCTCTAGCACTTTCTTCCAACGAGCATTGGCTCTTTGTGCATGATCTAGGCTGCCTTCAGATTCCCACTGCTCGTAACTATTGTTATCAGTAATAGGAGATCTGTAGAAAGCAGTTTTAAAGTTAGCCTGTGTATGGGCACAACCAAGGAAGTGAACGCCTGGTCCAACTTCACGAATGGCGTCCATTGCTTGACCGTTTTCCGATAGATCAACACCACCCATCAGTATTTCCATCATCGCCGCTTGATCGACATCCATAATGAATTTCTCATAGCCCATGGCCAGACCACCTTCCATCCATCCTGCTGTATGCAGTACAAAGTTTACGCCGGCCATAACGGCTGGCATTAAAGTGCTCAGTGCTTCCGAAGCGGCTTGGGCATCAGGCAGTTTAGAGCCACATAAGCCGCCACCAGAACGAAATGGAACGCCTAGTCTACGGGCTAACCCAGCCATTGTGTAAAGCACTAATGCTGGCTCAGGTGTTCCAAATGTTGGCGCTCCTGATTGCATCGACATTGAGCTAGCAAAGCTGCCAAATACGACGGGCGCTCCAGGATTGACCAATTGTACAAACGTCATGCCTGCCATTGCTTCGGCTAAAGACTGAGCCGCGGTACCGGCTACCGTAACTGGAGACATTGCACCTGCAAGAATAAATGGGGTAATAATACAAGCTTGATTGTTTTCTGCATAAACTTTTGCGGCACCCAGCATGGTGTCATCAAAAGTCATGGGTGAGTTGGCGTTAATAAGGCTTGTCACGTAGGTACGAGGACGCCCAGTCTCTGGGTTGATGTAGTTTTCACCGGCTATTATTTTGATCATGTCAACAGTGTCTTGAGCGCGCTCAGGTGCTGTAACAGAGCCCATAAAAGCCTTGTCTGAATATTTGATATGGGCATATAACATGTCGAGGTGACGCTTATTGACTGGCACATCGACAGGCTCACAAATAGTACCACCAGATAAATGCAAGCTAGGAGACGAGTAAGCCAACTTTACAAAGTTGTGGAAATCTTCCAGTGTTGCATAGCGACGCCCCTTGTCCAGATCAAAAACAAACGGGCTACCGTAGGCCGGTACGAATACCGTATTTTTGCCACCGATCTGGACATTTTTTTCAGGGTTTCTGGAATGATGCGTATATTCAGACGGTGCTGATGCCTGAATAATCGAGCGGCACATGCCGCGCGGAAATCGAACGCGTTCACCGTCAACTAGAGCACCACCTTTAGCCAGGATTTCTAGCGCTTCAGGCATGTCTCTAAATTCGATACCCGTTTCTTCCAGAATGGTGTCTGCGTTTTCTTCAATTAGTTGGTAACCCGCTTCGTCAAGTACTTCGAAACAAGGTATTTTACGCGTTACGTATGGTTTACTAGGTGCAGTTTCATTGCCACGTGCAAGTCTTTCTTCACGGCCACCGCGACCACGACGTTTGGTTTTCTCAGATCCACTCATTAGTTAACTCCTGTTAAATCTCAAAATTTATAGACGCGATCATAGCACCTTAAGCCTTGAGTCGATTGAGCCTAGGCACGACATCCAAGTGTTCGCTTGCGCCATTTTGAGGGTAATAACAATAGTGTTGTTGTTAAAATGCCGAGCGGTTAGAATGCGCATGGCTAAGGCCCAACAATAATTTTAAAAGACGTAATAATGGTAATTACTAGGGGGAATCGCCGTTTCTATTAAAACTGAGAAAATTGGAATTTTGCTCATTGAAGGGTATCCACTAATCCCGTTCAGTTGTGTTGTTGATTCGTTGCGAACCGCAAATCGTTTAAGCGGTACTGCAATGTTTGAATGGCAATACTTTTCTCCTGATAGTAAGCCGGTTACTTCAAGCAGTAATATTACCTTACCAACGACACCCATAAGTGAAGCTGAAGGTCTCGAAACTCTCGTCATTTGTGCCCCCAATACGGCACAACATTTTGATGATGCGAGAGTTTTGAAATTACTCAATAAATTTGACAAGCAAGGCGTCAACCTTGGCAGTGTGAGCTCAGGTAGTTTTATACTTGCAAAGGCATCGTTATTAAACAACTGTCGCTGCACCATACACTGGGAGAACATTCCAGTGTTTAAGGAAATTTACCCTCATCTGGACGTCACTTTTACTTTATATGAAATTAATAACAAGCGTTTCACTTGCTCTGGCGGCACTGCAGCGCTTGATATGATGTTAAAGCTCATTGAAAACCAACATGGGCGGGTATTGGCTCAGGAAATATCACAACAATTTCAGCACGATAGAATCCGAACCGATATAGACTCTCAGCAAATGGCTGATCGAATTGACTTGGCGATGAGTGCACCCAAGTTAATTGACGTCATTAGTTTAATGGA
>Ga0307997_10000921_pt1 | contig 13567 bp, 8 predicted proteins | sample Davwhametageno36_FD_203165 | JGI IMG/M metagenome (GOLD analysis project Ga0307997, IMG submission 203165) | Marine microbial communities from Davis Island wharf, Antarctic Ocean - #36 | ecosystem: Environmental > Aquatic > Marine > Unclassified | place: Antarctic Ocean: Davis Island wharf... | reverse complement strand
AGAACTTCACCAGATTTTCTAGTCAAATTATTTGAACAAGAAATTCCAGAAGTATTTGATGGATTAATTACTGTTGAAAGAGTGGCTAGAATTCCGGGAGAAAAAGCAAAAGTAGCGGTAGATTCTTATGATGATAGAATAGATCCAGTTGGGGCATGTGTAGGAATGAAAGGTTCTAGAATTCACGGAATTGTTCGCGAATTAGGAAATGAGAATATAGATGTTATCAATTATACAAAAAACGAACAACTATTTATTTCTAGAGCTTTAAGCCCTGCGAAAGTTGTTTCTATGGAAATTGAAGAATACGAAGAAGAAAGAAATGGAAAGAAAGGACGTGTAAACGTTTTCTTGAAACCAGAAGAAGTGTCAAAAGCAATTGGTAAAGGAGGCGTAAATATTCGTTTGGCAAGTGAATTGACAAAATATGATATAGACGTTCAAAGAGAAGGTTTAGAGGAAGAAGATGTTGAGTTAACAGAATTTAGAGATGAGATTGAGCCTTGGGTAATTCAAGAATTCAAAAACATTGGTTTAGATACTGCAAAAAGCGTATTAGATGCTTCTGTTGAGGAACTGTTAAAGAGAACAGATTTAGAAGAAGAAACAATATTAGATGTTCAAAGAATCTTAAAAGAAGAATTCGAAGAATAACTATCAATAAAAAATAATACTTTTACAAATAAAAGGTTAACAAGAGTATATGTCGGAAAGTAGAACAGTGAGACTAAATAAGGTGCTAAGAGAATTAAATATATCTCTTGATAGGGCTGTAGAGTTTCTTGCAAAAAACGGTCATCAGATCGATGCAAGACCAACTACAAAAATATCAAGTCAGATATATCAAGTACTGCAAGATGGTTTCGAAACAGACGCTAACAAAAAAGCTGCATCAAAAGAAGTTGGAGAAGAAAAGAGAAAAGAGAAAGAAGCAATTAGGCTTGAGCTTGAAGAAAAAATTGAAAGAAAGAGAGTAGAGGATGAAAAGAAGGAAGAAGTTTTAAAAGCTAAAGCTGAAAAATTACAAATAAAAACAGTTGGTAAAATAGATATAGCGCCTAAAAAAGCCGCAGTAAAAAAAGCGCCAGTTCCTGTTGATGCTCCAAAGGCTAAAGTGCAAGAAGTAAAACCAGCTGCCAAAGTTGAAGTAGAAAAGCAACTAGAAGCACCAAAACCTGAAAAGAAAGAATCTCAGGTTACCTCTAAAAAAGTTGAGGAAGAAAAACCTGAAGTAGCACAAGAGCAAAAAGAAGCTCCTGTGAAAGTTGAGGAAGAAAAACCAGCGGCTAAGGCCAATGAGGAAACTTCTACAGAAACAACAGAAGCGTCAGAAACATCTGACACAACAGAAGTTTCAGAAACAATTAAGACACAATATAAAAAGTTAAATGGGCCAAAGTTAACAGGTAAAATAATTGATCTCAAGCAGTTTGAGAAAGTAAAGAAAAAACCTGAAGACAAGCCAAAAACACCCAACAAAAACGACGCTTCTAAGAGAAAGAGAAAAAGAATTAGCAAGCCAGGAGCGCCTGGGCAAGCCAATCAAAATAGAACTTCAGGAGTAGGAAGGCCAGGAGGAGTTGGAAGACCAGGAGGAGTTGGAAGACCAGGAGGAGTTGGAAGACCAAGTCCAGCAAGAGGAGGTGCAGCACAAAGAAGACCTGTGGCTGTTAAAAGAGAGCTTACAGAAGCAGAAGTTCAAAAACAAGTTAGAGAAACACTAGAAAAACTCCAAGGAAAATCTTCCAAAGGAAAAGGAGCAAAATATAGAAGAAATAAAAGAGATGCACACAGAGAATTATCTGATGCAGAATCTGAAGCACAAGTACTAGGGTCTAAAATTTTGAAGGTTACAGAATTTGTAACAGCAAGTGAGGTAGCTACCATGATGGAAGTGCCCGTAACTGAAATTATTTCAGCTTGTATGATGTTAGGAATGATGGTAACAATGAATCAACGTTTAGATGCTGAAACATTAAAAATTGTAGCAGAAGAATTTGATCATACCGTAGAGTTTGTTGGAGCAGAAGTAGAAGAATCTATAGAAGAAGTTATAGACAAACCAGAAGATCTAGTAAACCGTGCGCCTATTATTACAGTGATGGGTCATGTAGATCATGGAAAAACGTCTTTATTAGATTATATTAGAAAAGCAAATGTAATTGATGGAGAATCTGGAGGAATTACACAGCATATTGGAGCTTATTCAGTAAATGTAGGAGATCAAAAAATAGCATTTTTAGATACGCCAGGTCACGAAGCTTTTACAGCGATGCGTGCTCGTGGTGCTCAAGTAACCGATTTAGTAATTATTGTAGCGGCTGCAGATGATGATGTAATGCCTCAAACAAAAGAAGCAATATCACATGCGCAAGCAGCAGGTGTGCCAATTATATTTGCAATTAATAAAATTGACAAGCCAAATGCCAACCCAGACAATGTAAAAACACAATTATCTTCAATGAATTTATTAATTGAAGAATGGGGAGGAAGCATACAATCTCAAGATATTTCTGCTAAAACAGGGGAAGGAATTCCAGAATTATTGGAAAAAGTATTGTTAGAAGCAGAAATTTTAGAATTAAAATCAAATCCAAATAAAAATGCTGTTGGAGCAGTAGTTGAAGCACAATTAGATAAGGGAAGAGGTTATGTAACTACGATATTAGTTCAGGCCGGAACCCTAAAAATTGGAGACTACATGTTGGCAGGAAAAAATAGTGGTAAGGTAAAAGCCATGTTTGATGATAAAGGAAATAATTTAGAAGAGGCAGGCCCTTCTTCACCAGTTTCTATTTTAGGATTAGATGGTGCCCCTCAAGCAGGAGATAAGTTTAATGTATTTGATGATGAAAGAGAGGCAAAACAAATTGCATCAAAAAGATCACAATTACAAAGAGAACAGTCTGTTAGAACACAGAAAACTTTAACACTAGCAGAAATAGGAAGACGAATTGCTTTAGGAGATTTCAAAGAATTAAACATTATCTTAAAAGGAGATGTAGATGGTTCTGTAGAAGCTCTAACAGATTCTTTCCAGAAACTATCTACCGAAGAAATACAAGTAAATATCTTGCATAAAGGTGTGGGTGCAATTACAGAATCAGATGTATTGTTAGCTACGGCATCAGACGCAATTATAGTTGGGTTTAATGTTCGTCCTCAATCAAACGCTAGAGTGATAGCAGATAGAGAAGAAGTAGATATTAGAACCTATTCTATTATTTATGACGCAATTAACGACCTTAAAGACGCCATGGAAGGAATGTTATCTCCAGAAATGAAAGAAGAGGTAACAGGTACTGTAGAAATTAGAGAAGTGTATAAAATTTCTAAAGTTGGTAATATTGCAGGTTGTATGGTGATGAATGGTAAAATCTTTAGAAATTCTAAAATTAGAATTATTCGAGATGGAATTGTTGTGCATGACGGAGAATTAACGTCACTAAAACGATTTAAAGATGACGTAAAAGAAGTAGCCAAAGGCTATGACTGTGGTCTTCAAATTAAAAACTATAACGACATTGCAGAAGGAGATAGCGTTGAGGCGTATCAAGAAATTGCAGTGAAGAAAAAATTGAAATAATTTATAGCTTTAAAAAGCACCTTAATTATTGAAACTTATTCAATAATTAAGGTGCTTTTTTTGTTTGGTAAAAGGTGTTTTTATTTGCCAAGAGGAATCACAATTGCACTCTGGTATTTTCTTTTGAAATTTAGCAAAGCTCTGTCAGCTTCAAGTTTTGTTTTGTAAAATCCAACTTGTATTTTCCATTCTGGTTGCCTATATATTAGATGTGTTTTTGTTTCAGGGAAATCTAGCTTAAATTTTGCACTTGTTTTTTTTGCTTCTACCTCAAACCCGTTGTATAACTGAATTCTAAAGCCGTAACTAAACTCTTTATTAAAGCTTCTTTTTTTTGAAATAAGTTCTTCAACTAGCATAGTATCAGGTTTTTCTGACTGAGAAAAGACTGTTTGGGTAGTAAAAAACCCTACAAATAAAAAACACGCTATAACTATTGATTTTTTCATAAAAAATGGTTCTCTACAAAGTTAACAACTTCATCATAAATAAATTGCAAAATAAGCTTATTTAGAACAAATATAAATTAATATTTAACAGCTCTTTAGCATTTCAAAATTTACATATATGTACTACTTTTGTGCATCTAATTAAGGACGTTATTTTAAGACAAAATTAGTTAGATTTTTACAGTAATTTTGATACTAAACTAATAGTTTGTGAATATGAAAAGTGTATATCTGCACAAAAGACTAACCAACGTATTTCTTAAGAGTTTTACATTCCTATTGTTATTTTCTTTGAGTTTTTCTGCTATGGCACAAGATGCTGTAGACGCTGCTCGTCAAAAAGAAGGTAGAACTTTATTCAAAAGCCTTTGTGCTTCTTGTCATAAGTTAGATAGAAAACTCATTGGGCCAGCCCTTGGAGGTGTTACAGAAAGAAGAGAAAATGATTGGTTAAAATCATGGATTAAAAATAACGCTGCATTAAGAGCTTCTGGAGACAGAGATGCTATTGCTGTTTTTAATGAATACAATGGTTCTGTAATGTCTTCATTTCCTCAGTTATCAGATGTTCAAATAGATGATCTACTTTACTACACAGACGTAGGAGATCCAGTAAGAGTAGCTGCTCCTGGAGCAGTTGTAACAACTGGTGGAGGAAATCAAGCCCCAGGCTGGGTATTATCTATTTTAGCAGCCGTTATTATTTGTGCTTTTTTAATCATTGCAACGCTACTAAAAACTATTAGTGAATTACAAGGAGCACCAAAAACTCCTGGTTCTTTAGGAGCACTTAAAGAAGTTTGGGCAGCAATTCAAAAAAACACATTTTTACATGTGGTAGGAGTTATCTTCTTATTACTCTCAGGAGCTTATGTAGTCTTTGGAACCTTGTTTAGTGTAGGGGTAGATCAAGGATATAAGCCAGTACAGCCAATTGCTTTTTCTCACAAAATACATTCGGGAGAAAACAAGATAGACTGTCAGTACTGTCATTCATCTGCTAAACATAGTAAACACTCAGGAATACCATCGGTAAATGTTTGTATGAATTGTCATATGAATATTGCAGAGGTAGCAGAAGGAACCGAAGTAGAGTACAACGGTATCATCTTGCGAAAAAACGATTTAGACAAAGAAATTCAAAAAATATATGATGCTGCTGGTTGGGATGCAGAAAACCTAGAGTATACAGGAGAAACCAAACCAATAAAATGGATTCGTATTCATAATTTACCAGATCACGTAAACTTTGTACACGCGCAACACGTAACGGTGGCAGGTATAGATTGTAAGCAATGTCATGGTCCTGTAGAAGAGATGGATGAAATGTATCAATACTCACCACTAACCATGGGATGGTGTATTGATTGTCATAGAGAGACCAACGTAGATTTAAAAGGAAATCCTTATTACGAGAAAATACACAAGCAATTGGCAGAGAAGTATGGTACTAAAGAAGTAACTATAGCTCAGTTAGGTGGAATAGAGTGCGGTAAGTGTCATCATTAATAAATTAAGAAGATAAATTCTATATAAATGGCTTCAAACAAAAAATACTGGCAAAGTGTTGAGGAACTAAAAGATAGTTCTATTGTTGAAACGCTAAGTAAAAATGAATTTGTAGAAGAAATACCTACAGATGAATTTTTAGGAGATAAAGAAACGTTAGAAAACTCATCTACATCAAGAAGAGATTTCTTAAAATATGTTGGATTTACAACAGCCGCTGCAACATTAGCAGCTTGTGAAGGACCGGTTAAAAAATCGATCCCTTATGTTGTAAAACCAAACGATACTATCTTGGGTGTTGCAGATTGGTATGCAAGTACTATTGCTGATGGATATGATTTTGCAAATGTTTTAGTAAAAACACGTGAAGGTCGTCCTATTTTAATTATGCCTAACAAAGACGCTAACGGAACTACCAATGCAAGAGTTCAGGCAGCCGTTTTGTCTTTGTATGACGAACAACTTAGATTAAAAGAACCTAGAAAAGGAGAAAAAACCATTTCTTGGAATGCAGCTCATAATGAAATTGGAGCAGTATTAGCTCAATTAAAAGAAGCAAACCAACCCGTTGTTTTATTAACAGGAACTTTAGCGAGCCCTTCTACAGAGCAAATCATTTCAGAATTTACTACTGCCTATCCAAATGTGAAACACGTTGCTTATGATGCTATTTCAGAAAGTGGAACAGCAGATGCTTTTGAAGCTATGTTTGGTGAAAGAGCAATTCCAAATTATCATTTTGAAAAAGCACGTACTATAGTTTCTTTTGGTGCAGACTTTATTGGTGACTGGCAAGGTGGGTTTGAAAAAGGATATGCTGCTAGCAGAAATCCAGATTCAGGACACATGTCTTACCTGGTTCAGTTTGAGGCAAACATGTCTTTAACAGGAGCAAATGCAGACAAGCGTGTGGTTACAAAACCATCTGATCAAGTATTTGCTTTACTTAATTTATACAATACAATAACTGGGGCTAGTTTGCCATCTAAAGCAACTCCAGTAGATGCACATATTCAAGAGGTTGCTGCAGCTTTAAAGAAATCTGGTTCTCACGGAGTTGTAGTTTCAGGTTCTTCAGACAAAAACGCACAATTAATTGCTTTTGCAATTAATGATGCTTTACAAAGTATCGTATTTGATGCAGCAAATCCATTACATATTAGAAAAGGAAATGACACTGAGCTTGCTCAAGTTGTTGCAGATATGAAAGCTGGAAAAGTAAAAGGGTTACTTACATATAACGTAGATCCAGTTTATAATTTATCTGTAGGGACAGAATTTGCTGAAGCTACAAAAAAGTTAGACTTATCAGTAGCCATGTCTATTCAAAATGACGCTACTGCAAATGCCACTCAATACGCATTACCAATAACTCATTTCTTAGAGTCTTGGGGAGATGTAATGACAACTGGAGGTAACTACGGATTGGTTCAGCCTACAATTCAAAAATTATTCAACACGGCTCAATTTCAAGAAATATTGTTAAAGTGGTCTGGTAATACAGCCTCTTATCACGATTATTTAAAAGGATATTGGTCTTCAAATATATTGGAAGGAACATCATGGAATCAAGCATTGCATGATGGGTTTTTTACCAAAGAGTTTTCTAAGAAAGTTTCTAAAAATTCTATAAATATTTCATCAGTAGCAAGTGCTTTGGTGAGTGCAACAAAAGCATCAGCTTTTGAATTAACTCTATTTTCTTCTACAGCTTTAGGAGATGGTAAACAAGCAAACAATCCTTGGTTGCAAGAATTTCCAGATCCAATTACAAGAGCTGCTTGGGATAATTACGTAACTGTTTCTATGGCAGATGCCAGAGAACTAGGGTTTACCAATCCAGTAAAAGATAATGGAGCAATTAACGGAAACTATGCAACAGTTTCTGTAAATGGTGTTTCTCTAGAAAATATTCCAGTGATGATTCAGCCAGGGCAGGCCCCAGGTTCTATAGGATTGGCATTAGGGTATGGTAGAAAAACCAACCTAAAAGAAGAAATGCAAGTAGGAGTTAATGCCTATACCTTGTATTCAAATGCTAACAATGTTCAGTACCAAGTATCTATTGAAAAAACATCTGGAGCTGTTCATGAGTTTGCCTGTACACAAGTTCAAAAAACAATTGCAGGAAGACATGATATTTTAAAAGAAACTACCTTAAAAGATTATTTAACAGTACATCCTAAAGACCACAAAAATGGTTGGAATGTACCAGCAATGGTTTCATATGATCATCAAGAAGTAGAAGCAAAATCTATTGATTTATGGGAAGAGCACAATAGAGAAATTGGGCATCACTTTAACCTTTCTATAGATTTAACCTCTTGTACTGGTTGTGGATCTTGTGTTGTTGCCTGTCATGCAGAAAACAATGTACCTGTAGTTGGTAAAAAAGAAGTACGTGTTGGTAGAGATATGCACTGGTTGCGTATAGATCGTTACTACTCTTCAGGTGTTGAAGCGAAGTTTAACGAAGCTTACAACAAAGAACCAAACTCACAATCTATTAGAGAGTTTGCAAAAGATAGTTTAGGTCTTGGAGACGGAGCCATGTATGCTGCTTTAGAAACTGAAGCAGAAAATCCACAAGTTGCTTTTCAACCAATGATGTGTCAGCACTGTAACCACGCTCCATGTGAGACGGTTTGTCCAGTTGCTGCAACCACACACGGTCGTCAGGGACAAAATCAAATGACCTATAACAGATGTGTAGGAACTAGATATTGTGCAAATAACTGTCCGTATAGAGTTCGTCGTTTTAACTGGTTTAGTTATTCAGATAATAAAGAGTTTGACTTTAACATGAATAATAGCTTTGGTAAAATGGTATTAAACCCAGATGTAGTTGTTCGTTCTAGAGGAGTTATGGAAAAATGTTCTATGTGTATACAAATGACACAAGCAACTATTTTAAAAGCTAAGAAAGAAGGAAGAAAAGTAGCAACAGGAGAATTCTCTACAGCTTGTTCAAATGCGTGTACAACCGGAGCATTAGCTTTTGGAGATGTAAACAATGAAGAAGAAGAAGTTGTAAAATTAGCAGCAGATAAAAGAGCTTATCACGTATTAGATTATCTACAAACCAAACCGAATGTAGTATATCAAGTGAAAGTTAGAAATACAAACGAAGCGTAATTAAAATTTAAGATATAGCATATGTCTCATTACGAAGCACCCATAAGAGAACCCTTAATATTAGGTCACAAAAGTTACCATGATATTACCGAAGACATTGCTAGACCTATTGAAGGAAAAGCAAATAAGAACTGGTATATCGCATTTTATATTTCTTTAGCTGCCATGCTATGGGGGTTTGGATGTATATTTTATACTGTTGGAACTGGTATTGGAGTTTGGGGATTAAGCAAGAACATTGGATGGGCTTGGGATATTACCAATTTTGTATGGTGGGTAGGTATCGGTCATGCTGGTACATTAATCTCAGCAGTATTGTTATTATTCCGTCAAAAATGGAGAATGGCAATTAACCGTTCTGCAGAAGCAATGACAATATTTGCCGTTTTTCAGGCAGGCTTGTTCCCAATTATTCACATGGGACGTCCTTGGAATGCTTATTGGGTATTGCCTCTTCCAAATCAATTTGGATCATTATGGGTAAACTTTAATTCGCCATTATTATGGGATGTATTTGCCATTTCAACTTATCTATCTGTATCATTGGTTTTCTGGTGGACAGGTTTGTTACCAGATTTTGCAATGATTCGTGATAGAGCTGTAAAACCTTTTCAAAAGAAAATATATTCTTTATTATCTTTTGGATGGTCTGGTAGAGCAAAAGATTGGCAACGATTTGAAGAAGTATCATTGGTATTAGCCGGTTTGGCAACACCATTAGTACTTTCTGTACATACCATTGTATCAATGGATTTTGCAACATCAATTAACCCAGGTTGGCACTCAACAATTTTCCCTCCTTATTTTGTAGCAGGAGCAATATTCTCAGGATTTGCCATGGTACAAACCTTACTAGGGATTATGCGTAAAGTAACCAATCTAGAAGCATACATTACGCGTTTACACGTAGAGTATATGAACATCGTTATTATATTAACAGGTGGTATTGTAGCCGTAGCTTATGCAACAGAATTCTTTATTGCTTGGTATACTGGCTCTCAATACGAAGATTATACCTACTTGTCTATTGGTTCTGCAACAGGGCCTTATGCATGGGCATTCTGGTCTTTAATCATTTTCAATATCATCACACCACAATTATTATGGATTAAGAAATTTAGAAGAAGTTTCATTATTTCATTCTTAATCTCTATTGCCATTAATATAGGTATGTGGTTTGAACGTTTTGATATTATTGCAATTGTTTTAAGTAAAGGACATTTACCATCTACATGGTGGCGCTTCGAGCCCACATTTGTTGATGTAGGAATATTTATAGGAACCATTGGATTCTTCTTTGTTTTATTTTTGTTGTATGCAAGAACATTCCCTGTTATTGCACAAGCAGAGGTAAAAACAATTTTGAAATCTTCAGGTGAGAGTTATAAAAAATTAAGAGACGACAATCATGAGTAGTAGTAAAGTAATTCACGCATTTTACAATGATGATGAAGTTGTACTAGACGCTGTTAAGAAAGTGAAAGCGGCAAATCATCATATCGAAGAAGTATTTTGTCCATTTCCTGTTCACGGATTAGACAAAGCCATGGGATTAGCTCCTACAAGATTAGCCATTACTGCTTTTATTTATGGGGTTATTGGATTGGGTATGGCAATTTGGTTAACCTATTATACAATGATTGCAGATTGGCCACAAGACATTGGTGGAAAGCCAAGTTTTAGTTGGGCAGAAAATATGCCAGCATTTGTTCCAATTATGTTTGAATTGACGGTCTTTTTTGCTGCGCATTTAATGGTGATTACATTTTACATGAGAAGTAGAATATGGCCATTTAAAAAAGCAGAGAATCCAGATCCAAGAACAACAGATGATCATTTTTTAATGGAAATTGAACTTCTTGATAATGAAGAAGAATTAACAGCATTATTAAACGAAACTGGAGCTGTAGAAATTAACGTAGTAGATAAGCACTAATTCATGAGAAAGTATATCAAATTTAATATCGCACTTCTTGTCTTAGCAACAATCGTTTCTTGTTCAGATAAAAGAGAAAGACAATATCAATACATGCCAGACATGTATGTGGCTGTTCCTTATGAAGCAGATGCAGAAAAAGGAAACACAGGTTTTTCTTCTAATTTGAAACCAGTCAACGGATCCATTGCAAGAGGAAATGTTCCTTACGAGTATTCAAATTCTAATGCCGCTTATGAAAAAGCAAAAGCAAATTTAACATCTCCATTAGTACAAGATGAAATTTCTTTAGAAAAAGGGAAAAAGATGTACACGATTTATTGTGTTTCTTGTCATGGGAAAAAAGGAGATGGAAATGGTTATTTGTCTCAAGCTGAAAAGTTTATTGGGATACCAAGTTATAAAGACAGAGATATCACAGAAGGAAGTATTTATCATGTAATTATGCACGGTAAAAACTTAATGGGTTCTCATGCATCACAAATTACGCATGATGAACGTTGGCAGATAATACAGTATGTTGGAAAGCTACGTAATGATTTATTGAAATAAATACAAAAGAAGAATACGAAAGATATGTATCAATTCTCAGGTAAATTAAAAATGTTCTCAATAGCTCTAATTATTTTAGGGGTATTGGGTATAGGTATTGGTTTTTACAATGCTCCGTCCACAGTAGAAGAAGCTATGGAAATGGTGTCAAGCGATGATCAAGGAGATGGTCATGGTGGTGAAACCTCGCATGAATCAACCTCAAAAGAAGAACATTCTGCAGGAGCTCATGCAACTGAAGAGTCACATAAAGCTTCACAAGTACATGAAACAGCAGACGCTCATGCTTCAGAGCATAATGAAGTATCTATAGATACTCACGCAACAGATGCAGATGAAGCTGCTCACGGAGAAGATCATGATACTGCACATGCAGAACATGTTTTTCATCAATTACAAAACAGACCTTGGTCTGCCGTGTATGTAGCATTGCTTTTCTTTTTAGGAATATCATTATTAGTATTAGTATTTTATGCAATTCAAAGAGTTGCTCAAGCAGGATGGTCTATTGTACTTTTTAGAGTTATGGAAGCTATCACGGCTAATCTAGTTCCTACTTCTATTATTATGCTTGTATTTATAGTTTTAACAGCGATGCATTCTAATCATCTATTTACTTGGATGGGAGAAGGTGTTTTTGACAAAACGAGCGAGAATTTTGATCCTATTGTCTACGGTAAAAGAGGCTGGTTAAATGTGCCATGGTGGGTTATTAGAAGTGTATTTTATCTATTAGTTTGGAATGCATATAGAATGCTTATCAGAAGAAATTCAATAAAAGAAGATACCATTAATGATGGCTATAAACTTTACAAGAAAAACTATAACATGTCTGTGGTATTCTTGTTTTTATTTATGATCACAGAATCTATGTCAGTATGGGATTGGATTATGGGATTAGATCCTCATTGGTTTTCTACATTGTTTGGATGGTATGTATTAGCTACTTTATTAGTTAGTGCTATTACTGTAATTGCTTTTGTAACCATCTATCTTCGTTCTAAAGGATATTTACCAAAGGTAAATGATAGTCATATTCATGATTTAGCAAAATTTATGTTTGGTTTTTCAGTATTCTGGACCTACCTATGGTTTGCTCAGTTTATGCTAATATGGTATGCAGATATTCCAGAAGAAACAACTTATTTTGTATTGAGATTTACAGAGTATAAAACATTGTTTTTATCAATGTTAGTTATGAACTTTGTATTTCCAATACTATTATTAATCAATAGCGATTTTAAAAGCAGACCTTGGTTTGTTGTGATAGGAGGTATTGTCATCTTAGCAGGGCATTATATAGATTTATTTATTATGATTATGCCAGGAACTGTTGGAGGAAGTTGGAGTTTTGGAATTCCAGAAATTGGAGCAACATTTTTCTTCCTAGGTATATTTATTTATACAGTATTTAGTGCATTTGCAAAAGCAGATCCTATACCGAAAGGAAATCCTTTCTTACATGAAAGTGAGCATTTTCATTATTTCAATATTGAGCATCACTCAGAAGAAGACAATCAACATTAATTAATATAATTAACAAAGACAAAATACTATGCTAGCTCTATTTTATATTTTTATAGGTGTTGCAATCGGAGTAAGTTTCTGGCAGATTACTAGAATCTTAAATTTAAGAGGTGTAATTGCTACTGATAAAGACAATGACAGACAAGGAAAATATTTTATCCTTTTTGGAATCTTTATCTATGCATTAATGATTTATTGCTTAATTGGGATGAATGTTTTAATGCTACCAGAATCTGCTTCTTATGAAGGAGAAAATGACGATCTTTTATTCGACATCTCTTTTTGGATGATAGGAATTGTGCAATTTATTATGCAGTTTATCATCTTCTTTTTTACCTATAAGTACAGAGGTAAAAAAACTAAAAAAGCAAAGTTCTATGCAGACAATCATATATTAGAACTGATTTGGACTGTTATTCCAGGGGTTGTAATTATTGTACTTATTGGTTTTGGTATTTTTCAATGGACAGAAGTTATGAATATTGATGAAAGTGAAGATCCAATTATTATAGAAGTATATGCGAAACAGTTTGCATGGCAAGCTCGTTATGCTGGAGCAGATAATACCTTAGGATTAGGAAACGTAAACTTTATTGATGAGACGAACAATCCAATTGGTGTAGATATGTCGCATCCTGCATCTTTAGATGATAAGCCTGTAACAGAGTTACACTTGCCAAAAGGGAAGAAAGTATTGTTTAAGTTTAGATCACAAGATGTATTGCATTCTGCTTATATGCCTCACTTTAGAGCACAGATGAACTGTGTTCCAGGTATGGTTACCCAATTTGCTTTTACACCAAAGTATACAACCGAAGAAATGAGAGAACAATCTGAGGTAATGGATAAAGTGAGAGGAATTAATAAAATTCG
>Ga0307997_10000919_pt1 | contig 13592 bp, 22 predicted proteins | sample Davwhametageno36_FD_203165 | JGI IMG/M metagenome (GOLD analysis project Ga0307997, IMG submission 203165) | Marine microbial communities from Davis Island wharf, Antarctic Ocean - #36 | ecosystem: Environmental > Aquatic > Marine > Unclassified | place: Antarctic Ocean: Davis Island wharf... | reverse complement strand
TTAAGACGTTTGTTCTGTTTAATCTTTACAAACTTCTCGTAAAGTAGGAATGTTACTGCCGCGTCCATGCCTGCATAGAGCTTCATGATATCAAAAGGAATATCGCCCCAGTTGAAATCATTTTTTAGAATACCATTATCTTTTCGGTACTGAGCCATCCAATCGTACATACCTTTCTCATAATCTCCGTAAGGAGTATACTTCATAGCTAAAGACTTCAGTCCATGAGTACCAGGGTTCTCATCAATCAAATAGTGCAATAACATAGTATCTTCAAAGCGTGGAAAGCTAAAGTTGAAATGGTACTCAAAGAATGCCATATCGAACTTAGCATTATGGAATACTACTATCTTTTTATCAAATAGTTCTTGTAACAGTGCTTCTGTTGTTTCGTCAAAGCACTCTGTATCTATATATGCTCCACGATCAGCCTCATAGCTAAGACTAATACCAAGCATATGCCCATCACGTGGATATAGTCCCGTTGTTTCCGAGTCCAGACCAACATAATCAAGAGGGGCAGAAATAGCAGCGCGTATGAAATCATTGCACTCCTCCGTATCTTGTATGCCCCAAGCATTGTACTCAGTAATTACTGTGTCTTGTTTGTTTCCAGTAATGTACTCAGTAATGCTCTGCTTAGAGTCATCCCAAGTACGTTGTGCTTCTGGTTTAAATGCAAGCATGGCAGGGTTAATGACAGGTAAGTATTTCTCTTCTACTTTCTTACCAGAATATTCGGTGACTGAGTTGAGAGGCGTGAAGTATTTAAGTGCATCACTACCTACGAGAATAATCCAGTCATATGCGTCAATATCAATCTCGATATCGCAGTCTCGTTTTAGTACTTTTTTAAGGTTCGGGTCAGAGCAGAGCTGATATTGATCAAACTCGAACTCATCGTCAAACTCTTTCTTATAATTTGTCCTACTTGGTTTAGTTTCTACTAATGCAACTTTAGGCATATAATTTTCTCTTTAATGTTTGTACTGATTGTAAGGGTAGTGCACCAGGATCTGTATCCTTTAGCCCTACATTTCTTGATGTCAAGCCTACTCGCTCTACCATCTCTTTCACTTCTTTCGCAGCATCCTGCCCTGCGGTATCTCCATCGAAGAAAATTATTACCTCTTCTACACCTTGTATCGAAAGCATTCGCAATTTATCTTCATTTATGTTCTTTGTTCCAAAGGTACAAACTGCGTTAGTTAGTCCTTTATCGTGTAAATTTACCATATCATATATACCTTCTACTAGGATAATGGAACCTTGTATCGGCTCTACTATAGGGTAGAGAGGTAGCTTTGCACCCGCAGGCGAGATCATGTACTTAGGTGTGCCGCCTGTAGTGTGACGACCGTTAAAGGACACAATACGCCCTGATATATCTCGTACAGGGAACACAATGCGACCAATATGGTCAGTGTCATGGTGTTGGAACGCTTCAAATCTTTTATAGGTCTCTGGCTTAATATCTCTCCAGTTGCCTACATATGGTACACTACCTTTAGGAAACGACAAACCAACCGACTCAGACCTTTTTTCTCTAATACGTTTTTTGAGTAGTTCTCGTCTTAGTTGTAATTGGTTTGCCTTTTCGCCAAAGTGTGTAAAAATGTTGCCTTTGTATCCGCAAGAGAAACAGTTAAATATACCTGTGATCTTATCAATGCGCATACTAGGACTGCTATCTGCGTGTTCAGGATTGAGACATGTAACAATAGCATCTGCACCTTTAGGTACAAAATATACTTGTCTTGATACTAATAGTTCTTCTACTGTCAACGTCCAATATCCTTGATGTTTTCTTTACTGATTACTTGGTACGCGCCCTTGTTATATGCAGGGGCTACGGTGAAGTCTGCTCCCTCAGTGTAACTGCGGTCTACAGCTTCGCAAGACCCGCCCATCTCTTGGGCAGAACTATAATGCTTGGTGTCTCTACGATAAGTATCGGAGACTTCCATAGGTTCAAACTTAGGGGTGTATCGCTTAGACTTGGGCATCGGCTTTCGCTTCCTGCCTGAGTAAGAGTGTCGTAAACTACCGAATGTAAGTGCCAAATTGCTTTCTCCCTTCAAAGTATCCACATATTATACGCAAGAAGAGATAAAAAGTCAAGAAATATTTTTAAATATCATCAATGGATTCGCCAGTTTTGTGTGAGGAATCGTCTTTCTCTTGAGGTGTCATAGCAGTTTCGGGGCCAATCTTTAGGCTATCCCAATCTACTGTAGAGGTAAAAGACTTCATAGAAGCGGAACGCATCTTTACACAAGTAAATGTAATACATTCGTCTTCATGATCCCACGTTTCTAAGGTATAAGCAGCATCTGCGGCATCGAGGATACCTTTAGCAAATCGTGCTTCACCAGTTGCGTCTGTCTGATACGGAGATACGACTGTGCAGTCATACTCTTGTGCCATAGACTTCAATGCTTTACTTACTTCGATCTGTTCTGTCCAATCATATTGACCACCACGAGATGGAAGACTCGACCGCTTTACCTGATTAATATAGTCTACGATAATGACACCAACATTCAGAGGTTTGACTTTTTTGTCAAGCTCGGCACGAATTTTGGAGAGAGTAAGAGAGGCATCATACACGATGTCCAGCTGTTGAGTCGGGAGGAGCTCACAGGTGTTCTTCAGTGATGTATGCAACTTATTAAAGTCACGATGCGTTCTATATTCCTTCAAGCGGTCTTGCCCATCAACATAACGACCTGCCCACCATGCTGCGACTTTCTCCCACTCGGCAAGACTCAGGTTCTGAGTACGTAGACGAGAGAAAGGAACTTCGGTAGCAATGGAACAGCATCGTTGGAGGATAGAACGGCTATCCATCTCAATAGTGAAATACATAGCCGATTTACCTGAAGCATATACTGCATTAGCAATATTAGCACATATTACAGACTTACCAGCCCCTCGTTTACCACCGAACATAACAAGATCTCTAGGTGAGAACTGTATTTCGTAGTCGTACTCTTCATTGAGTCCCAAGGGTATATATCTGGCTAAATCTTCTTCTGGCTCAAACAGTTCAATACGTTGCATACTTTCCTGCGGATCTTCCAAATCAACCTTGTCTTCGACATCGAGTACGATTTGGTGAAGATGATTAACAGACTCCTGCGCATTCTCAAATGCAACAGAGTTCTCTACATAATCTTCTAGTGAGTCCAGAATTTCTTTTTGAGTGTATTCGTTCTTCAGATACTCAAGAAGCATATTGGGATCGGCATCGACCTCAATAGCTTCCACTGCGTACAGTTTTTCACGAGTAGCTGAATCACGAATCTCAAACTTTAGATCTTCAATCGTTGGCATTTTATGGAATGCTTCGCAATGCTTATCAATAACCTTATACAGACTATGATACTCAGCAGCAAAGTAATGCTTATGCGCCACACTCCAGGTCTGAAAGTCCTGTAGTGTAAGCACTTGCTTAATAAGCGCACTAGCAATATTCAATGAAAGTCTCCCGATTTCAAATCTAAAATGTAGGACAGACCCCGAAGAGCCTGCCCTTATGTGTTACTAAGAAGGATTAAGCTGAAGCTTTTTCTTTCTTAGAAGCGCCATCATAGTCAGCGGCTGAAAGGCCACGACGAGTGAGCATAGTCTTAACGCCACGGGCGGTCTTACCAATTTGCTCTGCGATAGCTTCGACAGTCTGGCCACCAATATCAACGATGTCAGCCAACGGATCTTCTTTAGAAGCGCCTTTGGTAGTCTCTTGACGTGGGATAGCATCGATGTCGCCTGAACGAAGGAGGCTAAGAGCCTTACCACGAACAGAGTTTACTGAGCGATCAAGTGCAGTAGCAATTGCTTCTACAAAAGCGCCGTCTTGTACCATAGATACAAAAGTTACTTCTTCGTCTGAAGAGTACGTGCGTACTGATTCAACTTTAGGAGCAGGCTTAACGTGACCAGTCAGTTCCATAGACAAAATCTTGCCTTGGATTGACTTAGCAGAAAAGTGACCATCTTCAAAATGACCAGCAATCTCAGCATAAGTATACTCGCCGCTGTTGTCAGAGACAAAAGCTGCAAGGGTTGCTTCTTGTGCATCGGTAAACGCACGAGTAGCTCCGGCAGAAGCCAGCTCTACATCATGACCCATCTTTCGCAATTTGCTAGAGATAGAACGAGTAGAGGTTTCAAGCTGATCAGCTGCTTCCGCAACAGTAGCTTGGGATACGGGGCTTTCGCCACCGACAAATTCAGTTAGTTGAGCTGTACGCTCTTCAGTCCACTTAGGTAGTGCCATTATATTATTCTCCGGTAAGAATTTTAAGGTTAGTTACAATTTGAACGCCAGCATCTCTGGCCTTCTTGGTTTTTGCGGATTCAATACCGCTTTCGTTTACTAGGATTGTTACATCCTTTGTTAAACTAGATTTTACATTAAGTCCTACTGCTTCTAAAGCTGCATGAGCTTCCGCTTTAGTTTTGTAGCTTATCAACTTGCCTGTGATACACACAGTGTTGACTGATGTATTAACAGGTTTGCTCTCAGATCTTACAAACTTAAAGCTAAAAGGGAGCATACTTACTTGATAGAATTCCATCTCTAGCCACTGTAAAAGGTTGGCTGTAGATTTCTCACCGAGACCGGCTTCGCGACATATATCGTAGTCTATTTCATCTATATCAATGCAAACTTTTGATAATTTATCCGCTGCTGTCTTCCCAATAAGAGGAATGCTAAACGCTGGTAATAGTACGTTTAGAGGCGCATCTATGGAGCGTTGCAACTCATCTACTAACTTTGCTGATAGCTTCTCAGAGCCGAGGGCTTTCGCTATTTCGAGTGCGTCTAGCTCATAAATCTCTTCGAGAGAGCGTATGTCTAGTTTAGCAATCGACTTAGGGCCAAGACCTTTGATCTTGAGAGTCTTTGCAAAGTGTTCGATAAGTTTTGCAACTTTCTCACCACAATGGGCGTTTCTACAATACAGAAGATGGTTGACTTCTTCTAACACCGAACTACAGCTAGGGCAGTTTGTTGGGGCTTCGATTATGGTCATCGTGATTCCTCTGAAATTGAATACGTATTATACGGAGTTTTAAGGTTATTGTCAAGAACTATTTTTTTCAAGGTAGCAATCAATCTAAGCGTCTCACGATGCGAGGTATGATTTCACCAGAACGTATAACTTCTACTTTACAACCTAACTCTAAATCAAGGTCGCGTATGTACTCAATATTGTGCAGTGTTGCTCGTGCCACTGTCGCTTCCCCTATAACACAAGGCTCTAGGATAGCTACTGGACTTACAACACCGCTCTTACCCAACTGCCATATAACCTCCAGCAGCGTGGTCTCCACTCCAGCAACCTGCTCTTTCAGAGCAAAGGCACCTCGTGGGTGTTTAGAAGTATGACCTAACTCAGCGTACTTTTCATTTGATTTGATACGAAATACTATACCATCCATAGGATAGTCAACTGCTTTAAAGCGAGTAACCACGTTCAAGCCAAACTTGTGCAAGATCTCAAGAGAGCAAGCATAATTTTGTGCAAGGTGTGGGGTAGCATCATACGCAACAAATACTAAGGGGCGCGTTCTGAACTCTTCAAGACCCGAAAGTCCTTTAAGTCCGAGAGACCCCGAAGCGAAGTTACGAGAGTTAGGTATACTACTGGGAGCAACAACTTCCCCTGTAACCTGAACAAGACGTGTATCGCTAATCTGATTAGGGACTAGCTCACGCATCTTATCAGTAATGTCACGGCCTTGAATGCCGTCCCCACGAGTGAGGGCTAGTTCAAGATTACCGTCAACATACAAAAGAGAAACTGCTGCACCATCCAACTTAGGAGTATGCTGACACTCTTTGACATTAAGAGGAGCTTTGTCTATGTCGAAACACTTCTGCAAAGAGTACATTTGATACGTATGCGAAATCGCGTCAGTAACAGTGTAACCTACTTTGTTATAGCTATGTCGGTCTGCAAGAATATCAAATTCCGCATCAGAGATAGCAGGTGTACCTTCATAGTACAACTTACTCATTCTGTCTAAAAAGTCCTGCATGGTATTCTCCTAAATAAGAAAGTATATTATACGGGACTTTAGCAAGATTGTCAAGAACTATTTATACAGATCCTGTATAAGATCAGAGAAATGTTCTTCTATCAGGCTTTTAGATTCTGCTAGGGATAATATCTCTATTAGACCTGCAAACATCTCTCTTGAATTAGAAAGATCTAAAGGCATGGCTACTCCTTCGGGGGTAGGCTTCCACTCTTCGTCAAAGTCCATATAGTACTTTCGTAGATGCATATATTCTATACCGCGGAAAGTATTAATGGTAAGTCTTATCTGTATTTCTTTAACTTCATCATAGTGTATAACACGAGAGTATGCTTCGGGAGCCTGGTGTAAGTCCATCATGTTCTGCCCTCATTCTTTAAAATAGAGGCGAGAGGAACTACACTAGACACACTGGAAGGTCGTAGTAGACGGTATGAATCAGTATCCCAGCAGAAGAAAAGAAGAGTGTCGTCAGTTTCCTTGGCTCTATTCTTCTTTTTCTGAATATAGGGAGTTGTGAAGTCTAAGGTACAAACATTGTACTTTAGCTTTTTGGAGTGTTCGCTACGATAAGTAATAACGGCATCACCATATGAGCGCACTAGTTGCGCCAGCTCTTGCTTTTTCACTATAGTTTCCTTCTGGTAGTAGTTTAGCAATCATTATTACTATGTACTTACTCAGAGGTGATTTATACTGGATGCAAAAAAGCCCCGCTAGACGAATCTAGCAGGGCGATAGTTACTACTAACCTTCGTCAGAAAGTAGGGTAGTAAAGTACTGTGCAGCTTTTCCGGTCAACTTAGAGATGATCTCTTCATCAACAGCTTTGCCAGCATCAGTGATAGCAGCGGTGAGGGCTTCTTGAGCTGCTACTTTGGAGACACGAGTGCTTCCTGTAGCTGCGCCGGTAGAAGCGGCTTTTGCTGCTGGGGTTTTCTTAACGTAGACGCCAGCCTTTGTTAAAATCATGCGAACACCGTTAGGTGATTCGTCTAGTTCTTCTGCAATATCTTTTACAATCTCCATGCTAGTCTCTGGAGTAGGTGATGCTGCTTCGTATAAAGTTACTGCTTCTGCTTTCTTATCGTCGTCCCAAGCCACTTTGCGTGTCCTCTTGTTAGGGTTTTTATTTCCTGGGCAGTCGCCCAGAGTTTTTAGTTGTTGTTCGTAGAATCTTTGTCCCATGTATTCCTCGATTTCAGAATGGATATTATACGGGAAAAATCACCATGCTGTCAAGAATTATTTTTTGGATCCTCATTTAGCACTCCTGCAATAACTAGAGCTACCCGCCTTTCTACCCAAGCATCTGGGTGTAGGGAGGATTTGTGCAGGTTTTCCTTTGCGGGAAGATAAACAAGATTGTTTATAGCATGAGCCCCTCCAAGATCTAAAGGCATCCAATGATCTACATTATAGCCCTCGGGACAATTCCTGTAAAACTCTTGAATTGCAGATAAATCTTCTTCAATAGTACAGCCTTTTACTTTTGCTCTACGGCGAGCATTAGCCTCTCTTTTTACTTCTGGATTTTTTCTGTGGTACTCTCTTGTGTGCTCTAATTGATAGTCTTTATTAAACGTCTGTATACACATATGTTTGTACTCGGTTTCTCTCTGGGTTTTGGAACCTCTTAACACGTGAGAGAAAAGATGCACGGGGTGAAAGCATTCGCAAGACTGACAGTAGTGTACTTTAAGCACGTTATTGCAGAGCCAGGTTCTCCAAATTTTAAAGCTTGATTTTCCTAGTAACTCATTTATACTTGCTTTACCTGCGGCACTTTCATATCCTTTGGCATTTTTCCAGCCGAGAAGCTGCCCTATCTCTGTTAGATCTTTACCACAAACTAGAGCTTGTATTAGCTTCCCCCACGTGGTATTGGATGCTCCACGTCGAGGAAAAATAATAGTGTCTGGAGAAGATATAATTTTTTCATCCATATAGTGCTTTATAATTAAATCTGCCAATTCTTTATCTGAATAAGTTAAATCCATTACAATCGCTCTAAATTTACGCCATACTTTTTCAGATGCTCTAGCTTTGCAAGTTCACAAGCCGAGGCATACGCGTTGAAGCCCCCAGAAGTTACACTCGAGAAGAAAGTATCCTCGCTGTCAACCTTCTGTACAACATATATCTGGTAGCAAGAGGCTCCGTATTTACTCTCATAGTCTACAAGACCCATACCTACCTTACTAGCTTGATACTCTTGGGTTAGTCTTTCCCCAATTCGTACTGCACTGTGATATGTTGCAGACCAAGCAATTTCTCCCTTCTCAAAGTCTTCAGATACGCACTCATCTGGGAAGTAATCTACTTCTCTTCTTTCTTCTTTGGAGCTGGGTCTTTGGGGGACTCCAACCGTTTCAAGAATGTTGCGTACAAACCCTGGGGAACGAAAAAGACGCTTGCTAATATCGGTGAGAGTTTCACCTTGCAAGTAGTCAGTAACTGCTTCGCAAATCTCTGAGTCCCTTGCAGGACGACCGCGATTCTGTGCTTTCCTTGTTTTAACATATGCTTTTTGCTCCAAGTGACCCTCTATAATTGCACTTAATCGTGTAGTATTATATGCAATGTTAAGTATGTCACACGCTTCTTTTTTAGTAATCGGTTTTGGGCTTGACGATTCCGTATCTGTAGGGTTCAAGAGAGTTATGACTTTCTCGATGTTCACCTTCGATAAGTTTTCGTAGCTCTTCTTCTTTATGCGCTTCGCCATCAGTTTCTAACTCCAATTCTAATTTAAACATTAAACAGCAAATAGCGTGAGCTAGATGCGACAAATTTGTTTCTGGATCTTCTAGCTCTCCATCCAGATGGGAGAATATGTGCCGAAGTGCACCGCCACTGTATCTATTCTGAGCGTCTTCTAAGTACCTCCAGTTGTCTTCGTCATACTTGGCTGCACCAAAAGTCAGTACTTTAGCTACTTCCACTGTGGCTTTGGGAGGTAGAAGATACATCTTAGGTTTTTCACCGTCAAACTTCCTGCCTACCATACCCTTTAAGTCTTTGATATCATTCATGTACAAAGTCCTTAATCAGAGGAAACATAGGATTAATTTCATATGCACACTGCCGAGCAATATCCATGTGCTCTTTCTGAGTACCCGGTGTAGTGCGTACATCAATGTAGTGAATCCAGGAGCGTATTGTTCCGTGCATATACAACCGTGTCTTAGTAAGACCTTCTGGTAGCACAGTGCGTGCCTGCTCTTTAGCAATACCGTGTTCGATTGCCCACTTGTATACACCCTGAGCAGTATCAATAACTTTTTTCTGTTGAGCAACCCAGTGTCTGTGTAGTAGTTCGTCATCAGTTTCAATACTATTCTGACGATTCTTTGTATCCTGCATACGAGTTTCTCGCAATTCAAAAGGATAGCCCATTGCCGCAGGGTCGGCATACCGTTGGCTAAACTCCTGAAAAGCAAAACTACGATGGCGTACTATCTGGTGAGCAATATCACGAGTAGTGTTGATCTCCATAGTAATACCACACATCTCAAAAGGAGACCAGTGTTTGTGTTTGATTAGGTACTCTACTAGCTTGAGAGAGGTAAGTTCATTACTCTGGTTTGCTGGGTTAGATACTCTAGCCATATATGCAATATCCCCAATCAAGTCGGGGCTAGAGGTTGAAATAAGTTTTACTTGTGTCATTTTATTGTCCTGAAATTCTGTTGTCATAGTCGGCTAGTTCTTCGTCCCACCAGTGCGGCTTGTCTCTATGTTTCCACGCAGCGAACGTAGCTTTGTCGAGCATATAGAAATTGCGATAAGACTGTATAGGGTTATCATAATCTTTTAGTTCCTCTGTCATTGCTAAGGCAAACTTAGTGAAGCCGTGATCTGCCATGTGTTTTGGTTCTGGCAAGGCATAAAGCATTGCGAGACTTTTATGATTACTACCATAACGATAGTGTGCTTCGCTACCGAGAGCAAAGGCGTAACAGTTAGTCCAGTAGTAGTTCTCTAGTGAAGAACGTACCCATACACAAGAGGGATGGTTTTGCATTGTAGGCAGATACGGAAAGATGCGGTCTTCCATAGGAAGCTCTTTCTGTTGTTTACGAACAGTCTGAAGAACAGCGTTCTCTTCCTTAGTGATAGCACGAGGTACAAAACCGAATAGGTGATCTATCCAGAGGTTTGTATTGATAAGTTGAGCGGCTTCGAGTATCATTTTGTTGACGTGTTTATCAACATGAAACTCTGCACATTTATCGAGGTCTTCGTCTAAGTAGAATAAATTCATCTGGTACTCTCTAAAATTGAATATGTATTATACGCAATTTTAGAAAGACTGTCAAGAACTATTCTTCAGTTGCTTCAGGTTCGGTGGGGGTGGTTACATCTTTATAGTATACTATAACTTCTCCGAGCTGACTAATATACCTTTTCAACTCTTGTGTATTGTAAGACATTAACTCATAGTCTGCCACACTCATTGCTACAAACACTAGGTCGCCTCCATGTTTCTTTTTAATGCCGTCTACAAATTTGTCGAAATAAGTATAGCCTTCGGGGTATTGTCCGTCTTTGTTAGCTATTTTAGTATCTGAAACTACATACCAGTTCGGCTCCTTGAGGTCAAGGGGTCGTGGCATGATAGGTTGTGTGATCATGATCTGTACAGGCTTAGATATAATCTCTACTTCACGTGCGGGTATTTGCAGTAAACTACAACCACTAATCGTTAAGAGCGTTAATGCGCCTGCTAATATCTTCAATCTCATCGAAGACCTCCTTCGTTGCTTTGTTTGCTTTCTTTTCAATCAGTCCCGGCTTTGCACTGGCTAACTGAGCGATGTTATGTCTGCGAAAGATGTCCAAGTAGTCGGACATCTGAGTTTCGTACTGTTGGTTCTGCTTCTGAAGAGTAGCACTAGCTGCTGCTGTCTTTTCTGCACTTTCTTGAATTGCGGCGATTGTAGCCTTTTGCTCTTGATCTCGCAGATCCTGGGCTAGGATTACTGCTGTTTGTTCTTCTAGTTTGATTTGCATAGGTACCACGGCAAACTGGTAGTAGAGGAAACCCCCTGCTGCCATGCTTGCTATGATACCCAACAAAATCTTAGACACTTTCTAACCTTACCATCAATCGTTCTGCTCGGTTAGTTACTTGCTTGTGCCAACGTGAGTCTCGTCCTTCAACGGCTGCTGTCGTCCAATCACCTTCGAGTACGGCAGCATTCATCTTCTTGAACTTCGACAAGCGAGTTCGTCCCATATTAAACATCATATTGACAAGTATACCCTGTACTTCGTCTGGTAAGTCGTCAAAAGTCCCCTGTCCGTATAAAGCGTGACACTCTGATATCGCTGTACTGAGGTCGTTGTCAAAACACTCTGCGACTCTTTCTTTGGTGATTGCTGTTCCGGTCGGTTGTCCGTATTCTGGGTCGGTTTTGAGTACAAGATGGCCGACACCAAAGGTTGGATAGCCAAGGTGGTCGTTATAGATTTCATATTTGACTCCTTCGTCTATTTTTAATGTTTCAAATACTTCGCTTTTGTTCACGTATTTCTCCTTTATTTCTTACATACCCATTGCGCTGGCGTATATCGTTATAAACGGCAAGGCTAAACAACTAACTGTTGTAACCACTCCACATAATATGCAAGCGGCCTCATCTCTCTTTCTCACTTTCGTTCTCCATTAGAACTTGGGCAATAGCCCTTTTCGTAGCCTAGTTATAGGGAAGACTACACTCCCTGAATTTTTGCTAATGCTTGTGGCTTCCAGTCGTCCCATCCGCCAACGTGCACATCATCTACAATAATCTGTGGTACTGTCTTTGCGTAAGGAAACCGAGCAGTGAAGTCTTCTACTTCATAGTCCTTTTCTAGTTTTAATACTGTATACTGAAACTCTCTGTCCACCAGTACTAGCTGCTTGCAGGCTCTCTCGGCTTGCACACAAAAATTACAGTTTTCTTTGCTGTAGATTACTACTTTCTTCACACAGACACCTTACGTTTTACTAACTCATTACTGATCTTCTGCTTTAACTTAGGAGCAGTATTTGTATTCTCGAACTTTTCCATCAAAGTGGCAGTAGGAGTTGCGTGCATATAGTAGTGGGTCATGCCTACTTTCTTGCGGTTTTTTCCAATTCGTGCTACTGATTCTTTAAACTTTACTGGCATTTTCTTTCTCCGCTTGGTATTCTGATTTAAGGTAGTTGTATGTTTTTTGGGCCAAAGCCTTGTCTCTTGTGAGCATATAAACGCTATACTTGTCTTCTACTTTGTAGGCAAGCTCTTTATCATCGTTCATATACTCTGTAATTAGTAGTTTATTCTTCATCTAGTTCTATCATCCCATTGTCCACTAGGTGTTCTATAGTAGATTCTATCCCTTCCTGTTTGCCTAGGGCGTGACAAGTTAGGCCACAGCCTATCAAGCAAAAAATAAATACAGCGTATTCTAACATCTTTTCTCCTATTGAACTCGTCTTTGGAAAAACTATTATACGCAAAAACAGGGAACCTGTCAAGACTTAAATACGTTTTCCTTAAAGGTTTTTCTCTTATTTATTGGTGAATTATACTAGATATTCAACCAAAAGTCAAGAATAATTTTTTAGCTACCTTTGAAAAACTTCTTGACAATCAGCCCGCATTTCGCTATAATACTCCCATGAAAAAATATAAAAAGAAACCTTGGACAGACGTAGAGCGCAAGATGCTTGCAGCTCATTACTTTGTCCAAGATATTGAGGCAATGATGAATATGTTGCCAGAACGAACAGAGCAAGCTATTAGAAATCAAGTAGCATATCTAAGGAAAAGAGGAGTTAGGTTTAAACAATAATGGGTTTAATAGAAATCACAATAGTCATAGCCATACTCGCAGTCTGGGTAATACTAGAAAACGGGGATAATGGATGAATGTCAAAGTACGGAACAATAACGTGGAACAAGCATTGCGAATTTTCAAGCGTAAGATCAATGATAGCAACAAACTTTTTGACTACAGAGAAAAAGAAGCATACGAAAAGCCTACCACTAAGCGACAAAAGAAAAAAGCAGCAGCAGCTAATCGAGAGAAAAAGAGACAACAAAAGCTGGCAGAGAACCCTCTTTCCATGAAATAGTTCTTGACAGCTTGCTCAACTAAGCGTATAATTACTTTCTAAACTGGAGAATTAAATGATTAATGTATATACAGAAGGTAAATGCTTAAAAGACTATACTACATTCATTGATGAGTGCATTATGGCTCTTTTTCCTGAAGATGCGCAGTATGACATCTATATTGAAGCTGAGAAGTTTGTTGATGACGACGGTACTCACGCAGGGTTCTGCCTTGGTGATAACAGAGACTGTGTCATCAGCTTAGCTACTCACTGGGTTTACGAAGACGGCGAAGAAGTTGCTTACGAGCCGCACGAGCTTGCATCTAATATTGCACACGAATTAGTACACGCCAAGCAGTTTTGCAAAGAACAGATTAATATGATTGACAACGTGTGGAAGCACAATAACTTAATACTTAACTGTGACGAAGTAGACTACGAAGATCTG
>Ga0307997_10000918_pt1 | contig 13592 bp, 10 predicted proteins | sample Davwhametageno36_FD_203165 | JGI IMG/M metagenome (GOLD analysis project Ga0307997, IMG submission 203165) | Marine microbial communities from Davis Island wharf, Antarctic Ocean - #36 | ecosystem: Environmental > Aquatic > Marine > Unclassified | place: Antarctic Ocean: Davis Island wharf... | reverse complement strand
CCTGGGCTGCGCTTTAAAGATGTGAAGGTCAATATCGACTGCCCTGAAGATGTGCCAGAGATTCCCTGCTTTATCACCGAGATGCAGCAAGTATTCTTAAGCCTGTTCCGCCATTCTTGCTATGCCTTGGGCAAAGTCGATGACGACGAACACTCGCCCATTATCAATATTGAAGTCACAGTGTTTTACGACAATCTGTGGGTGCGTATTCAGCACAACGGCCGTGGCATTAGCCTTGAAGAGCAGAAGACTATCTTTGAACCCTTTGCCGCTGATGGCGATGCCAATGGCTCTTATGACGCAGGCAAGCGCCTGTCGTTCTCGCACTTTATTATTGTCGAGCAGCACCAGGGCCAGATTGCCGTCACTTCAGATCCAGACGTGGGCACTACGTTCCATATCCAGCTGCCGCTTCGATAGCGCTTTTTAGCAAGTGCTTTTTAGCAAGCGCCTCCTAGTAAAGTCATCTTAGCAAGCTCATCTTAGCAAGCTCGCCTTAGACAGATTGAATAGCAACCCTATAAGCTTTTAAGCACTTCTAAAGGGGGCTGCACTACCGCTTTACGGCTGTAGCCTACGCCTAAGGCACCCACCAATACGCCACCAGCAATGGGCCCTACCAGCCAGATCCATGGATGCATGGCAAAGGGCAGGTCAAACATAAAGCGTTGAATCATGGCCACTGCCGCCTCGGCACCAATCGCTGCCAGCAGGCCTGCCATCACACCCAGAACGCTAAACTCCACCAGCTGAATACCTAGAATCAACCGCCTTGAACTGCCTAGGGTGCGCAAAATAGCACTCTCTTGCAGGCGCTCAGACATGGACAGGCTCACCGCTGCAAACATCACCAGCACGCCGCAACTCAGAATCAGCAAAGTCATCACTTCGAGACCACTGGTAATCTGAGCCACAATGGTGCGAATACGGTCGATAATTTTATCCAGCTCTATCACCTGCACCGTGGGGTATTTGCGCAGTAAATCATTGACCAGCAATTTCTGCTGGGGCGGAATATACAGGCTGGTCATGTTGGTGCGCGGGTAGTTTTCTAATAGCCCTTCTGGGAATAAGAAGTAGAAGTTGGGGGTCATATTGTCCCAATTTAAACTGCGGGTACTGGTGACTCTGGCTTTAAAGATCAAGCCGCCCACGCTAAAAGTAATCTGGTCGCCTATAGACAAACCCAGCTCGCCGGCAAGCTCATCTTCCAAAGAGACAGGTGCAATATCGCCGGAAAGGCCTACCTCGTCCCACCACTTACCGGAGGTGAGTTCATTGCCCTCTGGCAGGTCTGTGGTCCAACTAAGGTTTAACTCGCGCCGAAAAGATTCATGACGGTCGCGCTGGTCATCAGTAATACTCTGATCGTTAATTTCGGTCATGCGGCCGCGAACCATGCTGTACCAACCAGCCGTCTCTAGGTTTTGCTCGCGGACCATATTGCGCACCCCATCAAGTTCATAGGGGGCTACATTAATTAAAAAGTGATTGGGTGCATCGTCGGCCAGCTGCCAGCGCCACTCATCAATAAGCGAGGTGCGCACTACTGCCATAATCATGAGCAGCGCAATGGCACCAGAAAAACCGACCATCTGGATAATGCTCTGAGACTTGCGACGCCACAGATTGCTAGAGGCCAACCGCCAGATACTACCTAGCTTTTGGCCATAATTTTTACCCACACGCAACATGACTAGACCGATCACAACGGTCGCCAAGGCAGTTACGCCAAAGCCACCCAAAATAGCCAGCGACAGAATAAGGTTGTTGCTATACCAAAACAGCAGACTCGCCACTGCAGCCACACCCAACAGTACCCGCACCACAGAGCTAACCGGCTTTACCGGCACATCTTGGCGTAACACTGCTAAAGGAGACTGGGCCGGCAGATGCCAGAGCGCAGGTAGCGTAAAGCCTGCCAGACACAGCAAGCCAGTAGCCATACCGGTAATATAGGGGCGAATGCCTGCCATGGGCAGGGATATGGGCAGCCATTCTCGGACTACCGAAATAAGTATTTCAGAAAAGGCAAAGCCCACCAGCAGCCCTACCAGAGAGCCACCCACACCAAGCCATAGACTCTGTTGCAAATACAGACTGCGCACACGGCTGGCGGCAATGCCCCAGCTTTTTAATAGAGCCACTTGCTGGGTCTGCCCAGCGGCAAAATGGTGGCTGGCCAAGGCCAGTGCAATACCAGCTAACACTACACCTATGCTACCGGCCAATAATAAGAAGCGACGACCTTCATCCATGGCATCAGCAACGCTGGCTTGGGCTTCGTCTGGGGTAATTAGGCGGTCATGGACATCAAGTTTGCTCTTTACCCATTCGCTGTATTCGGCAAAGCTTTTTGCAACACTCGACCCTTCAGCCGCTGCAAAACCTTCGGCAATCAAATATCTGTAGGTCACACGGCTACCGGGAACAATAATGCCAGCGGCTTCAATGTCGCTGTAATTCATGAGCACCCGCGCACCAAAGGACCCGAACGATCCGCCGCTATCGGGCTCTTCGACCACAATCTGAGTGGCTTTTAAACGAATCTCACCCAGCTCAATCTCATCGCCCAAAGCGATGTTAAGCAGTGGTAAAAGCCGAGCATCGACCCAGACTTCTCCTGGTGCCGGGCCATAATCAACCTCTTCAATCAGGGTTTCGTCGCTGGTAAATGGAGTGGTGGTACGTCGCAGTAAACCTTTTAAGGGGTAATCAATTTCGACGGCCTTGATGGACGCAAGGTGCATATCATCTTGGTGGTAAACCATAGAGGCAAACGTCAGTACCTGGGCAGTTCGCACCTGCTTTTGCTTGGCTTCTACGATCCATTCTGGGTCTATGGCCCTGCTGCTTTTAACTACCAAATCAGCTGCCAAAAAACTGGCGGACTCTGCTGTTAGGGCCCGCTCTATACGCTCGGCTAACAATGACACCGAGGTCACCACGGCAACGGCGAGTACCAGTGACCAGATAATGAGGTTTAGCTGACCGCCGCGCCAAGTGCGCAGCAACATTCTTAATGCTTGCATCAGCTTTTGCTACCTTGGGTTTTGGCCTTTGGTTTTGCTCTTGGTTTTAGTTTCGCTGCCGCCTTTGGTTTTGCCCTTGATTTCGCCTTCGGCTTCGCTTCCGCCTTTGGTTTTGCCTTTGGTTTTGATTTCGCCTTTGGCTTCGCTTCCGCCTTTGGTTTTGCCTTTGGTTTTGGTTTCGCCTTTGGCTTCGCTTCCGCCTTTGGCTTAGTGACTGCCTTCTTTTTAGCAGGGGCTTTTTTGGATGGAGTTTTTTTCTTAACAGAACTCTTTAAAGGGCTCTTTAAAGGGCCCTCTAAAAGGCTCTCATCGACCTGCAGCCCCGCTGCTAACACCAAACGCTTGCCACAGCGGGCAGCAAGGTTATGTTCATGGGTCACCAGCACTAAGGTAGTGCCCTCTTCTTTATTAAGGTCAAACAGCAAGTCATTAATCTTCTCGCCGGTGCCAGTGTCCAGATTACCCGTTGGCTCATCGGCAAAAAGAATAGTCGGGCGGCAGGCAAAAGCCCGAGCCACGGCAACGCGCTGTTGCTCGCCACCAGACAGCTGGCGAGGGTAATGGGTAGTGCGATGGTCTAGGCCGACACGCTGCAGATAATAGGCAGCGGTTTTTAGGGCTTCTTTATCGCCCTGCAACTCTAGGGGTAAAGCGACGTTTTCTAAGGCAGTTAAGCCGGGCAACAAGTGAAACGACTGAAACACAAAGCCCACGGTTCTGGCTCGTACAGCGGCACGGCCCTCTTCGTCCATGGCAGTAATATTCTGGCCATTAAGGCTAACAGAGCCTTCACTAGGCAGATCAAGGCCCGCCAAAATACCCAACAAGGTAGATTTGCCTGACCCAGAAGGCCCAACAATGGCGAGGCTTTCGCCACTGGCTAGAGACAGATTAATCCCCTGCAAAATGCTGAGCGACCCTTCTGTGGTGGTGACCTGCTTGCTGATATTACTGACTTCAATCATTTCAAATGTCCATTGAGACTAAAAATGCATACACTGCGTAAAATGCCTATTAATTACCGAAACATTAATAGTGACGAGATTACTTACCGAGATGTTTTATGCGAGCTTATATAAGGGCCCTATGTTGCCTGTTTATTTTACTGGGTGCCAATACATATGGATCAACATTGCTGGTCTTAGGCGACAGCCTGAGTGCCGGCTATGGCGTTAATCAAGGTAGCGGCTGGGTAGCGCTGCTACGCAACGATTTAGGCGATGACCATCAGGTCATCAATGGCAGCATTAGCGGCGACACTACAGGTGGTGGTTTAGACCGCCTACCTCGTCTACTGAAAGAGTACAGCCCCGACTATGTGCTGCTAGAGCTCGGTGGCAACGATGGTTTGCGCGGGCAACCCCTGAGCCTAATGAAAGGCAACTTGCAGGCCATGATTGATCTGGTTCGCGAAGCGGGCGCAGAGCCAATTTTGTTTGGTATGCGCTTGCCGCCCAATTATGGCCGCCGCTATTCCGATGCTTTTGCGGCAGTCTATCCCCAGCTAGCAGAGGCACAAAAGGTACTGTTGATTCCCTTTCAGCTAGAAGAGCTAGCAGTTACCGAAGGTATGATTCAAGAAGATGGGCTGCACCCGACTGCTCTGGCACAGCCGAGTATTAAAGAGGTTGTTAGAGAGTATATTCAGCCGCTGATGAAGTAAGCGCTGCGAGATTGCTAGCCATCTAAACCCAACTCTTGCATCGCCTGAGGTGACAGTAAATCGCCAAACGGGGTTTTGGCCCATCCGTCTTCATAGGGGCAGCAAAAATGCACTCTGGCGGTCACATGGGCAAAAAACCACTGATCATCAACATTTATATAGTTCTCTCGATAATAGCCAACCGCCCAAAAAGCCTTGTCGCCCGCATCATGCTTGGTGCTGCATAGCTGCATGAGCCGCCAGTCACCAGTGGCATGCTGCCCGTCTACATCAATAATAGGATTAAACACTAGGTGTTGATTCAACGAGAAATAGGGCCAGATTTTTTTGTACATTTGCCTAATTTCATCGCGACCCGTAAATACACCATCGTCGCCCTCATCAAGAACGGCGTCAGGCATAAACAGCCCGGCAAACTCATCGGCATGTTCTCCAGAATCTGCATACTGGCAATACTGTGCCTTAAGCTTTTTGATCTGCTCAATATCCCAGAGTGTTTTTATATAATGTTCCATTACCATTCCTTACAGACTGCCAACATTTAAAGGGGCCAAACAATTAAACCAGCCTGGCGTGCCCTGTTCCATCTGCCCGGCAATATGAATCAGGTCCTGCTCCTGGTTCCAGGGAGCATAAAACTGAACACCCATGGGGCAACCATTACTGTCCAGACCAGCTGGCAGCGAAATAGCGGGCAACCCTGTTTCATTGGCCGGCATTGCATAGCGACACAGGTCCATAGCGTGATCAAAAAATTGTTCAAATTTTAACGGACTGCCAAGCGCGTACTTTTCGCTGTTCACGGGCGGGCAGAGGTCGGCCATTGTGGGTGTGAGTAACAGGTCAAAGCCCTGCTCCCAAAACTGCCCCCACTGGCGGGTGACCATCACATTGGTATCCATTGCCGCGGCAACATCTGCGTAACTAATAGTCTTGCTCAGTTCGATAAGCTGCAATGTCTGGTGACTGGTATTTTCTGGGGTTAGAACTACCCCTAAAGCCTCGGCCATCTGCGGGATCACATTACCTAGCGGCGCAATCCAATTGCCTACTTTGTAGGCTTCAAATAGTGCGGCAAAATTACATATTGCGCTGTCATCTACTAGCTCTACGCTATGGCCGTTGGCCTCTAACCAGCTAGCAACTTGCTGGGTTCGTTCGATTAACTGTGCAGGCACATTGTTATTGCGCGACCAGTTGCCAGTATTTAGTGCAATTCTAAATTTGCGGGCTGCACCGGCCAGTTCTGGTAACAACGGCTGCACTGAGGGGTAAGGCATAAAACCTGTACCCAGGGGTTTGTGGTGAATTTCATCATGAATAGCAGCGGTATCACGGACCGTGCGGGTCACTACGCCTTCAACACCACTGGGCAGAGAAGCCTCATGTACGCCGGTGGGCATTGGCAGGCGTCCTCTGGTACTTTTAAGGCCAATCAGCCCATTCCAGCTAGCGGGCAAGCGTATTGAGCCGCCGCCATCTGAGGCGCTGCAGACTGGCAATATGCCCGATGCAACAGATGCAGCAGAGCCACCAGAGGAGCCGCCGGAAGAATGGTCCAGATTCCAGGGGTTGCGAGTAATGCCAAATTTAATGGTTTCGGTGACCGCAGCCATGCCATCTTCTGGGGTTGTGGTGCGGCCAATTAAATTAAAGCCTGCACGACGAAAATTGCTCACTAAAAAGTCATCTTCCTCTGCTATGTGCTGCTCCATCCAAGCGTAACCACTCTCTTGCTGACGACCTTTCATTCTCGAACCCAGATCTTTCATCATCATTGGCACCCCATGAAAGGGGCCGTTAGAGTCCATGCCTGCTTGGTAGGGGTCGGCTACTGCGTCTGCAAAGATTTCGATAATCCCATTGATTTTGGGGTTCAGCATGTCGACAGCCATCGCTGCCTGAGTAGCCAGCTCTTGAGCACTGACCTCACCATCGGCAACGAGTTTAGCCAGATCGGTTGCATCATATTGCCCATAACTGTCCCAGCTAATAGGCGCTGAAATACTCATAATGTCACTCCGTTTAATCTATCTAGACTGTAGGCACTGCCGTCTGCCAACTGTTGAATTTCTATAACATTGCCAAAGGGGTCGCGCCCATAGGCCATCCAATAGCCGCCGCCCGTATCCACTGGCTCGTGGTGCCAGACAACACCGGCATCGGCTAGATAGCCATAGGCAACCTGAATGTCCTGCACATCTAAAGCAAAGTGCGTGTAACCATATTCACTCAACCGGCGGCTGTCCGGGCGGACTGCTTCGCTGGCATCGAATTCAAATATTTCCAAAAAGATATTGCCTGCATTCACCAGAATACTTTTGCAATGTGCCTTTGTGAGTCCCAGTACTTGATCAGTCTGCTGATCTGGACCAAAACTGATCTCGTCGGCAAGAGAAAACCCAAGAACCTCCAAATAAAAAACTTTGGCCTTGTCTAATGAGGGCACGCAAATCGCGAGGTGATGAACACCGCGAAAACCCAGCTTTGAATTACTTGGTCTCTTCACTGCCGCTCCTATTTAGGTAAACTATTTAGGCAAACTCTCTAGCCAAGCTCTCTAGCCAAGCTCTCTAACCAAGCTCTCTAGACAATCTATCTACCCAAATTATCTAGCCTAGGCTCTCCAATCAGGCCCTCTGTTTACGCCCGCTATTCACGACTTACGATTAAGCCAAGCCAAGCTAACCAACCTAAGCCAGCCGCTGAGGAATAATGTCCCGCAAAAATACGTCGTCAATCGTCTCGTGGCGTTTGATTAATTCCGCTGTGCTACCGCTCACCAAAACAGTGCCCGGTCGCGGTAAGGCATTAAAATTGGCGGCCATTGCTTCAATGTAAGAGCCAGTATCTAACAACACAATCACATCACCCTCCTCTAGAACGGGGGTTTCAATCTGGTTGCAGAGCCTCTCAGCATTGCAGGTGAGGCCGACAATGTCTGTGGTTATTTCATTTTTATAATCAGCTTTATTAGCCACCATGACTGCAAAGGGGTCGTGTTCGCTCAAGCCTGGCACCCCTAAAAATACTTCAGAGGTATCAACTTCGGCCCACTTTCGAGCCAGCTCACCGGTTTCCTGCTTTATGTTTTTAACCTGAGTCAAATGCACTCCTGTATCACAGTGTAAACCGCGGCCAGGCTCTACTTCTAGTGTAATACCGGTGCTGTCCATTCCAGTGGCGGCCATAGTGTCGCGAAAAGTGGTGACGATAATTTTGGCGTAATCTTCGATGTCGTGACCGGGATAATCCTTCACGTACACATCGGGGTCACTATCGGGGAAGCTGGGAAACCCACCGCCGAAATCAACTTCGGATGGCACCCAGCCCTTCATTAGCTCGCTCATCTGCTTGGTTAGCAGCACCGTTTGTGTCACCAGAGCCTGCCAAACATCAAGTTTTTTACTGTGCCGGCCAATATGAACATGAATACCAACTGGCTCAACGTGGGCCAATTGCAATGTTCTTGTACACATAGGCAAAAGCTCAGCGGTTGGAATTCCGTATTTGATCAGCTGGGTTAAGTCGCGTATTTGGTAGTCGGGGGCAAAGTCAGATTTTATGTTTAAGTCTGTCATAACAGGCTTAATACGATACATTACGCGGGCAATCTTATTTAGAGCCTGGGCTTCTTGCTCGCATATCTCCAGCTCTCGAGGGCTATCAAGAACAATCCGTGCGCCAATTTCAATACCACGACGAATAATACTGCGATCTTTAATCGACCCATTAATAGAGATATCGGCAGGGTTCACATTACTGCGCACCGCGCATTCTAATTCACCAGGGCCAAAAACATCGCAGCCACAGCCTTCATCAGTAAGTACTTTACGAATGGCTAGTAATGGGCTGGCTTTTAAAGAAGGCATTAACCTTACAGGGCCCTCTTGCCATTGGTCTGTAAATGCTTTTTTATAGCGGCGTAAATTACTGCGCAAATGGGTTTCGGATACAACAAACAATGGAGTACCAAACTGCTCGGCAATATCAGTGAGGTCGCAGCTCTCTATAAACAATCTGCCCTGCTCAAGGCTGAGAGACGGGTTAATGTGTTTGCGGCTTGAGGACATAGATCTAACTCTGCTTTAGCTTATCGGGGTTAGCTTATTGGTTGTAGCTTATTGCTTAGTGCCTTTAGCTTAATAGCCCCCAGACAAACCCACTATGCCGCGCGTGGCCGAAAAATTATCACTTTTGGCCAACTGGGCTGTTTTTCATTTTCAAAAGCATTGGCAGCACTATTGCAGCGCAGCAAACAAAGGCTACAAAAGCCACTAGGGCAGACACCCTGTAATCTGCACCAACAATAAACAGCCCCGCTACCATTGGGCCTATGGCGAAGCCGGCACTCTGTGCCGCAGGAATCAACACCATTAGACGACCCGTTTTATCAAATAGGGCAATACTGCCCAGCAAATAAGGTAGAGCGAAGTTCCAAAATAGATTGAGCAGACCCACAGCCAGCATATAACTGAACCAGGTACTGGCCTCCATAAACATAAGACAAGCTATTAACAGGCCTAAAATGCTCGCAGTAAAAGGCTTAAGGCGACCCCAGCGCATGCCAAGATAGGCTGCAAAAAAGGCACCAAGCACACCAATGCCACTGCCCGCTGCTAAAGCTAGACCGCTGTCATCCATGGACAGGCCCGCTTCACCCCCTAGGCGTTCAACAAAGGCCCAGATACTAGAAATTCCCACATCAAATGCTACTAGCCCTAGCAGAGCTAGACCGGGCAGCCCCCAGAGCAACAGGCCTAAACTTTTGCTGGCTGCATGATCAGATGCCCTATGGCTTACGATCACCAGATAATTTTTAGCATAAAAACCGCTGGCCATTAATGCCGCCATTAATAGAGTGACGCCTGTCATGCTGCCCTCAGAGATCAATTCAGGTGTGAGCAGCATAAAGACAGCCACCGAGACCACTTGAAGAATAATAGCACTGGCAAATAGTTTCTCAGGGTTCTGCATTTGCCCAATCACCCCCAAGATAATGGCGTACAGAACACCAGTACCAAACAGAGCAGTACAAAATCTGACTATTAAAAGACTGGTGTAGGTGGTTGCCATTGGCGTGACTAAATTGCCCACAACCGACACCACTAAAGCCACCGAAATTAACTTGCTAAGGTTTAGACGGGGAAACCAATACAGGGCGAGCAACGAGGCAATGCAACCACCGCCTAATTCTGCACCACTAATAAACCCCAGCTGCGCAGCGTCAAACCCATATACCTCTGAGATAGCACCCAAAAACATTGGCTGAATATTGACGACTAAGGCGCCTAGCATTGAGAGCCAAACGACGGCTGCCGCGCTCATAAATGGTGATGGCTGCTTAAGATTTGAAATGGTGTTACCCCTATTAGGTACTAAATGCTAAACGCTAAAAACTAATGGCTAATGGCTAATGGCAAAACACAGGTGCCAAAAGCATGGCTCTGAAAGCGCAGGTAAGCCTTGATGATAGCGCTGATCCACAGTCAGCCTATTATCATTTATGGCCGCATACTGCAGTTAACGAACTAGTTTAGGGGGTTGCGTCCCTGCCGATAGGCACCTGGGGTTTGATTAAACCAAGTTTTAAAGGCGCGGTGAAAATTGGCCACTTCAGAGTAGCCAACCAGAAATGCAATTTCTTGGGTGGAGAGGTCTGTCTGGCGCAGATAAGCCGTCGCCAAGCCCATCACCACTTCTTTGTGTATCTGCTTAAAGGATAAACCCTCTGCATTGAGACGCCGCCGCAAAGTGCGATAACTCATATTTAACTGGCCGGCAATCTCTTCGGGCTGAGCCATTTGGCCAGGTTTATTAATAATAATGCGCCGAACATCTTCAACCAGTCCGCCCTGTCTTTTGAGGTTCTGTAAAATCTCCTGGCATTGGTTTTCACACAAACTGGCGGTGATTTCATTAGCCATCGTAAAGCGCTGATCCAAGGTATCACGGTCAAAAATGATTTGATTTTCTGCCTGATCAAACTGCACAGGGCAATTGAACATATCGTCGTACATGGCCGCATAGGAGGGCTTGGAGAAATTGAAGTTTATCTGGGTAAAGTCCAAAGAGGCACCATTCATACTGATCGACTCTGCGGTTTTTGACCACTGACCAAAAGAGGCTTCTACCTCATAGCGATTCATTGCGCCCTCAGGTAAATGGGACTTGGCAGTTATCACTACCCTACCGTCTTCAAGATTGATCGACTCTTCAAACATAGCGCCATTGCCGACAATAGTTTGGTAGCGAAAAAAGGTTTTGATGGCGCTCATCAATGTAGGGCTGCTTAAAAAAGCATAGCCCAGCACACCGTAGTCACCCACCGAAAACTTATGACCAACCCGCAGACCAAAGCCGTCAATATCGACCGCTTTGATAATGGTTTCTAACAGTACGTAATAGTCATCTTTATCTATTTCCGCCTCGAGGTTTTGCAGATCAGTCAGCTGCAACTGACTGCCAGACAAAAAGGCATCAATAGAGAAGCCCGCTTCTGCTATCACTTCACTGGCTCGGGCGAGATAGTTTATGGGAATGGTATCAAGTCGACTCACTACCCCAGCACCACGATTGACGTTTGGCATTTATTTCTCTTTAGCTGACTTTTTATAGTTTCTATAGTTTCTATAGTTTTTATAGCCGAGAATGACGATCGAATGTAACCAGTTAGCTACCCTTTGGCAACCATTCAGGGGCATAAAAAAACCGCTCCCTCATGACTGAATCAAGGGAGCGGTTATCTATTTACAGCAGCTATATTGCTTAGCGTATATTCAGTAAAGGCTAAAATATACTTTTGCTTTTGGTGCTACAGCTACAGCTACAGCTACTAGAGGTGCATATTGATTTCAAACTTAACCAGTCTTGGCATACCGCGGTTGATGGCAGCGCCTAAGCCAATATCAGCTTTTGCTGCAGCATAGTCTTCATCTGTCGCGTTATAGACACTTAGGCCTAGATCCCAGTTAGCGCCTTCGGGAGCATAGCTAATCTTTGCATTGACCAACCCGTAACCCTTTTCCTCAAGTAAGTTACCTGCATCAAAGAAGAAGTCGTCCTGCTTGGTGTACATCACAAAGTAGTTGAACGCGCCCTGCTGATAGCTTGCACTAACAGTGCCAGTGTTACCTGGAGCATAAGGAAGGTCGTTACCCTTATAGTCGCCCGCGGTGAACTCAGAATCGAGAACTGCCATATTGGCACGCAACACTAGGTTATCGGTGGCAAGGTAGTTCCATTCCAGCTCAACGCCCTGAGTATCTGCTTCGGCAGCATTTTCTACCAAGATACCGCCTAGAGTCGCAGACAGTAGCTGTAGGTCTTCGTAATCATTTGAAAATAACGATGCATTGAACTGCATGCGGTCATCCATAAGGCTCGACTTTAGGCCCAGCTCAAATGCCTGATTCATCTCAGGATTAAAACCTGCCACAGCGTCGCCTACAAAATCACCGTCATAGTCTGCCGCTGCTGTGTTAAAACCACCGCCCTTATAGCCTTTAGATACAGAGGCATAAAGCATGACATCATCAGAGATACTATAGTCAGCTACTAATCTGGGAGTGACCTCAGACCAGCTGTTGGCAGCACAGAGCTGCTCAAGGGTGATTACTGCCACCAAAAATATTTGCGCATCGCCGTCTGTACACCAGCTTTTCTCATCATCGGACCAGCGTACGCCTGCAGTCAGTTTAAACTTTTCAGTTAATGACCAGGCAACGTCGCCGTAGATACCCAGCGCCTTAGTCTCGCCTTCTGTCAGGGTGAGATCCTGGCCTAATACAGCCATACCAAGCGCCGTACCTATCAGGTCGAGACGGGTGGTTTCGGCGATGTCTTCGCTGAAGTAACTAACACCCATAAACCAATCGCTGTTTTCGGTACTGCCATTTAGGCGTAACTCTTGGGAGAAATTATCCTGCTTTGTATGATTACCAAATTCTAGAGATGAGCCGCCAGCGCCAATGGCGAAAATAGAGTCAATCAACGCGTCATCTGCTGTGCCGTCTGAATCCTGTGCATAGGAATAATCAAAACTGCGTCGGTCAGTAATCGACGTCAAAGTCATGTCACCGCCAAGGTCCCACACCAATCGCAAGCTAATACCATCAGATTCCGCAGCTTCGGCGTCTTCTGTGCTTTTGGCAATTTGGTCTGGAAAGTCTACGCCTGGTGCAACCGTTGAAAGTGACGGGTTGTAAGTGCCACCCATATTGGAGCTTGAGTCGCTGCCGCTAAGGGTTAATAGTGCACTCACATTGTCACCCATCACCCAGCTGGCAGATAGACGCATGTCGTCGCGGTCCATAAAGGCATTGCGACTGTGGGTCACGTCTTGCCAAATACCGTCAAGGCGGGTGCCATGGTAGGCAAAGCGTACGGCTAAATCATTGTCGCCCGCCATATTGGCTACGACATTATATTCTCTCTGGCCCTCTGAACCTGCCGCTAAACCCAGATCAAAAGAGTTTTCGTCGGCTGGCTTATTGGTGGTTAGGCTGATGGCGCCGACCGATGAATTGCGACCAAAAAGGGTACCCTGAGGGCCTTTGATAACTTCAACCTGAGCAATATCAAAAAACGCACCAGTGGCGTGCACGTTGCGACCAATATAGGCATCGTCAATAAAAACACCTACGCTGGGTTCAGAGCCTGCGCTCCAATCATTGGTACTAATACCGCGGATGCCCCAAGCGTTGGTAGCAATACCTGCGCTGGAACCATTGAGCCCAGGAATCATTGGAATCAAATCATTAATCGTATCCACGCCTGTGTTGGCGACCATCTCTGCACTAAAGGCCGAAATAGCAACGGGCACATCTTGGACACTTTCACTGCGCTTTTGCGCGGTAACTATAATTTCTTCAAGGCCTACTTCACTGGCAGATAAT
>Ga0307997_10000917_pt1 | contig 13604 bp, 15 predicted proteins | sample Davwhametageno36_FD_203165 | JGI IMG/M metagenome (GOLD analysis project Ga0307997, IMG submission 203165) | Marine microbial communities from Davis Island wharf, Antarctic Ocean - #36 | ecosystem: Environmental > Aquatic > Marine > Unclassified | place: Antarctic Ocean: Davis Island wharf... | reverse complement strand
AATGGCTGCTTTTGGTATTAATAATAAAAGTGGTTTGATATCTTTTATTTTCATCTCATCCTCCAATAAAGCCAGAATAGCAGCATTAGAAAAACGCGCACAACAAATTAATAATCGATCATAACTTGATTTTCTGATGATAATAAAGGAAGGCAAACTTTGTGAAATATTAATTCATCAAAAATGCTTATGCTCTGCGTGAGTAGAGTAGCAGCTTCCATTTGCTACTAACGTAGATTTCGCATCTTCTTTTTTAAAACGGCTAAATCTATCAAGGCCGTCACAGTAAACACTATCCATTTTAGGCGAGTTTCAGTTTATGAATACAAAAGCTCTTCAACAAAGCTTTATGAAGATCAAAAGTCATAAAGCTTTTGAGTTGTTCGTTGTTTCAGTCATCATTGCTTCTGCACTACTTGTCGGTGCCAAAACATATGACCTGCATCCAATAACTCAAGTATTGGTGATCTGGTTTGACCGCTTGATTACAGCTATATTCCTGATCGAAATTACTATCCGCTTTATTAGTGAAGAAAATAAAAAAGATTTTTTCAAAAATCCTTGGAATTTATTCGATACGTTGATAGTGGCTGTCAGCATGATTCCTATAGACAATACGGACATGGCACTGGTCGCTAGACTAATACGCGTATTTCGGGTTTTAAGAATGGTTTCGATCATTCCAGAACTTCGCATGTTGCTCAACTCTCTAATTAATGCTTTGCCACAGCTGGGCTATGTGTTGTTGCTAATGTTTATTATTTTTTATATTTATGCCGCTATCGGCAGCACCTTATTCGAGACAATCAATCCGGTTCTTTGGGGGGATATTACTGTCTCACTACTAACACTTTTTCGAATAATGACCTTCGAAGACTGGACTGATGTGATGTACGAGACAATGGAATTTTATCCTATGAGCTGGACTTTCTACATAACATTTATTTTTTTCACAGCATTCGCATTTCTTAATATGGTGATTGGAATCGTCGTTAATGTGATGAACGAAGAGCAACAGAAAGTGTTGAAACAAAAAGCAGTAGAGGCTCATGAACCAGATATAACAGATTTAATGGTTAAATTGGAGTCAATTGAAGCGCGGTTAAAAATGAGCCAGATTAAAAAATAGACATCCTAAATTCTATTTAATACTTCTGAATCTATCATTTTTGTTAGTTTAGAGGTCTAAACTATGCACTTGTTATTTGCTAGTGGTTGTCGTTTAATTATGATATGGCTTTATTGGGTGTATTCTGTGACTGTTGTGATCTGAGTATTTTAAAATCAATTAATTAACAAAGGTGAATCCCGTTGGCTGAGTTTAAAATTGAAAAGCTGCATGCAGACTTTGGTGCGCGTTTAAGGGACATTGACCTATCTGCAGTTTTATCTAATTCACAATTGAACGAAATTCACGATGCAATCGATACTTATTCTTTTTTGTGCTTCCCCGATCAAACTATTTCAGATGATATTCAATTAGCATTGACACGAGGCCTCGGCGTTGCAGAAGCCGAACACGTAACGCTCGGTAAGTCAGGGAAGACCTCTTATTTTGGCAGTGTCGGTAATATAAGTGTTAATGGCATTCAGCAGGGCAATCAGCACCAAGACACACGTTTTCAATCTGGCAATCATCTTTGGCACTCTGACTCTTCTTTTCGATATCAGCCGAGTTACGTTTCAATTATGTTTCCCTACGAAGTGCCAGGAGAAAAGGGGGCGACCGAATTTGTTAGTCAACGGGCTTCCTACCAACGGATAAAGGCAGCAGAGCAAAGTGCCTACGAAGAAATGACAGTGATTCACGACTATGTTTTTTCGCGTACTCAGTCTGCGCCCGTGAACTTTTGCCATGCGGCTTCATTACCCCCTGTAAAGCATCCGTTGATTCGTATAAATCCAGCCAATCGGATGAAAAACCTCTACATTGGTTCTCATGCTCGTTCAATCGTAAGTCTTGATGGAATCGAAAGTCGGCGGGTGATTGATCAATTATTGGTTGATACAACCCGACCACAAGATATCCTTTCACACAACTGGCAGGTTGGTGAAGTCGTGATATGGGATAACCGTTGTGTGCTGCATCGAGGAACCGGTTACGATGCCGATCGTTGGCGACGACACATGCGCCAAACCCGAGTTGTTGGAGAACACAAAGGTGTTTTATAAATAATTGGAGTAAAATAAACGTTCTTTTTTCAAAAAAGATAAAATATATCAGTAATAATATAGCAAAGATTTAAATCGTTAGCCCTTTAGAAAAATAATGTGGCTCGACTTTATTAATGATTCTTACCCAATAATATTGAAGGTTATTTCCTGAAAATTTCATCCCTTCTTTAAAACAGGTTGGCTTGGAAAAGAGTTTCTACTTTGAGTATTCGATAATTCTGTTACCTTCGGGCTACTGGTCAATTTACTTTTTCTATTGTCTTGACGCAGATGCCAGCGTTACTTAATTCAACCTATTAAATCTCTTTGTGCTTTTTTTCAACTTCAACTGCTTTAACAGGTTCTTCACTACGCTTTACGTTGGTAAACTCGACTCCAATTCGGTATTGCTGGCCAAAGAGACGTCGGCAGCTTCGAACCTCTCCATGAATAATAGGTTTGTTCGGCAACATTTCAAAGCAAGCGCTGATAGTGCTTTTGACTTCCATGTTTTGATTGAAAATAAATCCAAATCCACCCCTGGAAAGGTCGTGCGTCGTTATTTCCGCTTTGTTTGTTATTGTCAGTTGGTCAGAACTATCATTAAATTGAATGGTTAATACGACACACCAAGGTTTGCGTTGGTGCGCGCGCCCATCACCACTTTCTGGTATTTGGAACTCTCGCTGAAGATATTCTAGTATTTTTTGACTATCAACGTCGATATAGGGTTTTTTACCCATAAGTTAATCTCTGTTCTAGATGTAATCTAAAAAACCATAGTCCTACAATACCTGTTGCAAAAAAGTACATCAACTCATTACAAATAGCCTGCTTACAGATCGTACCAATAGTGGGCTAAAAATTTTTTAGAATCAGAAAAGAGAGTATAGATCTCTTTTGTCAAATAACTAGCTCTCAATATTTGACATTAAAGTTTCAAAGTTAATGTAGGACTATAAAGACCTAATTGTCTGGTACCAAGCGTTTACCTAGGCCTACAGAGTTCTCGACATCATAACCAATCGCTTGATAGAAATTTATTACTTCGGCATTAGTGTCTCGAACTTGTAAATTTATTTTTGGGCAGCCTTTATTTTGAATTAATCTTTCAACCTCTTGCATCATTGCTCTAGCAAAGCCTTTACGCTGATGTTTGGGCGAAACGGCCAAGTAATTGATCCACCCACGATGACCTTCGTATCCCCCCATTACCGTTGCAATTATCTCACTCCCTGGGTCATCCGTTAGTTGACCGATTAAAAACAAATCAGGATCAACCAGCATCTTGCGCTGAATATCCTTAATCGGATCGTTCCATGCTACAACTAGATTGCAGGCTTGCCATAAATTAATGACGCATTCTAGGTTGTTTAAATGATAAGTTTTAATGATCAAGAGGGTTCATAGTCTTGTCTATCCGTCTCAGGTTTGATTAGCGTATGATCCCAATAACGAGTGGCTTGTTGCAATATTACCTGGGGTTTTAAATTGACCCATGAAGCTTGTGTTGGCTGATTCAGAAACTTCAGAGCTGATATCAAAGTTGCAGCCGGATGATTGTTGTCAATGGCATTGGCGCCTGTTTGCTTACTGAGTTTTTTACCATTACTATCATTGATCAAAGGCAAATGAAGGTACTGAGGCGTTGGCAGTTTGAAGCGTCGTTGTAAGTAAAGATGCAAACAAGTCGAAAGAAGTAGGTCAGCACCCCGCATAACTTGGTTAATTTTTTGGCTGTCATCGTCTAGTACTACGGCGAGATGATAGGCATAAATACCATCAACACGTTTTAGAATAAAGTCACCGACTTGATCGTTTAGATTGAGTTCGATATCACCATAAATTTGATCATTAAATACACTGATATTGGCTGACTCAGTATTCAGTCTGATCGAATGATCGTTTGAAGTAATATTTTTATTTTTACAAATTCCTGGGTAAATCTGTCCCATCAATCCGGATTTAATGCCTTTTTCTCTGAGTGATTTTCGGCTGCATTCGCAGGCATAGCAATTTTTCTGGTCGAGTAATTCGACTAGCTTTGATTCATAATATTCAAATCGGCTACTCTGATATAAAACTTCGCCATCCCACTCAAAGCCATAAACTTCAAGTGTTTTGAGAATTTGGCTAACAGCACCTTTAACGACGCGAGGTGTATCGACATCTTCAATTCGCATTAGCCACTGGCCTTTTTGAGATCTGCTATGGCAGTAGCTCGCAACAGCGGTTACGAGAGAGCCAAAATGTAATGGGCCAGAGGGTGTTGGGGCAAATCGGCCTATGACTTTGCCTTGCGCCATTAATACATCATTCAGTCAGAAGTTTTTCGAGTATGCCTTGGTATACTTCAGTTAACTGTTCAACATCAGACACTCTAACATGCTCGTTGACTTGATGAATGGTTGCGTTGACTGGGCCAAGTTCGAGCACTTGTGCCCCAGTGGGCGCTATAAACCGACCATCAGACGTACCACCAGCGGTAGATAGTTCGGTATCAAGACCGGTTACTTGTTGGATAGATTTTTTTGCTGCTTCAACAAGCGAACCAGCACTGGTTAGAAACGGCAAACCAGAGAGATTCCAATCTACCTCATAATCGAGACCGTGCTGTTCAAAAATAGCTTCCGATGTTTTGATGATTTGATGGTGATCAAGTTCAGTCGAATATCTTAGGTTAAAGGTGACTTCGATGTGGCCAGGAATTACATTGGTAACCCCTGTGCCGCTATGAATGTTTGAGATTTGTAAACTGGTTGGTGGAAAAAATTCGTTGCCATCATCCCAATGCACAGCGCAAAGTTGATTGAGTGCGGGAAGAACTTTATGAATGGGGTTATCCGCTAACTGTGGGTAGGCAACATGCCCCTGGATACCTCGGACGGTAAGCACAGCCCCGAGTGAACCACGACGACCATTTTTGACGGTGTCGCCAAGCTGAAAGGAGCTTGAAGGTTCACCAACTAATGCCCACTTGATTTTCTCACCACGGGCTTCAAGTGTTTCAATTACTTTAACGGTACCATTTTTAGCGGGTCCTTCCTCATCACTGGTAATTAAGAAAGCAATTGAACCAGAATGATTGGTATGATCGTTGACAAAGCGTTCACAAGCCGTAACCATAGCCGCAATGCCAGCTTTCATATCGGCAGTACCTCGGCCAAATAAAAAACCGTCGCGTACTTCTGGCATAAAGGGATCACTATCCCATTTTTCAACTGGTCCAGTTGGTACCACATCGGTGTGACCGGCAAAGGCAAATATGGGTTCTCTACTACCCCGTCTAGCCCACAGATTGGTTACTTCACCAAATTGCATCGTTTCACATATAAAACCAATCGCTGTTAATCGATCAATCAGTAATCGCTGACAGCCAAGATCGTCTGGTGTTACTGATTTCATAGAGATGAGTGACTTGAGTAATTTTAAAGTTTCGGATTCCATTAGCTATTCACTTTGACTCAAAAATATTGTTGTAGTTTGCTTCACTAAAGCCGAGATGACGTTCGCAGCCTTTTACCAGCAAGGGTCGTTTAATAATAGCAGGGTTATCAAGCATTATCTGAATGGCCGATTCTTTATCGATGTTGGTCTTGACCAGCTCTGATAGTTGACGCCATGTCGTACCACGTTTATTAATCATAAGGTCCCAACCCAAATCATGAACCCAATCCCTAAGTAGTGAAGGATTAAGGCCTTGTTTCCGATAGTCATGAAATTCAAATGTGATCTCACGTTCAGTGAGCCACTGCTTGGTCTTCTTAATGGTGTCGCAATTAGCAATACCATAAATAGTGACAGAATCAGCCATGATTAGTTGCCAATTTTTTATTTTGTTCCATTACATAAATCAAGATAATTAATCTATATTGCGGAGTAAATCGTTAATACCAACTTTTGAGCGGGTCTTTTCATCAACTTGTTTAACAATAACTGCGCAGTAAAGGCTGTAAGAGCCATCAGCCGAAGGTAGGTTGCCAGACACCACAACAGAACCCGCAGGAATACGACCATAACTAACTTCACCGGTAGCACGATTAAATATCTTGGTGCTTTGACCAATGTAAACGCCCATTGAAATAACTGAATTTTTCTCAACAATAACTCCTTCAACTACCTCAGAGCGTGCGCCGATAAAGCAATTGTCTTCGATAATAGTGGGTGATGCTTGTAAAGGCTCAAGTACGCCACCTATTCCAACACCACCAGACAGGTGAACATTTTTGCCAATTTGAGCGCAAGAACCAACCGTGGCCCATGTGTCGACCATGGTGCCGCTATCAACATAAGCACCAATATTAACGTAGGATGGCATTAACACTACACCTGATGCGATGTAGGATCCCTTGCGGGCCATTGCCGGCGGAACAACACGCACGCCGCTGGCGGCAAATTCTGCAGGTGTTGTCTCAGCAAATTTAGAGTCAACTTTATCGTAATACTGAGTTGAGGCACCAGCCATGATTTGGTTGTCGTGAATTCGGAATGATAGTAAAACCGCCTTCTTTAACCATTCGTTTACCTTCCATCCATCACCAGTGGGTTCGGCAACTCGTGCAACACCTGAATCAAGCAGTTCGATGGCGGCAGTGACCGCTTGTTTGATGTCAGCAGAAACATTTGACGGTGTAATATCAGCACGGTTTTCAAAAGCAGCTTCAATGGTTTGTTGAAGATCAGACATAAAATTCTCCTAAAAATGGGATAAAAGGGTATTGATTCGGTTTGCAGCGTCCTGACATTCTTCAAGTGGTGCGACAAGAGCCATACGAATTTTGTTCACGCCAGGATTGTTGTGGGAATTTTTTTCATTAGTATCACGCGACAAAAGACTGCCAGGTAATACGGTAATATTTTGTTCTGCATAAAGTCTAGCGGCAAATTCAGTATCAGGAATGGGAGTTGTTACCCATAAATAAAATCCAGCTTGCGGCTTTTTTGGCTGAAGCGTGTTGGCCAATGTTGATAAAACACAATCAAATTTCTTGCGATAAAGGTTACGATTTTCAATAACATGAGTTTGGTCGCTCCAGGCAACAATACTGGCAGACTGAGTTGCAGGTGGCATCGCGCTGCCATGATAGGTTCTGTAAAGTAAAAACTTTTCAATGATCTTTGCATCACCTGCTACAAATCCAGAGCGTAAACCAGGTAAGTTTGAACGTTTAGACAGACTATGAAAGGCTAGGCAACGGTCAAAATTAGTTAGTCCCATATTGGCTGCTGCACCTAATAGGCCGGGTGGTGGCCGAGTTTCATCACAGTAAATTTCTGCATAACATTCATCACTGGCTATTACAAAATCATATTTTTGTGAAAGCGAAATGAGCTGTTGTAAGTAGTTTTGACTCATGACTGCTCCAGTAGGATTTCCCGGAGTGCAAATATACATGAGCTGGCAGTCACGCCATTGCTGTGGTTCGATAGCCTCTAAATCAGGGAGATAGCCATTGGCTTCAATGCAATTGAGGTAGTGCGGTTTCCCCCCTGCAAGAATAGCCGCACCCTCATATATTTGATAAAACGGATTGGGCATAAGCACCAATGGATTTTTAGCCGATCGATTAACTAGGCACTGTGCGATGGCAAAAAGAGCTTCGCGCGTACCGGTTACAGGTAATATATGTTTTTCGGGGTCAATAAAAGTTGAATTAATGTCAAATCGCTTTGAAAGCCACTGCCCTGTTGACTCACGTAAACCAACGATGCCTTTGGTGCTTGGGTATTTAGACAGCTGGTTCAGGTTTTCAATCAAGCTATCCATTACGAACTTTGGGGCAGCATGCTGTGGCTCACCGATGGACAAAGCGATATGGCTTAAGTCCGCTGGTGGGGTTAGTCCACGCTTAAGGTCTGCCAGTTTTTCGAACGGGTAGGGGTGTAATAAGGAAAGATCACTATTCATAAAATTAAAGGTCTAGTTTAGCCAACCAAATCTAATGTCATTTTTATTAAAATGCATTGATTTAGTTCAGTTAATTAACTTGGTCTAGTAAAAATGTTCAAACAGTTAAGACAATAAACCCAATCCATCCATTGCAGCATCAATACTTTTCTTTGCTTCTTTAGAAAGTGGCATGACGGGAATACGACAATCTTCAACACAAAGGCCTAATTTGGACACCGCATACTTAGCACCCGCTGGGCTAGGTTCTGTAAATAGGGTTGAATGAAGTACCATTAGATCATCTTGAATAGAAAGGGCTGTCACAAAGTCGCCTTCTGTGCAGGCTTTTTGCATTTGTGCACATAGCGCAGGTGCAACATTAGCAGTGACTGAAATACAGCCATTACCACCACCCGCATTATAGGCTACTGCGGTTGCATCTTCGCCCGATAACCAAGTGAATTCAGACTTTATGTGCATTCTTTCTTGTAAAGGCCGCGACAAATCACAAGTGGCGTCTTTGACGCCAACAATGCGAGGTAATTCGGCTAGTTTAGCCATTGTATCAACTTCTATATCGACAATGGCGCGTGGTGGGATGTTATATAAAATGATCGGTAGATTGCAGGCGTCATGAACCATTTTAAAATGGGCATAAAGACCTGGTTGCTTTGGACGATTGTAATAACCAGCGACGTGAAGTAAACCATCTGCGCCGACTTCTTCAGCATGCAGACTATATTCAATGGCTTCAATTGGATTGTTTGAACCTGCACCGGCAACAACGGGTACTCGCCCAGCGGCCTCAGTTACAACGATTTCAATTATACGTTTATGTTCAAAACTGCTCAACGAAGGTGATTCTCCCGTCGTGCCAACGGGTACTAAACCATTAGTGCCCTGTTCGATGTGCCAATGAGTTAGCTGACGAAGGGCTTCTTCATCAAGCTTTCCATTGCGAAACGGAGTTACCATTGCGACCAGTGATCCAGAAAATAATGCCATGCCCTATGCCTAAGAGATTGAATGTAAGAAGTTAATTATAACGAGCCTTCGGGCGTGGGTACAATTAATATTCAACCAAACTATGCTTGCATCAGATTTATCTTTGTAAATAGTCACAGCATTAGTTTAAAGTGCGCCAAAAGCGAAACAACGGAAATAGTTATGACAGTCAAACAAGCAAGTTCATTGTGCGATAAAGTGGTACTGGTAACGGCTGGTGGATCGGGTATCGGTCGAATTATGGTTGAGGCTTACCTTGAACTGGGAGCTAAAGTTCATACCTGTGATATATCGCAGACAATGTTAGACGAATGCTTAAGTAATCATCCTACATTGACAGCAAGTGTGTGCGATGTTTCTAATGAAAGCCAAGTTAAGTCAATGTTTGATGACTTAAAAAAACAATACGGTCGCCTTGATATTTTAGTTAACAATGCCGGTATTTCGGGTGCGACAGCAGCAATAGAAGATGTTGCAATAGAGGATTGGGATAGAACACTTGCAGTAGATTTACGAGGTACTTTTCTCGTTACCAGACAAGCTGTGCCTTGGCTAAAGCAGGCTTGTGGAGGATCAATTATTAATATGTCATCGAATGCTGGGTTATTTGGTACGCCATTAAGGTCGCCTTATGTTGCTGCCAAATGGGCGATTATTGGATTAACTAAAACTTGGGCAATGGAGTTGGGGCCTTTTTCTATTAGAGTTAATGCAATTTGTCCTGGTTGTGTGGAAGGGCCTCGGATTGATGGTGTGATCGACAGAGACGCAATGGAGCGTGGCATGAAGCCAAGTGAAATACGCGACGTTTATCAGCGACAAAGTTCACTGAGAAAATTTGTTAGTGCACAAGATATCGCCAATATGGCTACTTTCATCAGTTCAGACTCGGGCGTAAATATTTCAGGGCAATCCCTCAGTATTGACGGCCACACAGAAGGTCTATCTAACTGGTTAGATTGAAATTTTTAAAGGATAATTTTAATAATGAATAATACAAAAATGCAAGCAGCTTGGTTTGAATCATTCGGCGAAGCAACTGATGTTTTAACAAGAGGCGAACTGGAAAAACCAGAACCAGCGGCTGGTGAGGTATTGGTTCGATTAGTTACCAGTGGTGTTAATCCTTCGGATGTTAAAAAACGTGCGGGGGCTTTTCCACATTTGCTGGAGAACGGTTTAGTAATTCCCCACAGTGATGGTGCGGGTATTATTGATGCGGTTGGTGGTGGTGTATCAACTTGCAGAATAGGTGAGCGAGTTTGGGTTTATCAAGCACAGTATGGTCGACGTTTTGGAACGGCTGCTGAATATATTACGCTCGATTCAAATCGTGCCCCTAGACTAGCTGACAATACGTCGTTTGAAATAGGTGCCTGTTTGGGTATTCCAGTCATGACTGCACATCGTTGTGTTTTCTCTGATGGGCCTGTTGAAGACAAAATAATTCTAGTTACTGGAGGTGCAGGGCGCGTTGGTTACTATGCAATTCAATGGGCAAAACAAGCGGGTGCTAAGGTAATTGCGACGGCCAGTAATGATGCCGACAAGTCTGGCTGTGAAGCCATTGGTGCTGATTATGTGGTGAACCATCGACAAGACAACTGGAGCGAAAAACTACTTTCCTTTACGAACGGAGAAAAAGTTAATCGAGTAATCGATGTTGAATTTGGTGCTAATTTGCCAGAGGTCCTTAAGGTTATCGCAATCAGTGGCACCATTGCCAGTTACTCTTCGGCACAGATAAAAGAACCTCAACTGCCTTTTTTGCAAATGATGTTTATGGATTTAACCATTCGATTAGTGATTGTTTATGCCATGCCAGAAAAAGCCAAACAGGCTGCCATTAAGGATATTAATACAAAGCTTGAGAACAATGCATTCCAACATCGCATTGCTCATGTGTTAGCGATGTCTGATATAGAAAAGTCTCATCAACTTATAGAGCAAGGAGGTGTTGGCGGTTGTGTAGTAATTACAAATACCAAATAAAGGCTATTATCTGAACGGTCTACCCTTGCCACCACGCCTATTATAAAGGCGCGGTTGACCGCATTCAAAATCTGGCTCAAGTTTGGAAGCCTGGGTATAAGCTAAAGAATTGGATTGTCTGACGATGCACCAGTGGGGTAGTTGTTGCAAAGCAACCTCAGCCGTCCATTCACCGGCATTAATTGACATCAGGTTGCCTAGTTGAAGATTTTTTGAATCAAATTAAAGCGCCAGTGTCGTTAGCCATATCTATAGCTAACATCAGGGCTTAGTTGATTCGGTTTCCCCGCCTAAGGCTGACATTAAAGCTTGTACAAACTGTGACAGCTCTAAGGTCATTATTGAAAAATCCACATCAAATTGGCCAGCAACATCATCCACTTCAGCCTCAGCGGCTTTTTCCTGAATTAAATCACTAAAGCGTAATCGCTTTACCGCCATTTTTTCATCGAGCAAAAATTCAACACGCTCGTGCCAAGTCAATGCAAGTTTACTGACATGCATTCCAGTTTTGAGATGATTCAGTATTTCATCACTACTGAGATTTTGATTTTTACATCGAACAACACCGCTCACGTCGGCATTGTCTCTTAATTCACATTCTTCACCGAGTACAAAATTGTCTGTTAACTCACCACTATTAACCCACTGAGTCATAAGGTCTATGGGCAAATTTTTAGCAACTAATGGAATCAAAGATAATGACCCAAGGGCTTCGCGTAAGTTTTGAATTAACTCTTCTGCCCGTTTCTCTGAGGAAGCATTAATAACTAAAAGATTATCGCGCAAAGAAATATAGGCAAATTGTAGAGAAGACCGTGCAAATGCCTTGGGCATTAAACTAAAGATTACTTCTTCTTTTATTGAACTGCGTTCTTTGCGGGAGACTTTGCGTGATTCTGTTGATTCAATTTCTTGGACTTGCTCTTCGAGAAAGTCATTTACGACAGAAGACGGTAATATTTTATCTTGGCGTTTGGAGCAAACCATAAAATAGCCATTAGATGCATGGACAAGTTCTTCACTATGTCGACCTAAAGGCGACACCCATCCCGCACGACTGAGCTCCTGGCTACCGCAGGGTTTAAAGCTATGCGCGACTAATTGCTCTGATAGCGACTCAGTCGTTAATTCAATGGGTTGAGTAAAACGGTAAAGTTGTAAGTTTTTGAACCACATGGAGGGCTTTTTTCCTTAAAAGTAGGTTTAAATGTAAGTAATGAATAACGCCAAACCAAGTATCCTCAAAAAAGAGAGAGTGACGTGAAGCAGAAATGACGGCGCATTATAATTTAACAACATCCAATCGAAAAGCTATATTCAGAAAGTTGAGTTTTTAAGATATAAGTTGTCAATACTAGTCTTCAAATATATCGTCTTCATCAAATAAGTCATCTATATCTGAATCTTGATTAACTGGAGGGTTGCCATCATGAACTAAGTTGTTACGTCGTTGCAAAAAAGCTTCACGAAGATAAATGTAGGGGTCTAGTGCAGCTTCATTCAAAACACTTTCGGCTTTTAGTAAACCAGCGCGTAAATCAATAACTTTTACAACAGTTAAAGCAGTAGCTGTGTTTCTATTTCGATTGGGAAAAACCCAGGGTTCATCGACTTCATTATTAATTGGATCAAAGTAAGCGCTATCCGTTATCATTCCGCCTGCATCTCGAACGGTGCTAGGCCCAAAGAAAGGTAAAATTAGATAAGGTCCGCTTGAAACACCCCAGTGGCCTAAGGTTTGACCAAAATCTTCATTGTGCTTCTCCAGGCCCATGTCAGATGCCCAATCAATTAAACCAAATAGGCCAATAGTCGTGTTAATTACTACACGACCAGTGTCAGAGGCTAATTGTTTAAATTTGAATTGAAATAAATCATTAAAGATAACCACAACATCATCTAAGTTACTAAAAAAATTGCCAACACCCTTTTGCACGAATGCAGGTGTAACAGCGTCGTAGCCCTGAGCAACTGGTTTTAGCACATAGCGGTCAACGTTTGTGTTAAATGAGTTCATGCTGCGGTTATAACTCTCAAATGGGTCACTTGGGTCAGTCGGTCCTTCAAGTGATGCACAGCCCGACAAAAAAAGGGTGCTCAATAAAATTAAGGTGGTTATTAAAGTGCTATTCATGTTTTTTTCTATTTGAGGAAATTGGATACTTCAATGAGCTGAACCGTATTTTTGGCTTTAAACATCTTATTTGAAACAGTATATTAATGGCTTTTAGCATGCAATTATTACTTGAAAACTAGGGTGCAATAATTTGAAATTAATAATGTATTGTTTGTCACACATTTTCATTTTCGGTTTAACTTAATATCTGTTTACAATTTAAACTATTAATATTCAAATTCAATCAATCATTCTTCAATATAGCTATAAAACATTGGCGGAGTGGTCATAAATAAAGCAAAATCATCATTATTTATTATTTACAGGTGTGTTCTACCTTAATCCTAAGACAACATAAATAATTATTTTTGTTAACTTGTTCTTTTGTATTTGAATTTCCTTTATAAGGCTACTCTATCAACTTAATGTTTGAAACTATGAAAT
>Ga0307997_10000915_pt1 | contig 13630 bp, 14 predicted proteins | sample Davwhametageno36_FD_203165 | JGI IMG/M metagenome (GOLD analysis project Ga0307997, IMG submission 203165) | Marine microbial communities from Davis Island wharf, Antarctic Ocean - #36 | ecosystem: Environmental > Aquatic > Marine > Unclassified | place: Antarctic Ocean: Davis Island wharf... | reverse complement strand
AATAACGGTTTACCTGGTAAACGACTAGATTGAAAGCGTGCAGGAATGACCACTGAAAATGCCATTAAGCTTGCTTCTCTTCATCTGTAAGTGGCCTTGCTTGAGCCTCTAACAAAACAGGGATGCCGGCATCAATAGGGTAAGCTAAGCCACTAGCTGGGCAAAATAGTTCATTGGTGTGGGCATGATAAAATAGCTGGCCGTGGCTCACAGGGCAGGCGAGAACTTCTAATAATTTCTTATCCATGGGGATCCTTATTTTATGGATTAGTGTGGTTAGGTTTTAAACCTAGCTTTAATAACAGCGCATCAATTTGCGCAGGTGCTATGGTTAATGATTGAGTTGCATATAACCATTGCTTAGGTGGTTGGTCACTCGTCCCTTGCGCTAACTGTCGACACTTAACTGCATCTTTAGCTGTCATGATCAGCCTACCTTGGGCTAAATCGTGGGCTTTGAATAGATAATGGTCAGTATAGCCTTTGCCATGGACCTCATAGCCACGATCACGTAAGTCATCAAAAAAACGCTGAGGATGTCCTATAGCAGCAATCGCATCAATAATTTGATTGGTATCAGGCCAAGGCACAATTTCATCATCACTCACCCGCCTTAATCGCTCCAATTGAGGTTCAATGTTGCACGCAAGTTGATCTGGCATATGTTGCTGTAATTGTTTGCCCACTTTGCTATCGGCCACCCCAGTGATGAATACCTGGTCTACCTGAGTGAGCCTAATGGGCAGCTCTCTAAGGGGGCCTGCTGGGATACACAAACCATTTCCAAGGCCACGCTTGCCGTCAATTAAGCACCATTCTACGTCACCTTTAATGGCACTATGCTGTAAACCGTCATCACTGATGACTAAATCAAATTGTTGCTGCTTTGCCAGCCATGCAATACTGGTTTTACGGCACCATCCCACAACAACAGGCACCTGCGTTAACTGTCTCAATAACAAAGGTTCATCACCCACCATATGGGCACTATCCCCTGCGCTCACACAATGAGGTCCTGCTCCTATCTTACCACCATACCCACGGCTGATAATTGCACACCGCAATCCTTGCTTTTTTAAAGCTGCGACTAAGGCCACTACTAATGGCGTTTTACCAGTACCACCAATGGTAATATTGCCGATCACCACTAAGGGTAGTGGATTTTTCCCCACCTTAGGTTGTCTTGCAAGGTGCCAAGTCCTGAGCCATAAATACAGACTAGAGAAAGGTTGCAGTAAATATAACCACCAGGCACCCCTATACCATGCGTTGAGTATCTTTTGTGTCACCTTTGTTCCATATTGCGCTTGCACCTAGTGAACGTTTGTTTGCCATGTGGCTATCAAATAGCTGGTCTGAAGCTGATTTTGGACATAGTGCCACTTAATTGAATAATGCATACCTTGACGTACTCATTATAACCCACACCAGAACGCTATCAAGCACTTATATCAAACCCTTGTGTTCAGCTCACTTCACCAATCTGAGGCTTATCTAGGACTCATCTAGGGTGAACCTAAGGTGAAAAAGGCAGCACTTGATATTCACCAGTGGGGTTAAATACCATTTTTATCTGGCCGTGACACCCTGTGTTATACCACTGACTACCTAGTTTCCACGAAGCCTTGGAATTCTTTCATTGAAAAACACTGGCTAACAAAAAAACCAACTGCGCTGAAATCGCCTTGCGACGGGTGTAAACGAATAAAAGTCCAACTAAAAGAAGGATGATTAGATAAAGGCTATTTATAAATCCAAATTGCGCCCATCCCAGACACCAAAAAAGTAACAAAAACAAACTATTAAAATACATAAAGTCTCATCCTTGAGCACCCTAAACCTTGGTTTAGTTTGTATATAAGCGCATAATTAGTAGGTTAAGGCTTACGCTCGAAATCAACGCCTTTCCTCCCACTTAAAATAAGGTTAGTACATGCCGCGTAAGTTTTTCAAACGCATTAGCCCAGATCCAAAAAAACTGAGCCAATATCAGTCGCTGAGATGGTTAAATAGGGTAATGCACGATACAAAATTGTGGGGATTCAAACGCACGAGTGTGGCTAGGGGCTGCGCTATAGGCCTTTTTTGTTGCATGATCCCTATGCCCCTACAAATGTTGCTAGCCGCTGCCATAGCCTTAGTTTGGAAAGCCAACATTCCTTTGTCAGTGGCTTTAGTGTGGGTCAGTAATCCACTCACCATGGCGCCCATACTTTATGCCAATTACAAGTTTGGAGCTTGGATGTTGCAAACTCCAGCCTATAACTTGGATTTTGAGTGGTCTAGAAGCTGGGTGTTCCATCAACTACACATTCTATGGAAACCCCTTTATGCCGGTTCTTTGGCGGGTGGGTTAATCTTAGCAGTGGTGACTTTTTTTACTGTGCAACTGCTGTGGAGCTGGCAAGTCAAGCGTAATTGGCTCAAACGTAAACGATAACGGTATTGATATTGTTATTGATAACGGACTAAGACACCGTCTTCTAAACTTAACTGGGAATCTAACTGACCCGCTAAATGAAGGTCATGAGTGACTGCCACAAACGCCGTGCCCAGATCCCCTTGGAGTTGTTTCAATAGACTCAAAGTTTGTTGAGCATTGTGCCTGTCTAAATTACCTGTGGGTTCATCCATCAGCAAACATGCGGGCTCATTAATTAATGCGCGCGCAATGGCTACACGCTGGCGCTCTCCCCCAGATAGCGCTCCAGGTCTATGCCCAACACGCTCTCCTAAACCTACCCTTTGAAGCATAGATACCGCTTTTATTTCTGCTTCAGCCGGCTTATTACCTGCCATCATATGGGGTAGCATGACGTTTTCTAAAGCACTAAATTCGGCTAACAAATGATGAAATTGGAATACAAACCCCAAATGCTGATTGCGTAACTTGGCCGCTTGATTACCATTCAAATCTGATAAACACTCTCCGACCACTGACACCTTCCCAGCATCGGGCTGCTCAAGACCCGCTAGTAATTGTAACAGGGTACTTTTGCCAGACCCTGAACTACCAATGATTGCCATACTTTGAGCCTCAGCTAGCTCTAAATCCAGCCCCTTGAGCACATCCACTTGAAGCTCGCCATCCTTAAACGACTTGACTAAACCAGTCGCCTGCAGAACCCAATTACTCATAACGTAATACCTCTGCTGGCTCTACTTTTGAAGCTCGCCAAGCTGGATAAAGGGTCGCCATTACGCACAGAACGAAGGACCCAATACTGATCACCAATACATCTTCAAGTTTGACTTGAGATGGAAAATAACTAATAAAATAAACTTCAGCACTGAGTACTTTAAAACCAAATATGCGTTCAGCCCAGTCCACCAAACTGGTAATATTTAACGCCAGCACAACGCCTATTAAGGTGCCCATTAAGGTGCCTAAAAATCCAATAATACTCCCTTGCACAATAAAAATACCCATAACATCTCTTTGGCTTGCCCCCAAAGTTCTCAAAATTGCGATATCAGCCTGTTTTTCAACCACAAGCATGACTAATGTGGAAACAATATTAAATGCTGCTACAGCGACTACAAGCATTAACAACAGTCCTAACATACGGCGTTCTAGCTGAATAGCTTGGAATAAACTACCATGGGTGCGGGTCCAGTCATTAGTCCAATATTGCCCAGGCAGTTTTAATGCCACTTGTTTTGCTTTTTCTGGAGCAGTAAATAAATCATCTAACTTTAAGCGCAAGCCCTCTGCCCCACCACTTAACCGTTTAAGCTTACTCGCATCAGCAATGTGCATAATAGCTAAATTAGCGTCCAGCTCAGCACCAACTTTAAAAATACCAACCAAGGTAAAACGCTTTAATCTGGGAATAATACCGGCCACAGATAACGAGGCTTCAGGTAAAAACAAAGTGACCTTGTCACCCACGCTCGCACCTAATTGACGAGCTAACAGGTCACCCATGAGAATATTAAATGCTCCCACCTTTAAGTCTGACACTGACCCTTGTGTCATATGGTTGGGCAATATGGAAACTCTAGCTTCTGCCTCGGGCTCAATACCATGAAACAGGACAGGTTTTACCCTGCCAAAATTGCTAAACATGCCCTGGCCATGCACAAAAGGAGCCACTCCAATCACACCCTCAACCTGCATGGCCAAGGCAGCAGGTTGTTGCCAGTCCATCACCGGTTGTGCAGTTTGCACAATCGCATGAGGCACCATACCTAAAATACGCTGCCTGAGTTCTTGATCAAAGCCATTCATTACCGACAGTACTAAAATAAGCACGGTCACGCCCAGCACTAGGCCCAACATAGAGATGAGGGAAATAAAAGAGATAAAGTGATTTTGCCGCTGAGCTCGGGTGTATCTTAGGCCAACAGTCAAAGCAATGGATTGAAACATAAGTTACCTATTGGGATAGAAAGACCCGCCCCGTGACAGGCTTAATCATTTTGGCTTAGTTATTAACTTGTCGCGCTCTGTTAAGGCCTAACTGAGCCGCTACACGATAGGCTTCTGCCATCGTGGGAAAATTAAAGGTATTACTCACAAAGTACTCAATGGTATTTGCGTCCCCTTTTTGATTCATGATGGCTTGGCCGATATGAATAATTTCTGAGGCTCGGTCACCAAAGCAATGGATACCTAAAATCTCGTAGGTTTCACGATTAAACAATATCTTTAGCATACCCACCACTTCGCCACTAATTTGTGCTCTAGCAAGGTCTTTGAAGAAGGCTTGGCCCACTTCATAAGGTACTTTTTCTGCTGTTAGTTGCTCTTCAGTTTTACCTAACGAACTAATTTCTGGAATAGTATAGATCCCTGTCGGAACATCATCTACAAATCGAACACCAGGCAAACCTAGCAAGTCTGTGGCCGCTGATCGGCCTTGGTCATAGGCAGCCGAGGCTAAACTGGGCCAGCCCACAACATCGCCAGCTGCGTAGATGCCCGCTACACTAGTTTGATAACGTTGATCAATTTCTAATTGACCACGACTATTGGTCTCAATACCTAAATTTTCTAGCCCCAAGTTTTTAGTATTACCAGAGCGCCCATTACAGAATAGCAGCATGTCAGCACAGATGCGTTTGCCAGACTCTAACTCTATTGATACCGCAGTGTCGTCTACTGTGACCGTCTTATAGGTTTCATTATGGCGGATACGCACACCATTATTTCGCAAGTGATAGCTAAGTGAATCAGATATTTCAACGTCAAGAAATTCAAGCAAGTTAGCACGGTTATCAACTAATTCAACTTTTACACCTAAGCCTGCAAAAATTGAAGCATATTCAGAACCAATGACTCCTGCTCCATAAATAATCAATGAGCGTGGCGTATGCTTGAGGTTAAGTACCGTATCACTGGTATAAATGCGGTCATGAGAAAAATCTACATCCTCGGGCTCATAGGGACTCGAGCCTGTAGCAATGACTGCCTGCTCAAAGCGCAAGTTTTCACTGCCTTCACTGCCTATAATTTCAATGTTGTTGCGGTCTAAAAAGCGAGCAAAACCAAAAAACACGTCCACACGATTACGGGCATAAAACTGTGTGTGCAGCATCACTTGTTTAGCGATGACTTCACTGGCAGTTTTGAGTACCTGAGGAAAAGAGAAGTTTTTAGGTTCACCAATGACACGGAATAAAGTATTGGTATTAAACTCAATAATTTGTTTTACAGCATGACGCAAAGCCTTAGAAGGAATCGTACCTTTGTGGGCACAGCCACCACCCACTTGATCTCGCATTTCTACCACAGCAACTTTACGACCTAATTTAGCCGCATTAATCGCCGCAGCCTCACCCGCAGGTCCAGTGCCAATAACGACTAAATCGTACTCATAACTTGCCATGTGTTTCTCTCTTTGCTGATCTTTTTTATTAGGTTACTAAAGTAGATTAAGTCATTATTGTGATCGGCCCACATCATAACTATTATCATCTGATGGAGTTTGAGATATGTTATCGGCTTTGATGGCCTTTTGCTGTTCTGTTTCGCACACTTCTGGGTCGCCTTTGCACACGTCACAGGCCACGTCCATGCCTAAGGCTGTCATGCCCCCACAAGATCCTGCAATTGGCTTACCTCCCATCAACACACCGATTGCCATACCTCCAACGATTAACAGTAAGATGACAAAAGATAAAATCATAGTTTCCATTCAATTCTCCAAATAACTATCAAAGCCTGCTGTTGACTGTGCCACAAAACCATCAGCTCTTTTCATTATAAAGTAAGCTGGTACTTGATGCATGGTAGCCCAACTTACTCCGTCTTCGCCCCCCATCACCATTAAGGCTGTCGCTAACGCATCGGCTCTAGCAGCACTCGCATCAATAACTGTGACAGAAGCCAAATTGTGAGTCACAGGCCTTAAAGTCACAGGATTAAGGGTATGAGAATAGCGCACACCATCTTTCTCATAATAATTGCGATAGTTGCCAGAGGTTGCAACTGCCATATTATTTACCTTCACCACCTGATACACCTGTTGGGCGCCTACAATTGGGTGTTCTATGGCAATGCGCCAGGGTGATCCATCCAGCTTAAGTCCATGAGCACGCAACTCACCTCCCACCTCAACTAAATAATTATTAATGCCATGTGCCTCTAACCATAAGGCTACTGCATCAACCCCATAACCTTTGGCAATGGCAGAAAGGTCGATTGTGCTGGGCGCAAGTTTGCGCATAGCAGGTGGCTGCTGTCGCACCTGCAAAAGCTGATAACCCACCACAGGCCGCAGTGCATCAAGCGCATCTTGGCTAGGAATTTTTGCAGGTATAGGCTGAGGGCCAAAACCCCATAAATCAACTAAAGGACCTATGGTAATATCAAAAGCCCCATTGGTTTTTTCACTAAGGGATAGGGACTGGGCTACCAGAGCCGCCATTTCTGCTGGTATTGCATGCCACAGATTAACTTTGGCACCATTAAAACCACTGAGGTCAGAGTTATCCATGTAAGTCGACATACTGTCTTCAATTCGGCGCAGCTCATTGGCAACTCCCTGTGACACCTCAGGCCTATCCTCACCTTCCTTATTGACCCATTTGACCGTATAACTGGTGCCCATAGATAGACCCGTAAGGGCTTCAATTTTCGGTTCGTCAGACGCAGAACAGCCCAGCAAGACGATGAGTAATAATACCCACCATGTTGCCAGGCCGAATTCTTTTGAGAGTTTTAAGTTATCCGCCAAAATCATCTAGCATGATATTTTCGTCCTCAACACCGAGGTCTTTAAGCATTTGTACTACTGCCGCGTTCATCATCGGCGGCCCACACATGTAGAACTCACAATCTTCAGGTGCTTCATGGTCTTTCAAATAATTTTCAAACAATACGTTATGAATAAATCCAGTAAGGCCATCCCAGTTATCTTCAGGTTGCGGATCTGACAAAGCCAAATGCCAATCGAAGTTTTCATTTTCCGCCGCAAGAGCATCGTATTCTTCACCATAAAAAGCCTCACGCATGCTCCGTGCACCATACCAGAAGGATGTCTTGCGCGTGGAATTTAAACGTTTTAGCTGATCAAAAATGAGTGACCGCATGGGTGCCATACCCGCCCCACCGCCAATGAAGACCATTTCAGCTTCAGTATCTTTAGCAAAGAACTCACCAAATGGACCATAAACTTTCATCTTATCCCCTGGCTTTAAGTTGAACACATAAGAGGACATCTTACCGGCTGGGATACCGCTGCTACCTGGAGGTGGAGACGCGATACGAATATTAAATTTAACCACACCCTGCTCTTCTGGGTAATTAGCCATAGAGTAGGCCCGGATGATCGTTTCATCAACCACAGACTGATGTTGCCAAACGTTAAACTTATCCCAATCTCCCCGATACTCTTCTTCAATATCGAAGGTCTTGTAGTCAATCACATGCGCTGGGCATTCTAACTGAACATATCCACCTGCTCGAAAGTCTACACTTTCGCCTGCAGGCAAACGCAAAGTGAGTTCTTTAATAAATGTAGCAACATTGGGGTTTGACTCCACAGTACATTCCCATTGCTTGACCCCAAAGACATCTTCTTCAACTTCAATCACCATGTCTTGCTTGACGGCAACTTGGCATGATAAACGCCAGCCTTCTTTCGCTTCACGCATGGTGAAGTGACTTTCTTCAGTCGCCAACATAGACCCACCGCCATCTTTAATGATGCAACGACATTGGGCACAAGTACCACCGCCACCGCAGGCTGAAGCTAAAAAGATGCCCCGCGCAGAAAGGGTTTGCAGTAGCTTATCGCCAGCCGCCACAGTGATAGATTTTTCTGGATCATCGTTAATACTAATAGTGACCGCACCTGAACTCACTAATTGGGCCCGAGCAACTAGAATGATCGCTACCAAAGAGAGAACCACTGCAGTAAACATTAAAACACCGAGGGTGATTTCGTTATTCATACATTAATACCTTGTATAGTGCGCGTTACAATTGAATACCAGAAAAAGACATAAAACCGAGTGACATTAAACCTACGGTCACAAAGGTAATCCCTAGGCCACGAAGGCCCGGAGGAACGTCTGAGTACTTAAGTTTTTCACGAATGCCAGCAAGGGAGGCAATAGCTAACGCCCAGCCTACACCCGCTCCAAAGCCATAAACCACTGATTCACCAAAATTATAATCTCGTTCGACCATAAACAAGGCTGCTCCCATGATCGCACAATTTACGGTGATCAGGGGCAAGAATACACCCAAGGCGTTATAAAGAGCTGGCATATACTTATCGAGCAACATTTCCATAATTTGCACAATGGCTGCAATCACACCAATGTAAGAGATCAGGCCCAGGAAACTTAAGTTAACGTTAGGCAGACCTGCCCAAGCAAGAGCACCATCTGCAAGGAAGTAAGTATAAATTAAGTTGTTTACCGGTACCGTAATAGTGAGCACTGCAATTACAGCAACACCAAGACCGATAGCGGTTTTAACCTTCTTGGAAATAGCCAAAAAGGTACACATGCCCAAGAAGAATGCCAAAGCCATGTTTTCTACAAACACGGCTTTGACGAATAGGCTTAGATAATCTTCAATCATTGTTTCAGATCCTATTTAGTGTGCGAGGCAAGTTTATATTCAGCGGCCTCAACCTGATCAACTTTCGCATTGCGAAGTAACCAAATGAAGCCACCAATGACAAAGAAAGCACTCGGGGGCAGTAACATAAGACCGTTGGAGTAATACCAACCACCATTAGTAACTAGGGGTAGGATTTCAAAACCAAACAAGCTACCAGAGCCTGTCAACTCGCGCACTGTAGCCACAAATAACAGCACTATCGAGTAGCCTAGGCCGTTACCAATACCGTCAAAGAAAGACGGGATAGGTGGGTTTTGCATCGCAAATGCTTCTGCACGTCCCATTACTATACAGTTAGTAATAATCAAGCCGACAAATACTGACAGCTGCTTACTCACTTCATAGGCATATGCCTTCAGCACCTGATCGACCACAATTACCAAAGAGGCAATGATGATCATTTGCACAATGATTCGAATGCTGCCAGGTACATGGTTACGGATTAAAGAAATGAAGAAGTTTGAAAACGCAGTAACCACCGTGAGTGCAATACACATGACAATGGTGACGTTCAAACTACTGGTTACAGCAAGGGCAGAACATACTCCCAAAATTTGTAACGCTATAGGGTTATTAGCAAAAATGGGGCCCAACAAAATTTCTCGTGTGTTTGACATGTTTATGCCTCTCCTACTTTAAGTTTGGCCAAGAAAGGCGAAAAGCCATTCTTACCCAACCAGAATTTAACGAGGTTGGTCACACCATTACTCGTTAATGTAGCTCCTGCTAAGCCATCCACTTTATGCATATCGCCTTTGGGGGCCTTACCCTTAATTAAACCAATGGCTGGTTCATAAGATCCATCTGCATAGACTTTCTTACCCGGCCAAAGCGCCTTCCATTTAGGATTATCTACTTCACCACCTAGCCCTGGCGTTTCAGAATGCTCATAGAAACCTAGCCCAGACACAGTGTTTAAATCACTTTCCAAGGCAATAAAGCCATACAAAGTAGACCACAATCCATAGCCATGAATTGGCAAAATAATACGTTCAATGCCTTGGTCGCCTTCCACCAAGTAAACAGTACTATATAAAGACTGTTTGCGGATGCTAGCAATATCTTGCTCACCCGTTAAAGCACGGGCTCTAGCAGGGTCTTTGGCAGCTTTGCGCATGTCGTATGTTGCAACATCTTCAGCTGTACTAAATAGACCCGTGCGCATATCGACTAACTTCGGTGTAATGGTGGCAAATGCCACATCTAAATTACCATCGATGACTTCAATACCAGCCGCAGCCAAGATGTTCATTTTCTTTTCATTAATTGCGTTAGCTTGCTGCTTATCTCGCAACATAACCGCAGCCGCAGAAACAATGACAGAACAAACCACACACAGCACTAAGGCCACTAAAACGGTCCGTGAGACCGAATCTTTTAAATTAGGCATGACGTGCAACCCTCCGCTTAATATTTGCTTCGGTGACATAGTAGTCAATCAAAGGGGCAAACAAATTGGCAAACAAAATGGCCAACATCATACCTTCAGGAAAGGCTGGGTTAAGTACACGAATCAATACCACCATGATGCCAATCAAAATCCCAAAGTACCACTTGCCCGTGTGTGTCATAGACGAAGACACAGGGTCTGTGGCCATAAAAATCATACCAAAGGCGAAACCACCCAATACTAGGTGCCAATAAAATGGCAAGGCAAATAGTGGGTTAGTATCAGAACCTATTAGATTGAGTAAAAAGCTCATGGCTATCATGCCTACCATGACACCAGCCACAATGCGCCAAGCCGCGATACGGGTCCACAGCAGCACTGCACCGCCTGCAAAAATGGCTAAGGTAGATACTTCACCTACAGAACCTTGAATATTACCAATAAACGCATCTGCCCAAGTAATACCTGCATCCGCCATAGCAGCAACACCGCCTGCGTTAGCTAGACCTAGTGCGGTGGCACCAGAAAAGCCGTCCACGGCAGTCCATACGGCATCACCCGACATTTGGGCTGGATAAGCAAAGTACAAAAATGCACGGCCTGTAAGGGCTGGATTCAGGAAGTTCATACCCGTGCCACCAAATACTTCCTTACCCACAACTACACCGAAGGTAATGCCTAAGGCGGCTTGCCAAAGTGGTATGTCTGGCGGAAGAATGAGAGCAAATAAGATAGAAGTGACAAAGAAGCCTTCATTAATTTCATGACCGCGCACAGATGCAAACAAGACTTCCCAGAAACCACCAACTAAAAACACCACCATATACACAGGTAGCCAATAAGAGGCCCCCAGCATCATATTGTCCCATACACTTGCCGCATCAAAGCCAGCGATAGTAGCCACTAAACTCCCACGCCAGCCTTCCGCTTGGACCATGCCCATCGCTTCCATAGCTGTGTTAGCTTGATAGCCCAGGTTGTACATACCAAAAAATATCGCGGGAAAGGTGCATAACCACATGGTAATCATCATCCGTTTAAGATCGATACCATCACGCACATGGGCACCGGTCTTTGTGACGTAGCCTGGGGTGTAAAAAATAGTGTCCGCAGCTTCATACAAGGCGTAAAATTTTTCATACTTACCACCTTTATGGAAGTGGGGCTCCACGGAATCTAACATGCTACGTAAACTCATGATCAGCACTCCTTCTCAATGCGAGTTAGAACATCACGCAAAATAGCGCCATACTCATATTTACCAGCACAGGTATAAGTCATCAAGGCCAGATCAGCTTCTTCAAGTTCTAGGCAGCCAAGCTCTTGGGCATTCACAATATCACCCACTACTAAACTTCTCAGAAGCTGCGTTGGCAAAATATCCAAGGGCATGAGGCGTTCAAATGTACCTACAGGGACCATTGACCGTTGCGAACCATTAGTCGAGGTGTTAAGTGCCACTTTTTTTGCCCGATCAAACGAAGACAGATAAATATTCAACATCGAGTGTTTCTTGCGGCCCGTGCTCATCCAACCCATAAATTCACGTTTTTTACCTTCTTCAAGAACTGTAATTTGATTGTTATAACGGCCTAAAAACGCCGTAGGCCCGGAGGCTGTAAAACCACCCAATACAGAACCCGAAATAATTCGGTTATCGAACTCGCCCTGCTTAGTTTCACCAACTAAAAGATCCATGGTAGACGCACCTAGGCGCGTCCGAACTAAGCGTGGCTTAGTTACCATGGGACCAGCTAACGCGATAATGCGCTCTGTAGGCAATCTACCTGTGGCAAAAAGTTTTGCGAAAGCAATGACATCTTGGTAACCCACCACCCAAACGGTCTTGGTAGCATTTACAGGATCCAACATATGTATGTGTGTAGAGGCTAAGCCCGCAGGATGAACTCCTCCAAAACGTTCAACTTGAATACCAGTAACCTCTGGCACTTGGGTTTCTGCAGCCGTGCAAACGAACACTGGGCCATCAGTGAGCTTAGTCAATAATTGCAAGCCTTGCGCAAATACATCTTGCTGAGCCGCTATGATGGGCGCAGGGTCAGCAGCTAGGGGATGCGTGTCAATGGCAGTAACAAAAATAGAGCGAGGCTTGCTGCCTATGGCAGGTACTTTACTGAATGGTCGCGTGCGAAAAGCAGACCATAAGCCAGACGCCTGCAGGTTAGCAGCAACTTGTTCACCTGTTAAGTGAGCCAAATCATCCACAGCACATGTAGCAAACGCGATAGCCGCATCACCATCAACGTCGATAACCACCGACTGGAGCACGCGCTGGGCGCCACGGTTAATTGCACTTACCACGCCAGCAGCAGGCGCTGTAAAGTTAACACCCTCTGTTTTCTTATCAGAAAAAAGTATCTGTCCGAGTTTCACTCGATCACCTACTCTGACTAGCATAGTAGGCTTCATGCCCACATAGTCAGCACCGATCACAGCCACTTGGCTCACCGCTGCTGCATCTTCGACGCTTTGCTGTGGAGCGCCAGACAATGGAAGATCCAGACCGCGTCTGATCTTGAACATAAGTCGTACCCGATTGATAGTTGTTGGTTAGCTTTAGGGATTATCGCGCAGCAAATACCACACACAACTAAAGCCCTTAAAAAAATCGGCTTTATTATACGAAAATTCGCAAAATTTTTCCAGCCTTCTTATAAAAAAGGCCACCCTTAAGCAGCCTTTTTTGTTACTTTATCCACTTGACTTTTAATGACCTAACATAAATCGTCACTTCAAGGCGCAACTGGTTGAAGATACTATCTATTCTTCGATAGGAAATGCAGGTAAAGCTGTGTTGGTAACATGTTGCAACATGCGAATCACCTGACAAGAATAGCCAAATTCATTATCGTACCAAACGTAAACTACACAATTTTTCTTACCCGTGGCCACCGTTGCTAAACCATCAACCACACCCGCAGCACGAGAACCCACAAAGTCACTTGAAACTGCTTCAGGAGAATCGGTGTAATCAATTTGTTTTTGCAAATCAGAGTGCAGCGCCATATGACGAAGATAATCATTTAACTCTTCGCGTTCAACTTCAGTTTCTAGGTTTAGATTGAGAATGGCCATAGAAACATTGGGGGTCGGAACTCGAATAGCGTTACCCGTCAGTTTACCTTCTAATTCGGGTAAGG
>Ga0307997_10000913_pt1 | contig 13637 bp, 8 predicted proteins | sample Davwhametageno36_FD_203165 | JGI IMG/M metagenome (GOLD analysis project Ga0307997, IMG submission 203165) | Marine microbial communities from Davis Island wharf, Antarctic Ocean - #36 | ecosystem: Environmental > Aquatic > Marine > Unclassified | place: Antarctic Ocean: Davis Island wharf... | reverse complement strand
GGGCGGTTGCCGACCTGGGTCTAATCAGGCGCTGGCTTAGCTTCGGAATTGTGCTGCTCATAGCAAACTTCATCACCCTGGTGGTTGGACTGCTGATTTTGTTCACATACAACTTTTGGTTGGGCCTTATCTTTTCAGTGGCGTCTATTCCGATTTGGATCATTGGATTCCGCTTCGAGCGTGGTTTCGGAACTATTGCCAGGCTTGCTCAGGATCAGTCGGGAGACCTTGCAACAAGGGTGGAAGAATCTGTTCACGGCGTGAGGGTCCTAAAGGCTTTTGGCCGCGGCGGCTTTGCAGCTGAACAATTCGCAACCCAGGCTTCGGAGCTCAAGACCACAGAAATTAGCAAGGCAAAAGCCGTCGCAAACATCTGGCTCTACCTAATGATGATTCCTGAATTTGCGCTTGGCTTGGCCTTATTGGCTGGGATTTGGTTTACGGCTAACGGGGAGATGACCGTTGGGACACTCGTGGCTTTTGTTGCAACCGCCATGGTCCTTCGTTGGCCGACGGAGTCCCTTGGATTCCTGCTGGGTATGACACTTGAGGCCAAGACCGCCACCACGAGAATTTTCGAAGTGCTGGATGAGCCGGATTTAATTGCCGATCCGGTTTCTCAAAAGACGATAAAAGATCCCAAGGGTTTGCTTGAGTTTCATGACGTTCACTTTCATTATCCGGATGCGGATCCAAAAAATCGGGATTTGGTCGATGGCGTCAGCCTTCGAATAGAGCCCGGTCAGTCGGTAGCTCTTATCGGGCTCACCGGAAGTGGCAAGACTACTCTGACGGCTCTAACAACAAGGCTGTACGAGGTAACGGGCGGCTCTATAACTATCGATGGGGTTGACATTAGAGACTTGACCCGAGCCGATCTTAGATCCAACATCGCGATGGCCTTTGAGGACGCCACTCTTTTCTCATCGAGTGTTCGCGACAACGTGCTTCTTGGCAACAAAGATCAAAGTGAGGACGATCTAAAGCAGGCGCTTGAGATTGCTCAGGCGCAGTTTGCCTACGATTTGCCCCAGGGCCTTGACACGCCGATCGGCGATGAAGGGCTAAGCCTTTCAGGCGGTCAACGACAGCGATTGGCCTTGGCAAGAGCGGTTGCGGCGAAGCCCCAGATTTTGGTTTTGGATGATCCATTGTCGGCTGTAGATGTTGAGACAGAGGCCATGGTCGAAGACGCGCTTCGAAACGTGCTGAAATCGACTACAGCCCTAATAGTCGCTCACCGACCTTCGACCGTAATGCTGGCCGACAAGGTCGCTTTGATGCAAGATGGCAAAATTTTTGCTTTCGGTACTCACCGTGAACTTCTAGACACCAGCCCTGAATATCGCCACGTCATTACCTCTCTGGACACCGACCAGAAAGAGCGTGAGGTGAACGTATGAGTCTTTACGGAACCAATAACGAAGAAAGAACAGACCTAAACAAAACCGAATCTAGGTTCATCAGGAAGCGATCTAGAACACTCTTGGGTTCGTTGTTGCTTCCGCTCCGAGCAAGACTTTGGCTAGCCGTAGTAATGATTTTTATCTCCACGACACTCAGAGTCGCGGGCCCAGCACTAATCGCATTCGCGATTGACTGGGCGCTTCCTCGAGCCATCGAAGGTGACTTTTATCCGCTATGGATGCTAATCCTGCTTTATCTGGGAGCTGCAGCCTTCAGTGCACTGATGGTTTATTACTTCATGATCCTCACGGCAAAAATTGCTCAGTCCATGCTGTTTGCCTTGAGGAACAGAATGTTTATCCACACACAAAAGCTTTCGGTCGAATTTCATGAGCGCTATACCGCCGGGCGAGTAATCGCGAGGCAGACCTCGGACCTTGAGTCAATTTCGGAACTGTTATCGGGCGGCCTTGGAGAATTGGTGGTTGGTATCTTCTTCATGGTCTTCACGGCCGGCGCACTCTTGATCCTTGACCCAATCAGCTTCCTTGTTCTTATGGCCGCAGCTATTCCGCTTGCGATTGTGACGAGGTGGTTTCAGATAAACACGAACCGAGGTTTTAGGGCGCAGCGGGTTGCATCTTCCACATTGATTCAAAACTTTGTAGAGACCATGACAGGTATCCGTGCCGTCAAGGCTTTCCGCAAGGAAAAGCGCAACGAGAAGCACTTTGGTGGCTTGGTGGAAAAGTACCGACTACTGAACGCCAAGCTAATTCAGCTTTTCGGAATTTACGATCCAGCGTTGATATTGATCGGAAACGCGACTGTGGCTGCCATCCTGCTTGTGGGCGGATTTCGGGTCCTCGACGGCACGTTGGGCATTGGAGTTTTGACGGCCGCAATTCTTTACGCCAGAAGGTTTTTTGACCCGATGGAGCAGATAGCAATTTTTTACAACTCTTACCAGTCTGCATCGGCAGCCCTGGAGAAGATTTCTGGTGTTTTGCAAGAAGAGCCTTCGGTTCCAGAACCCGAGAACCCGGTTGAGCTTCAGAACATCAAGGGCGGTTTAGTTTTTGACAAGGTGAAGTTTCAATACAACACCGGTGACATCGTGCTGCACCCGTTCTCGTTGGATATTCCCGGCGGTCAAACAATCGCGATGGTCGGGACTACGGGCGCTGGCAAATCAACTCTTGCCAAGCTCATTTCAAGGTTCTACGACCCTAGCGAAGGTGTTGTCCGTCTTGACGATTACGACCTAAGAGACATTTCGAATGTCAACCTTCGTCAAAAGGTAGTGATGGTGACGCAGGAGGCTTATCTATTTACCGGCTCTGTAGCCCAGAATATTCAGCTAGGCCGCCCGGGCGCCTCGATGGACGACGTAGTCAAGGCAGCCAAGGCAGTGGGCGCGCATGAATTTATTCTGGAATTGCCCTACGGCTACGAGACGGATGTGAACAAGCGCGGCGGCCGAGTTTCGAGCGGCCAGCGCCAGTTGATCTCCTTTGCACGTGCCTTCCTGGCGGACCCTGCGGTTTTGATTCTCGATGAGGCGACTTCCTCCTTAGACATACCCTCGGAGGCGATGGTGCAACTTGGACTAAAGACACTGCTTGCAGGTCGGACAGCCGTAATCATCGCGCATCGACTCTCAACGGTTTCGATAGCAGATCGAGTTTTGGTAATGGAGCATGGAAAAATTATTGAAGATGGTTCACCGGAACAGCTGGTTGCCTCGGGGGGCAAATTCTCGAAGCTCTACAAGTCCTGGAAGGATTCATTGGTTTAGGGTCCAACGACTGAAACCGATAGGCTAAGAACGGTCATTTAGGCCCGAATCACGCGGTAATCAGGAGAATAATGAACAAAATCAGTGTTGTTGGCAAAGTTGTTGAGCTTGACGGCGATGAGATGACTCGCATCATCTGGCAGGACATCAAGGACAAACTGATTCTCCCTTATTTGGAGATCGACCTGGAGTATTACGATCTGTCTGTTGAAAATCGCGATGCGACTGACGATCAAATCACTATTGATGCGGCTAATGCCATCAAGAAATACGGCGTTGGGGTCAAGTGCGCGACAATTACTCCGGACGAAGATCGAGTTGTCGAATTTGGTTTGAAAAAAATGTGGCGTTCTCCGAATGGAACCATTAGAAATATTCTTGATGGTGTTGTATTTCGCGAGCCAATTATCATCTCCAACGTTCCGAGGCTAGTACCAGGCTGGACTAAGCCAATCATCATTGGTCGCCATGCACACGGCGACCAGTACAAGGCCACAGACATCAAAATACCCGGTAAAGGCCGGGTCACCATGACTTGGGCGCCTGCCGACGGCTCAGAGCCTCAGGTAATGACCATCGCCGACTTCCCGGAGAACGGTGGAGTTGCCATGGGCATGTATAACTACATGGACTCCATACGCGACTTTGCAAGAGCCTCTTTTAACTACGGCCTTGCTCGTCACTATCCGGTGTACATGTCAACCAAGAACACAATTTTGAAGGCCTACGACGGAGCATTCAAGGATGCCTTTGAGGAGATCTTCAACGCCGAGTACAAGGACAGGTTTGAGAAGGCCGGCCTAACCTACGAGCACCGCCTAATTGACGACATGGTTGCAGCGGCTTTGAAGTGGGAGGGCGGATATGTTTGGGCTTGCAAAAATTACGACGGTGATGTGCAGTCCGACACCGTGGCTCAGGGCTTCGGCTCTTTGGGTCTAATGACCTCAGTGCTAACAACTCCGGACGGCAAGACGGCACTGGCCGAGGCTGCTCACGGAACCGTGACGCGTCATTACCGACAGTGGCAGCAGGGTAATAAGACCTCGACCAACCCAATTGCCTCTATTTTTGCGTGGACAAGGGGCTTGATGCATCGCGCGAAGTTGGACAACACTCCTGAGGTAGCAAAGTTTGCGCAGACTCTTGAGGATGTAATTGTCGAAACGGTTGAGTCTGGAAAAATGACAAAGGATTTGGCCGCATTGGTTGGAAAAGAACAACCTTGGCAGTCAACTGACGAGTTCATGGCATCGCTTGCAGAGAACCTTCAGTCAAAAATGGCCTAAGCCGCCCGGGCCGCTAGCGGCTTGTGGAAAACTCCCTGCAGGAAACTGTGGGGAGTTTTAGTTTGTGTGTCATGAAACTTCGATCACTCATAGCTTTAGCTTTTTTCTCATCTTTGGCTTTTGGAGCCGTACCGGCTCAAGCCGAAGAGTGCCCAGACGGAATCTGCGAACTCGTCTTTGAATACACCGGCAGCGGGGAGTACTTTACGGTTCCCGATGACGCGAAAAATATATCATTTGAAATCCGGGGCGCGGCAGGAGGCAGAGGTGGCATGGGCGGCCGAGTAACCGGCCAGTTCATCGACGCCCCAGTTGGGTTCTGGGTGTTTGTAGGCGGTCAGGGTGTTACTAATGCCGAAGCCCCAGGCGGATACAACGGCGGCGGTCGGGCTGGAGGATCGAGGGGCAACGAGGGCTCTGGCGGGGGAGCCAGCGACATTCGTTCCGGTGCCAACATAAACGAGCGAATCGTCGTGGCAGGCGGTGGCGGTGGCGCCGGCGGCTATGCCGGTGCAGCTGGGGGCGCCGGCGGAAACCTGGTTGCCGAAAACGGTGGCTCTGGGCAAGGTTCCGGAGGCGGTGGTGGTCGTGAAAACTCTGGCGGGTCCGGTGGCGCATCTAACGGCGGCAGCTCCTCACAGCCGGGTGGTTTTGGAGTTGGTGGAACTGGAGGTAGTAGCTGGAACGCCGGCGGTGGCGGTGGCGGTGGTGGCTGGTTCGGTGGCGGCGGTGGCGGAGCAGACGACGATTCATGCTGCGCCGATGCCGGTGGCGGTGGCGGTGGGTCTTCATATGCAAACACGTCGCTTGTGAAGAATATCAGCCATCAAGCCGGGATCCAAAATACAGCGGGTCAGGTGATTATTCGCTACGAGGCTCCATCGAAAATAACTAGATTTACTGGTACTCAACAAAGTCGTGACGATGTACTGATCAGCATGGAAGTAGAGGGTAGTTTTACCCCAAAGTCGACTGACCTAGAGATTCGTGACACTGCCTGCGTGGTAGACGAACCAGGGGTAAGCGCATCTACATACGTCTTTCGAATTACGGGCTGTGTCGACTCGTCATTTCAGGCAGTACTGGCTTCTGAAGCAGCCGCGTTGCTAGTTAGTGAGGCAACCGCAACGCTTGAGATTCAGCTTGACTTGGATGGCCCAGAATTCACCTTTGTTCGAATTTCTTCCATTGATGAGGATTATCTAATTGACTTTGTTGGCAGCGAAATCCATTCGGGGGTGTCTTCGGGGGACATTCTTGTAACCGGTTGTGCGTCAGTGGTACTAGTGAAGGAAAGGCTAAGCCTCAACGATTGCGAGGAGGGCGACATAACAGTCACTCTTGCATCAAACGTTGTGAGTGACCCAATGGGCAACCTGGGCCCCTCCGAACCCGCCGTTCTTGAACTCACGAGAGACACGATTGCTCCGACATCCCAATGGCTGGCACCTGAAATTACCGAGATAGAGGGCAAATTTGATTTGGTAATTTCGCTCCGACATGACGGTTCCCTGATTGAGGACGCGGCGATCGAGTTTCTAACCAGTGAAATCAGTTGTCTCCCAGTTGCAACATCTGCGAAAGGGGAAATAACCTTCAAATACGAAGGATGCGCCGCAGGGAGAATGAGCTGGACGCTACCTGCTTTTTCCCTGATTGATGCGGCTGGAAACTCTGGCCCAGCTAGCGAATCAGTGCTCGAACTAACGCTTACGGCACCCACCCCACCCCCTCTTGAGCCAGAGCCAGATGTCGTGCCAGAGCTCCCGGTTAACATCGAGTTACCCGTTGAGGACCCAGAGTTGATAGACCCAGAGTTGATAGACCCAGAGTTGATAGACCCAGACGCTGCCGAAGAGATTCTAGAGTTTATTAAAAATGAAGAACCTCTTCCCGCTGATCAGGAATCGCAAAGCGCAGCGGTGGCCCCAATTCCGACTCGGTCAAACGAACAAGACTCGCCGCGGATTCAGGCGAAGCCATTACGGACCGCTTCTGGGATCGAGCCTGAAGATATCGAGAGCGCAGTCAAGGTAACGGATCAGGAGGAAGGCTGGCTAGACACACGCTCAATACCTACTCAGTCAACGTATGCCGCTGAGTTGGCATCAGGAACCCAAAAGCCGGCGGGGCGGAATCTTGTCAACCAGATTTCACCATGGTTGGCAGTCGGCACACTGTCCGCAATCTTGGCTTTTATTGGTTATCGAAAGATGATGGTGCGCTGACCATCAAGCAGCACTCTATGTTCCGCGAACCATCTAATCGCTTGGGTAAGAGTCTTGGACTCAACGTCCTGGCCAATCTGAACCAAGTGCGACTTGGTCGACGCGTGTTCCACTCGGGTCACGTTTTGTTCAATGATCGGACCTTCATCGAGATCTTCGGTAACAAAGTGGGCGGTTGCACCGATTAGCTTCACACCTCGAGCATGAGCCTGGGCGTATGGGTTAGCACCCTTAAATCCAGGCAGGAAAGAGTGGTGGATGTTAATTATTTTTCCGGCAAACTCAGCACAGAATTCGGCAGAGAGAATCTGCATGTAACGAGCCAAAACAATAAGTTCGATGTCATTTTCAATAATAATTTCACGTAATCGCTTTTCGAACGCAGCCTTGTCGCTGAGTTTTTTAGTTGGGCGAGATTCAAAGTCGACCCCAAAAAAACGGGCGAGCTCTTCCAGTTCATCGGAGTTGCCAAAGACCTTAGGGATTTCGATTGCAATTTGCCCAGCACGCTGACGGTAGAGCAGGTCATTTAGGCAGTGATCAGCCTTGGTAACTAAAACCACAGTGCGCATTGGCCTACTTACATGGTCAAGCACGTACTGCATTTGAAAAGTCTCGGCGATGCTCTCAAATTGTTTTTCGAAATCCGCCTTTGTTATGTCGGCTTCGATCTGTAGCCGCATAAAAAAGCGTCCAGTATCTTGTGAGGTGAACTGCTGGCTCTCGGTGATGTTTCCAACGGCCGCAACCACGGCTCCGGAGATTGCGTGGACTATGCCGGGTCGGTCTGGGCAGATAAAGGTCAGAACCCAATGTTCTTTGGCAGATTGCATTACCCAATACTATTGGCGCCTACCTTTCTGACTGAAATAAGTCTGGTAAAGTTGAGAGATGCTTACTCATTCAGTGAATTTTATGTCCCCGCTAAGCGAAGTTGATCCGGAAATTGCCGCGGTTTTACAGCAAGAACTTGATCGTCAGCGCCACACCTTGGAAATGATAGCGAGCGAGAACTTCGTGTCCGCCGCAATTTTGGAAACTCAAGGATCAGTCTTAACAAATAAGTACGCCGAAGGTTATCCAGGTAAGCGTTATTACGGCGGTTGTGAAGCCGTGGACATCGCCGAAGATTTGGCAAGAGAGCGTGCAAAAGAATTATTTGGTGCCGAACATGCAAACGTTCAGCCGCACTCCGGAGCTTCAGCCAACGCGGCTGTTCTCATGGCCCTTGCAAGTCCGGGAGATCGTATTCTGGGTCTAAACCTCGCCCACGGCGGTCACTTGACTCACGGTATGAAGCTGAACTTTTCTGGGCGGATGTACGAGGGGCACTCATACGAATTAGACCCAGAGACACATTTGGTCGACATGGAGACCGTTCGTCAGCGCGCAATAGAGGTAAAGCCGGCTGTTCTCATCGCGGGATGGTCCGCTTACTCCCGACATCTAGATTTTGCCGCTTTCAGGGCAATCGCCGATGAGGTTGGTGCCAAGCTTTGGGTCGACATGGCTCACTTCGCAGGACTTGTTGCTGCAGGAGTTCACCCAAGCCCAGTTCCATACGCGGACGTGATTTCCACCACCGTTCACAAGACTCTGGGTGGTCCCCGATCCGGTCTAATCCTCTGTAAGCAGGAGTGGGCAAAGAAGATCGACTCTGCGGTCTTCCCTGGACAGCAGGGTGGACCGTTGATGCACGTAATTGCCGGAAAGGCAGTGGCCTTCAAAGCGGCCATGCAGCCAGAATTTCGAGAGCGTCAAGAGCGAACGATTTCGGGTGCGCGAATTATTGCGGACAGGTTGAATCAAGCCGATGTCACCGGGGCTGGAATCGCAGTATTGACTGGCGGAACCGATGTTCACTTGGTGCTTGTTGACCTTAGGAATTCTGTGGTTGACGGTCAAATGGCCGAGAACTTGCTTCACGAGGCCGGCGTAACCGTTAACAAGAACTCAGTTCCTAACGACCCTAGGCCGCCAATGGTGACCTCTGGAGTTCGCATTGGAACAGCAGCCCTAGCTACTAGAGGCTTTAGTGATGATGAGTTCGTAGAGGTTGCTGACATCATTGCGAACGCTCTTATTCCAGGTGCTAATCTTCCTGCCCTTAAGGCCAGAGTTCGAGTATTGACCGAAGCTTTTCCTCTGTATGACGGACTAGAAACTAGGTAGCTGGTTGACCGCTCTAATACTTGATGGCTTAGCAACAGCCAAGGCCATAAAGACAGAGCTTGCAGCTGAGGTTATTAGTCTGAAGACCAGAGGTACAGCAGTTGGTCTCGGGACTATTTTGGTCGGCGATGACCCGGGTTCACTTTCTTATGTGTCCGGCAAACATAGGGATTGCGCCGAAGTTGGAATTGAGTCAATTCGAATCGATCTGCCAGCAACTGCCTCCATGGCAGATGTCCGGGCGGCTATAGACGACCTTAATCAGGCCAGAGAAGTTACAGGCTTCATCGTGCAGTTACCTTTGCCGAGTGGAATCGACGCTAACGAAATGTTGGAACTAATCGATCCCGATAAAGACGCCGATGGACTTCACCCGGTGAATCTTGGCCGCCTGGTCATGAACACCGGCGGTCAGATGAGAGGTCCACTGCCTTGCACGCCGAGCGGCATTATTGAACTACTAGGGCGCCACGACGTCAGACTTCAAGGGGCAGAGGTTGCAATTATTGGCAGAGGCCTGACCGTGGGAAGACCGCTCGGACTAATGCTTACTCGCAAGGGCATCGATGCAACACCAACCCTCCTCCACAGCGCATCCAAGCACATTCAAGAAGTCATTTCAAGGTCAGACATCGTGGTGGCGGCTCTAGGTAGCCCGCATTTCATCAAGCCCGAATGGATAAAGCCCGGTGCTGCGGTTTTGGATGTTGGAATAACCAGAGTCGACGGAAAGCTTCTAGGAGATGTCGACCCTTCGGTTGCAAAGGTTGCCGGTTATGTGTCTCCGAATCCGGGCGGTGTGGGTCCAATGACCCGCGCAATGCTCGTTAGAAACGTTGTCCTGGCTGCCCTCTAGAAACGCGACCTTATAGCCCACAGATCCGGGAAGACCGGATTGAAAAGTGTGCTTGCCAAATAGCCTGCTCCGGCCGAGCCCCCGGATCCTATTTTGTGCCCGATGGTGCGCTCCACCATCTTGACGTGACGATAACGCCACTCCTGCAGTCCCTCATCCAAATCAACCAGAGCCTCACCAATCATGGATGCTTCCGGATCATTGCGGTGTAGTTCAATAAGAACATCCTGGAGACCCTCGTGAGGTTCCCAGGCCGCTGTGACGTCTCTAGATAGCAACTCCTTGGGGATTGCTTTCCGCGAATTGAAATAGTGCAGGGCCGAATCCCACAACGACATCCTTGTCATCGCTGCTTCTACTCTTGCTCGAGCGGGGGAGCCAGCAATTAGGTGCTCAGCCATCCCCATGCCCGATTTGGCATCGGCTTTTGCCCCGGCCTGATCACGTCTTCCCAGCACGGCCTCGAGCTCGCGGAACTGTGCGGACTGGAATCCGCTTGCTGAGCTCAAGCGCTCACGGAATGAATTGAATTGCAGCGGCGTCATTGTCTCAAGGATGTCCAGCTGAGAGACACAAGTCTTCATAATGGTTCGGATTCGACCTAACAGTGCCATGGATCGATGTGAGTTGCCGGCTTCTAGCGTGACCTGCAGTGCGGCAACTTCGTGTAAAACCTGCTTGAACCAGAGTTCATAGACCTGGTGGATGGTTATGAAAAGTAATTCGTCGTGCTCCGGGCCATCGCTCAGCGGTTGTTGCAGCGCGAGTAGTTCATCAATTTTGAGGTACGAAATATAAGTGACGTGCTTATTCTGTTCCACTGTTATCCATTCTCTGTGTCTGACCGTTCTCTGCCAGCTTTCCTGGCTTTTTTATTTAGGCCCAAGATGAGACTTGAGGTCAGGTTACTCGGTTGGCATCCTGCTCGATGCTCATGTACTTTCCGCTTTCGACCAAGTCCCGCAATCGCAAGAACCCTTCGAATACCTCTGTGTAGCTGGTTGCAAGAGGAGAAATAGCCACTCTGATCGCGTTGGGTTCTCGATAGTCAGGTATTACCTTTGAAATCTTCCGCATCGCGTATGCAATTTGTCTTGCGTCTGGGTGCGTGAGGATTATGTGACCACCTCTGAGCTCGGCTTGAGAGGGCGATGCAATTTCAAATCCAAGTGGCTCCAACCATTGCTTGAACAGGTCCATCATCAGCTCTGTGCCCTTGGCGGCTTTCTGTTCAATAAGATCAATGCCGGCGCGCTCGATCATTTCGTACGCAACCTCAACAGCTCTGATGCCGATGATAGAGGGGCTAGCAATTTGGTAGCGACGAATTGTGTCCGCCGGCTCAAAGTCTGGCCCCATTTCGAACTGCATTTCTTGAGCGAACCATCCTTGAATTGGAACCCTTAGCTCAGTTTGAATCGATTTTGAGACAAATAGCCATGCTGGTGAACCAGGCCCAGAATTACCGTATTTGTACGTGCACCCGACAGCTAAGTCGACGCCGTTTTTCTCGAAATCTAGCTGGATAGAACCAGCCGCGTGAGAGCAATCCCAGACCACAAGCCCTCCGTGTTGTCGCACTAAATCGGTTATGGCCTTAAGGTCTTGCCTTGCTCCGGATCGATAGTTGATTGCTTGCAGGGTAACCATCGCTACGTCGTCATTTAGATGCTTAGCAAGTTCGGAAGCGGTCACTCTTTCAAACTCGGAGTCGATTTTCACGGCCCCGGGTCCGCCAGAGCCGTCGGTATCAAGTGTTACAAGATTGAGCCCCATCGATTCGGCAATGCCAGCCAGAATGTATCGGTCGGTGGGGAAATTAGATGAATCAATAATCACTGTCTTACGTCCCGGTCGGGCCTTTATGGCCGCGACGCAAAGCTGGTAGAAATTCACGCTGGTGGTGTCACAAACCAGGGTTTGGCCTGCACTTGCTCCAAGCACGGCACGCGCCAGAAGATCTCCAGCGGGTTGAGCTTGGTCTATCCAGTGAGACCAACCGTCGACGAGCTCTGGTCCCCACTCGTTGGTCAAGAACTTGTTAACTTCCTCGATTGTGCGTTTTGGCAGTCTGCCCAGTGAGTTGCCGTCCAGGTAGCAAACTTCGGGATCCGAAATCACAAACTCGTCGCGAAATCGCGCCAATGGATCGGTAGCGTCGAGTTTCGATACCTGTTCGGCAGTGATCTGATTATGGGCAGTCATGACAATATTCTATTGCTAAACCAGCAGTTGGTGCTTCGCCAGGTCGGCATAAAGCGGAGTGGTTTTTACCAGCTCAGAGTGTGTGCCAATTCCGACTACTTTGCCGTGTTCTAGAACAATAATCTGGTCGGAATCAACAACGGTGGATAGCCTATGCGCAATCACCAGAAGCGTTCGATCGTGAGCTACCGCATCAATTGCCTCTCGCATGCGCTGTTCATTCGGTCCATCCAAAGCGCTGGTTGATTCATCCAGCAGCAAGATCTCAGGAGAAGCCAAAAGAGCCCTAGCGATGGCCAATCGCTGACGCTCGCCACCAGACAGCATTATCCCGTCTTCGCCGACCTGAGCACCAAGACCCTTGGTGTCGCGCTTTAGAACCTCGCTCAGGTTTACCTGTCTGAGCACGCTTTCTAGCTCTTCGTCGGTTGCATCTGCTTTGCCGAGTAGCAAGTTGTCTTTCAGTGAACCCGCAAGGACGGGAGCATCCTGCTCAACATAACCCAGCTGCTGGCGCAGCGACTCTCTAGAGAATTCGGTTACCGGCTGGCCGTCAAGCAGTATTCGACCCTCTGTCGGCTCGTAGAAGCGCTCTATAAGCGAGAAGATTGTCGACTTACCGGCTCCGGAAGGTCCTACCAGTGCGACGCGGGCACCACGGGCAATTTTTATGTCGATGCCTTTGATTATGTCGTCAGACTCTTCGCCTTCATCGGGTGCATAGTGGAAATGAACATTTTGAAATTCAATTGCTGTCGAGTTGGTGCTTTTTCTCGGAACCCTGTCACTCCCGGTCTCTTCCTCATCGAGGTCCATGATCTCTTTGATTCGAGCCAAGGCGCCCAAGGCGCCCATGATCGAGGTGTATGCACCAAAGGCGGAAATCAGAGGGCCAATCATGAAGACAAGCAAAATTACGAAGGTAACTAGCGATGCAATTGTCGTCGACCCGCTCGCTACTCTCAGGCCACCCAGCCCAAGCACGATTATGAATGCGCTGTTGAAGGCAACTTGTGCGATCGGAGCAACAACGGCTGAGAGTCTTGCGATGCTGAGGCCTTGGTCATAAGCAGCTTCGGCGTTCTTGTAAATTTCCTCGGTCTCGCGATCTTCTGCCCGAGACGCGCGTATGGTCCTAATTGCACTCAGTGCACGCTCAACTGCAGCGCTCATTTCACCGACTCGCATTTGTGCTTTGGTGGTCGCTGAGCGAATCCGACGACCAGTGAGAGAGATTGCGCCCACTGCGATAGAAACGACCACGAGTGTGGTTCCTAGCAAGATCGGATCAATGAATGCCATGACCACGATTGCGCCGACAAACTGAATCAGGCCTCCAAGCGCGTCAACTAATCCTTGAGTAAGCACTGCCTTCAAAAGAGTTGAGTCAGAACCAACCCGAGACACGAGGTCTCCGATACGGCGGCGGTCGTACTGCCAGATCGGGAGACGAAGCATTCTGGCAATCAGGGCTTTTCTCGTGGAGAGAACTACTCCCTCTCCAGTTTTATAGAGCAGGTAGTACTGAAAGGCATTTACAAGCGCGGAAGTGATAACCAAAACCACGATAAGCCACGCCAGGACGCTCGTATCAAGGCTCTCCTGCACCGCAGTTATCAGTTGGCCAATCAGCAATGGTTGGCCCAGTGCGAGGAGTGAGCCCAGGACCGATAGAGCCAGAG
>Ga0307997_10000912_pt1 | contig 13638 bp, 14 predicted proteins | sample Davwhametageno36_FD_203165 | JGI IMG/M metagenome (GOLD analysis project Ga0307997, IMG submission 203165) | Marine microbial communities from Davis Island wharf, Antarctic Ocean - #36 | ecosystem: Environmental > Aquatic > Marine > Unclassified | place: Antarctic Ocean: Davis Island wharf... | reverse complement strand
AGTGCTTGTTCCATTGTCACTATCGCGCTCCCAAAGCTTGCATCGCATCAACAAATACGGTGTCAGGCATATCATAAATACCACCACCAAGTCGACCTTTTTCACCTGTAATATCAAGTATACCAAGGCCAATAATAGGGCCTTGTTGATTATCGTTCACTTTACGTGCAGATAAACCCAGATTACAGTTAAGGTCGCCAAAACCAGGATGTACTCCGCACATCAGGTGCTCGGCGCGAGTTCGGTAATCGTCAGGCAAAAAGTCAGCCAAATTACTTTCCTGAACGGGTGAAAGATGAATCGACATTGCTCCCAGCCCTAACCCTTCAACTACGGCACTGTCCCCTATCGCTGGCAATCCACGATCGATCGGTAAATCGATATCAAAACCTCCAATTGGTGCTGTTGCTGCTGCTTGAAACCATTGACCTGGAAGGGCTGAAATTTGAATACCGGTATCAACCCCGTTACCTGCGGCGGCTGTTATTAGACTAGATTCTGGCACGCCCGATCCACTCATCATTATGCACTTACTTGAAGCCATCCACAGGTTCAAAAAAATACTGGCTGAAGTGTCAATGAATTTTCGAGTGTCAGTGTCTATAATATCCGAAGCAATATTACTCTCAATTATATCCATCAACAGTTTGGTACCTATAGGCGTACGTCCGTGGCAATCATCACCTTGACGTAACGCAGCAGCAGCAAGTGGAATCATTTCGATCTGTTGAGTCAATCCTGCAGCTAACAAATCAGCAAAGAAATCGTTTAGCCAGTGCATATGGTCTACCACTGCCATTGAGCGCAAACCTAAACGCATCGCTGGACGTGATCCGCCATTAATCGGCGCGTAAATACAGTTTTTAGGATTGTTAATATCTCTTACTCGATGCATTGGCATCGAGGCGCTCACAACAGCGGCCAGGGGTGTCACAGTTGAATAATCTTGTGCAGGATTAAGCAATATATCACCCGCTTTAATCATAGCCTCCGCTTGATCAAAATCTTTAGCAGTACCTTCAAAGACAGCGGCAACACAGGCTGAATTCAAAATCGGCTTTGATATTGTTCCGATCGATTCAAATGGTGGTCCAGCATGCAATAAAACTTTCGAATCGAGTCCGAAAGCCTCAGCTGCTGTCTCGATACCATCCCACACGGGAATGGCCTTCAACAACTGATCAAACGCTTTTTTATCGGCTGCATGAAGTGTTGCAATGTTGGTCATGATTTCTCCGGTGGAAATATCCAGGTTTCAGTTAGATAGAGAAAGGCAGAAGTGGTTTCAACGTCTGCTTGCACCCGGGTACCAAGCTTACCCGCAAGTGGCTTACCGTTTACCAAAATACTCGCCTTTTGAGCAGGTACTAATACTGAAAACATCGAATGTTTTCGAGAACCAACCTGATGCGGCATTAATTCTAATGCACGGGGAGATTCAAGGTCTTCCCAAACCAATTGAACACTCGTACCTTCGCCAGAAATAGTTTCACTATATCGGTGACTCATTGGATCACCATCTGTTTGCATTGATTGCGCCACCAAGTGCTTTAACCCTTTAAAAGCCGGGGCATCACGAAATACGGGCAATCCACCTACAAAGCTTTCAAGAAGATAATCACTGAGTTTGGCATTATCACTGAGGATAATATTGGGTGCATCATCAGTGCCCTGCTCTGAGTCGGGTGTGCCGTAAAGCAACAACATTTGGCCTTGCCCAAATTTTGACCAAGCAACCCGGAAGAACAGTGCCATTGCAGAAAAACTACCGTCATCGTTTTTAAGTAAAATACCCGGGTTCTCACCAGTCCAGTCAACTTCGCCGGGAGTTATCGGTTCGGATAAAGGCATGTTATTTATTACTCCCTTGAGGCGTAACCCAGGTTTCTGAAAAAGCCAGAAATGCAGTGCTCATAGTGCGTCCAAAAAATTGACGAGACTGCACACTGCCGGGCAGTGAAGTGCCGTTGACTTTTATATCAGCAGATTTTGCTTCCAAAAAAACCGAGTACATTTCATGTTCCTTGGTGGCAGAATTCTCGACCGTCACTTCAACAGGTATGGGTGTCCCCATGTCTCGCCAGATCATTTCTAATGAGACACCTGAGCCACGTAATGTTTCGCGATATTCAGTTTTAAGGTCCCCCGGTGTTTTGTGTACCGAATCAAGATTTAACCACGACATATGTTGTAGTCCTGCTTTGCCGATAAAAGTCGGCATTTTTGACACCCAACCATCAACGATCCACCGCATCATGCGCTGATTATCAGTGAGGATGAAGTTTGTCTCATCAGGCCAGCCTTTAGCCATATCGGGGGCTCCCAACACAATGGCAGCATTACCACGTCCATAAGGTGACATCACAACTCGAAAAAATAGCGAAAGCACACAATAGCTATCGTCACTTTCATTGTGTTTTAGATAGATACCGGGGTTTTCGCCAGACCAGTCAACACGACCTGGATTAATTGATACACGCGTCATACCCAACTTGCCTCATATTGTTGCAAAACTTCATTTAACTTTTTGGTTCTTTCTTGACCTAAAAATTGATCGTGTGCTATATAAATGTCAGCAATCTTATGCGCTATTTTTTTGATTGAAACACCATCGTTCCAGACATTTGAATTGAAGGATGCTGCATAGTATTGTCATCATAAGTTGGAGTCATATTATTAATAACGACGCTAAAATGATTTTAATTTATAGTTAGCGGAAACGGATCAGGGTATGGTGCGGTCCCAAACCAAACAGATTTAACTTGCATAAAATCCTTGACCGCATCGGGTCCCAGCTCACGACCATAGCCCGACAGCTTGAAACCACCAATCGGTGAGCCAGGGTCAACACTGCGATAATGGTTAATGTAAACGGTGCCCGCTTGAATTTGCTGCACGATACGTTGGGCTCGTGTTTCATCCTTAGTCCAGATACCTGCCGCTAATCCATAATCAGTATCATTAGCTAAACGCACAGCTTCGGCCTCGTCACTAAAACGAGTAACGGCCAGCACTGGACCAAAAACTTCTTCACGCCAGAGCGTCATCTTGGGGGTTACTTCCGTAAACACAGTGGGCTGAACATAAAACCCATTGGGACGATCTTGAGGATATTGTTGTGCCCCACCACTAACACAAACAGCACCCTGATTTTTCGCATCAGCTATCATCGATAACACTTTAAGAAGATGAATTTCATTGGCCAAAGGTGCGACTTGGGTTTTAGGATCGAACGGATCTCCAGCTTTTAGTTGACTCACTCGTTCGATAATTTTTGTGACCACTTCATCGTGAATACTGTCTTTAACAATTAGACGTGAACCCGCCACACAGCTTTGTCCGTTCGACAAAAAAATCCCCGAGACAATGCCATTGATAGCATTGTCCAGATCAGCATCATCAAATAGTAACTGGGGTGATTTCCCCCCCAGCTCTAACGTAACCGGGATGATACCACTGGCTGCCGCCTCGGCTACTTTTCGGCCACCAAAATCAGAACCCGTAAAAGTTACTTTACGGGTTAAACGATGCTTAACTAAGGGTTCGCCAGCCTCTTGCCCCAGGCCTGTAATAACATTTATGACTCCTGCAGGAATCGAAGATTCAGCACACAATTGAGCAAATTCGAGGGTTGATGCAGAAGCATGTTCCGATGGCTTTATTACCACCGTATTACCTGCAGCTAGTGCTGGGGCAATTTTCCAAGCTAGAATCATTAACGGTGAATTCCACGGTGTAATAACACCAATAACACCAAATGGTGAATAATGTGCTGTATTAGTAACACCAGGCGTTTGGTTTTTTAATTGCTGTGATTCGATGTCGAGCATTTGCTCTGCAAAGTACCGAAACCAAGTGTGCAATCCAGCAAATTGTGCTTTCACTTCAGAGACTCGTTTTCCATTATCTCTCACTTCGGCCTCAACGAGCTCAGACCAGCGATGTTCAAGTACATCGGCCAACGACAAAATACAATCAACCCGTTGTTGGACTGAAAAGCTTCCCCACTTTCCTTGTGTATAGGCAAGATGAGCTGCCTCTACTGCCTTAGCAACATCGACATCGTCTCCTCTCGAAAAAAAAGCCCAAACGTCACCTGTTGCAGGGTCAATCGATTCAATTTCTTTCCCGCTATTGGGTGCACACCAACCACCATTAATAAAGTTTTTATAATGCCGCATTAATTGATACCTTCAACAGAACAATAAGTGGCGATGTTTGCAATCAAATCACCACGTTCAACCATGCCTCGATTACTGTGTGCGAGGATGATCCCACTAGTATTAAATTTAAGTTCAAGCGAAGGTCGTTCGGGTTCATTAACAAAATGTAGCCATCCCGCAAATTGTCCCTCTACCACCATATCGCCAATATTAAAATGGCGGTCTAACAATCCAATCGCAGGAGAAACCCAAGCTTCTGATAGACTAATACATTCCATTTCAGAACAATACTCATCAACGCTTTTTGCCATAATACCCAGATGACTCAAACAGCGCATTACCGCCGTTTCAGTAAAATTAGCCGTAAACGGATCACAACCGCCACCACCGCCAAGTTCAGCAGCAATCATTGAAATTTTTTGTCTTGCAGCCGCTGCACTTAACGAGCGATTATCATTCTTTGTGCCAGCTACCCATAAGTAAGGCGTTGCGAACGCCTTTGCTAGCGCTAAATTTTCTTTGCCTAATAAAGAATTAGAGTCAACCTGCGCCAATACACAAGGAGCAAAAATTGATGCCTTGCCACCCGTATGTAAATCAATAACAGCATCACATTCGGGTAGCAACACGGTTTCTACAAAATGAGCGATCATTTGGGTTGGGCTACCATCTGCATCACCGGGAAAAGCTCGATTCAAATTTAGGAGATCAACTGGGGATACACGACTAGATGCCTGTAAAGCAGCAGCGTTTAGCGCTGGCAAAATAATCACCCTTCCATGGATATCGTCCAGTGACAGTTTTTGCACTAGACGCATAAGTGCCACTGGCCCCTCAAACTCATCACCGTGAACGCCACCAGTTAGCAAAATAGTTGGGCCACTTCCATTGGATAGGCAAATAATTGGAACGGGATAATAACCAAGCGGTTGGCGATTATCTGACCATTTCAATTTTATGTCACCAATTTGTCGCCCACGCTTTGACAAATCGATGTTGATCTGTACCCGACTATTGGGTTGCTGTTTTGTCATAATATCTTTAAAAAAGTGGACCTAAAGTAAAGAATACAATGGAATAACAAAAGGCCGTATAAGCATAATATTTTTGTAACTGAGATTAATAATTCCACTATTCATGTGATAGGATAACTGAAAGGCTTATTATTAACCACTTTTTAGAAAGGCTTAGATTGTTATGTCATTATTAAGACCAAAATCTGGAATTCATCAGATAAAAGCACACATGCTGGCTAATGACTCGAGTGACTATCCCCCAATCAGAATCGCGTTAAATTCCAACGAAAGCGCTTTTGGCCCCTGCCAGTCAGCTATTGATGCTGCTCGGGCAAGTTCCGTTAATCTGGCTCGCTATCTTGAAAACCCGGTTTCGTTGCTTGCACCATTAATTGCAAAACGTCAGGGTCTCGAAGTAGATCGAATTGCCATTGGTAATGGTTCAGATGATTTACTGGCAAGACTGGCTCGGGTTTATCTCGGCGAGGGTTCTGAAATGATACGAAGCTGTAACGGCTATTTGAAAACTCCCAATTATGCTTTTGCCAACAATGCCATTCCCGTTTCGGTGATCGACAGGGCTTTCACTACTTCCGTTGACGCGATACTTGAAGCGGTCACTGAAAAAACACGTATGGTCTATGTTGCCAACCCTGAAAATCCAGCGGGGACTTATATCAGTGGCAACGAAATTCGACGTTTACATGAGGCATTACCTAACCATGTTGTATTAGTACTCGACTGTGCCTACGAAGAATATGTTGATGCCTCAGATTATGAGGCTGGTCACTTATTAGCCAAAGAGTCTGAGAACATTGTGGTTACGAGGACTTTCTCAAAAATATATGGCTTGGCCGGAGCACGCGTCGGTTGGATGTATGCCAGCAAAGAAATTATCGACATGGTCAGTCGTATTGGATTAACTTTTCCAGTGGCCTCTAGCTCTGTCGCAGCAGCAATGGCCGCACTCGAAGATGAAACGCATATTAATTATGTCTTCCAGACTAATAGAAGATTACGCAACGCATTCTCGGAAAATATGAAAAACCTGGGCCTCAAGGTTTATCCTAGCCAGACTAACTTCGTATTGGTTGAATTTGAGCCTGGCGAACATTCTGCAGCCGCCTGTGCTGACTATTTAAGTCGCCAAGGTATTGCAATTCGTCGCTTTGCTTCACTTGCTTATGAAAATTGTATTCGAGTCACTATTGGTATTGAGGCTGACATGAAACGAATAGAAACAGCAATCACTTCTTTTTTAAACAACCACAATTAAACCTGACGGTATGACTATAAACAAAGACATCAAGCATCCATCAGGTCAGGCCATCATGGAAGCACTTAAGCAGGCCAGTATTCAGTTTATCGTATCGGTGCCCGATATCGTTACCAGTAATGGCTTGTTGTGGCCTATTTCAAAAGACCCTGAATTTAAGTTAGTCCGCGTTTGTAAGGAGGATGAAGGGGTTTCTATTTGCGGCGCCATGTCATACAACAAAACTCGCGCGTTGTTGTTAATGCAGCAAACGGGGTTAATGGATTCATTAAACGCCATTCGAGCCATTGGCATCGATTATCAGCTACCCATCTGCATGATGGTCGGTTTGCAGGGCAAAGAACCACACAAGTTGTCGTCGGAATCATCATCTTACGGTGTTCGTATTATTCAGCCAGTGCTCGATGCGATGCAAATTCCCTATCGAGTCATTGAAGAGCCTGAGGATGTTCAACACATTTCTACCGATATCGAAAAAGCGTATCAAACGTCCTCTACTTTTGTATTTATTATCGGCAGGGCCCCAGTATGAGACGAGATCTCGCACTTGAAGTACTAAAACAGCATGTTAGCAATGAGATCGTTGTTGCGGTTTACCAAACTCTGTTCGACTGGATGGCAATCAACCCTCGTGATTTAAACTATGTTGCCACTGGTGCTATGGGGCAAGCATCATCGCATGGACTGGGCCTTGCTCTGGCTAACCCGAAAAAAGAGGTACTGGTCTTTGATGGTGATGGCAGTATTTTGATGAATTTAGGTTCACTGGTATCCATTGCCAATGCAGGGCCTAAAAACTTTCATCACTTTATATTCGAAAACGGCGTCTATGAAGTCAATGGCGCACATCCTATTCCTGGGCATAAAAAAGTTGATTTTGGCGCTATGGCGAAAGCTGCTGGTTATCGATTTGTAAAAGTCTTTTCAGATATTAAAACCTTTGAATCTGAAGTAACTGAGTTTTTAAAGCAACCGGGCCCAGCAATGGCAGTAATGAAAATTGAAGCAGGTGAAGCATATCCGCGAGATTATGACTATATTCACAGCGCTTTGGCACGTAAAAAATTCAGACAGGCACTTCGATCGAACTGAATTCTTTTTCAACCATTTCAAGGAAATCTTTGGCTACGGCCGACATATTTTTTTGTCGCGACCAAATTAGTGCACCATTAAACGGAAAGTCTATTTCAAATGGCGTCTGTAAAAAATCTTCTCCCGCGCCAGGCAGTATTTCCATAGTCACAATAATAGAAACCCCAAGTCCTTGCGCAACGAGCCTACAAATTGCATCAGTAGTTCGCGCTTCATATTGTAAAACTCGCGTGATCCCCCTGCTTTTAAAAACATCATCTACCTCGAATCGAAATTTTGAATCTGGCAGGTAGGATACAAAAGATTCATTTTCCAAGTCTTTCAGTGTAATAATTTCTTTTTTTTCCAGTCGATGTCCTTTAGGAAAAACGCAAACGGAGCGGGTCTTGGTGAGAGGGTGGCTTAAAGTCGTATGGTTAACCATCGTGGCTGATGCAATTCCAAAGTCAAAGTTTTGGGAAATCATCCATTCGACAGCGACATCAGTTGATTGAATCTCAAGCGACACCATGGCATCCGGTTGTCGCTTGGCAAACTTTTGTATTAACTGAGGTGCTATTAGGGTTGAAAACGCTGGTGTTGAAATAAGTCTGAGCTGTGCATGTTTAAATTGCTTAATAGCTAGGGCAGTCAGTTTTATCTGTTCGAGACCAATTAACGCTCGACGCACCTCTTCAACCAATAATAAGGCCTCAGGCGTCGCCTTGAGATTCCTACCCGTTCTGGTAAATAGTTTAAATTCAACCTCACTTTCCAAGTCTGAAATTAAACGACTTACCGCGGGCTGAGATACCCCAAGAATTCGCGCCGATTCGGTTACTGTTCCGGTCTGAACGACTGTTTTAAAGGCATCAACTTGTCTAAAAGTAATTTTCATTATTTTAGCTCTCAGTCAGTACAAGGTGAGCTAATTGCATGATAAAAGATTGTGGCGTTAGCTTTGATACAACGTTTATAAACATCAGCATAAAGCATCTGCCTTTTCGATTTTAATTAATGCATTCAGTTTTTTTCTAAATTTCTTCGAACCGATATCAAGCTGCAAATCAAGGTTAGAACTCCTTTTCTGATTCATACCAATATCAACTGCCTCAAGAACAATACGATCTTCTTCAAAGGCACTTAACGCACCTTCATTTAGTTTTTGCCGAACTACCTCGTCATAAATGTTGGTATTATAGTGTTGAAACCAGTGGTAACGGCTTGAGTGCGCATCAATTGGCGTAATAAAGTGATAGGACCGCATACGGTAGCTGTTTTCCGGTAGGTTGGCATTATCACCGCCTAATCCAGTCGGAACATAAGTACCCATATTGATTGCGATAGATGGCATTGAAGCTTCGTAGTGTTGTAGCCGATCAACCTTACCTTTAAACGGCAACATTTCAGCATAGTAAGGTGGTGGTTCAATGTCTTGAATCCAGCGTGAAACCAATACGCCTGAATGAGTGTCTTCGATAATTAATGGAACATCTTCAGTGCCCGCAGAGGCAAATGAACTCTTATGCACCCAAGCAACATGGGACGGGTCAAGTAGGTTATCAAGCAAATATAAATAATGGCATTGGCATTCAAGCATGCCACCATCAGTTAAACCCCAGTTTGGGTCATCATAATTATCTAGCTCAAGAATTTTAGATGGATCAACTTTTTCAGGATCACCCATCCAGACCCAAACCAGTTTGTATTTTTCAACGGTTGGGTAGCTTCGTACAATGGCATTGCTTGGCACTTTTTCTTGAGTAGGAGCGTTAATACACTTTCCACTGGAGTCAAAAGTTAGGCCATGATAACCACATTGCACTGCATCCCCAACCAAATTACCCATTGATAAAGGCAACTTTCGATGCGGGCAAGCGTCTTCAAGCGCAACTACTTTTTGTTGGCTATCTCTATAAAATACTAGGTTATCACCCAAAATCTTAATAGACTTTAATCGGCTGTCAATTTGAGCACTTTGAGCAACAACATACCAAGCATTCTGAAGAAATTCAGATTCCTGATGAATAGATTGCATTTCATATTGCGACATGATTTTTCTCATCTGAATATTTATTTATACAGGCACCCAGAGTCAGACTGAGATAGGTATCTTACATCAACTGTTTATTGTTTTTAAAACGTGTGAACAGTTTTTTCATTATTTCTCACAACATCAATATATAATATTTTTAAAACCTACGCACACAATTATATTGACAAAGCTATATATTAAATTCAAACTTTAAAGCTAAATAGGACCTAGTAGATACAAAAATAAATCATAAATTAACAGGTTCTAAATAATAATTTGGGGGGGTAGTGTCTAAAGACGTCCATATCAATATAACTGACAACGATCGAAGAAAACGCCCTCCCCAGCTATTGGATGTGGCAGCTTATCTTCGAACGTTACGTGAAGTCAGTATTGCACTTATAACCTTTATGATCATTGCTTGGTTGATCTGGCGAGGTGCGCTAGCAATGGAGTATAACTGGCAATGGTATCGTGTCAGCCCTTTCTTTTATCGCATTGTTGATGATGAATTTATTTTTGGTCCTCTCTACTGGGGCTTAATAGAAACACTTAAACTGGCCTTTATCGCAGGCATCTTGGCAATTGTTATTGGTTTTGTGACTGCGTTTGCTCGCATGTCAAATTCTCGTGCTGGTAGTAATATTGCGACTTTTTATCTTGAAGCCATTCGTAATACGCCACTCATAGTGCAATTATTTTTATTCTATTTCGTTCTAGCACCCATTTTTGGTATCGATCGTTTCTGGGCTGGTGTGCTTTGCCTCGCTTTTTTTGAAGGCTCTTTTGCTGCTGAAATAATCCGTGGTGGGATTCAAGGGGTTGATCGTGGACAATTTGAAGCTGGAGATGCTACAGGGCTAACAACCTACAATAAGTACCGCTACATCATAGTACCCCAATCTATGCCCTTAATTCTGCCACCTTTGACTGGGTTGCTAATTTCCTTAATTAAACATTCTGCTATCGTCAGCGTTATTGCTGTTTCTGAGCTGACGACGACTGGATTGAACCTGATCTCTGATACCTTTATGGCGTTTGAGGTATGGTTCATTATTGCTGGCATCTATCTTACACTGACTATTACGCTATCAATTGGCGTCGGTCAGCTAGAGAAGAAGCTTAATGTTGCAAGCTCGAGTAATAGATCCTAAGGAGGACAAAACTCATGACTATTAGTAAAATTTTTAAAACTTTAACTCTGGCCACACTGCTGACTTTGTCAGGTAATGCGGCTGCGGACTTACTCACTGATATCCAGAAACGTGGTGTTATGAAAGTCGGTATGGCAACTTTTGTACCCTGGGCAATGCGAGATAAAGACGGTGACTTGATTGGCTTTGAAATCGATGTTGCTACCAAAGTTGCTGAAGACATGGGCGTTAAAGTCCAATTTGTACCAACAGCTTGGAGTGGAATTATCCCCGCGCTTATTGCAAAGAAATTTGACGTCATCATTGGTGGCATGTCAATAACACCTCAACGCAACTTGACCGTAAACTTCACTGAGCCCTACGCCCATTCAGGTCAACAAATGGCGGCCAGCTCTAAGTTGGCAAGTGGCTTTGACTCAATGGATGATTTTAATAAGTCTAGCGTTACTATTGCTTGTCGTCGTGGTGCAACCCCTTGTAAAGCAGCACAAAAACTTTTCCCTAAAGCAACCGTACTTCGTTTTGATGATGATGCTCAAGCATTCCAAGAAGTTGTTAACGGTAACGCTCATGGCATGATTTCAAGTGCACCCAAGCCAAGATTTTGGTCTGAAGCACATCCGGGTAAAGTATTTCTACCTTTTGGTAGTAAGAATCTAACCCGTGGTGACGAAGCTTTTGCATTGCGTAAAGGTGATCATGACGCCCTCAACTTTTTCAGTAACTGGATAACCATTAATACTAGTAATGGCTGGTTAGACGAAACTCACGCTTATTGGTTTCAGGATCAATCTGCGTGGAAAGATATGGTTGCGCCAAAGTAAGGTTTTGGCAGTCAATTAGTAGGTAAAGGGCTGGGGAAAATTGAACCGTAACCAGCCCCTTTATTCTGAATATAAAACTGTCCACAAACTAATGAATAGAAATACTCCACCACCATTAGAAATAAAAAAACGCCTGACTATCGTTGATTTTTTGCTTTATGGTGCTGTGGCACTATTTATTTTTTATGCTGTCTACCGTGTCAATGACGTATTGGTCTACCACTGGAACTGGTCAAAAGTACTTGGCTTCTTGGTTAAATTTGATGACGAATCAGAGGCTTGGGTCTCGAATCTTCTATTGCAAGGTTTGTGGACAACATTACGACTTGCCCTTTGGGCTACTGTCCTCGCGACTGTTTTTGGCGTTGTCATGGGTTATTGGCGCACCTGTAAGAATTTAACGCTGCGTATCATCAGCCGAACCTATGTCGAATTGATTAGAAATATGCCACCGGTTGTTTTCATATTCATTTTTTACTTTTTTGTTTCAAGTCAAATTTTTCCGGCCCTCGGAATTGAAGATATCGATAGTGAAGGGGCGTTTGCATCAAGCGCCATGTTTCATTTTATGTTCGGTGACCCACAATTATTCTCTAATTTTCTTGCAGGCATGATTTGTCTGGCACTGTTTGAAGGTGCCTATATTACTGAAATCGTTCGAGCAGGCATTCAATCGACAGAAAAAGGGCAATGGGAGGCTGCTCGTGCTATTGGACTATCCCCATTTAATGTCCTTCGTGACATTGTAATACCTCAGGCCGTCCGCAAAATTCTTCCACCACTGGCGGGGCAATTTATTACTTTAATTAAAGATTCGGCCATCATTTCATTAATCTCTATTCAGGAACTCACCTTTGTTGCAACTGAAGTGGCGGCTACCACAACTCGAGTTTTTGAAACCTGGATTTTAGTTGGATTTATGTACTTTATACTTTGTTACAGTTTCGCCCTGTTATTTGCGCACCTAGAAAGACGCGCAAAACGTAGCCAACGATAAACGAGATTAACTCATGTCTGAAAATAAAATTGGCACCCCACTCGTAGAAATTACTGGCCTGTCAAAATGGTATGGAGACTTTAGTGCTTTATACGACATTAATTTGACCGTCTCTTCGGGTGAAAAAGTCGTCGTTTGTGGCCCATCGGGTTCGGGAAAATCAACCATGATTCGCTGTATTAATCAGCTCGAAGAACATCAGGTCGGCACCATATTTGTGGATGGCCGTGAAGTTAAGCCAGGTATGAAAAACATCGAAGAAGTTCGTCGTGACGTCGGTATGGTTTTCCAAAGTTTTAATCTATTCCCTCACCTATCTGTGGTCGATAACCTCACCATTGGGCCAATGCGCAACAAAGGGATATCAAAAGCAAAAGCAACTGAAATTGCAATGCATTTTTTGGAACGCGTTCACATTGCAGAACAAGCTGATAAATATCCACCACAACTGTCAGGTGGGCAACAACAACGAGTGGCCATTGCAAGAGCCCTCTGCCTGAAACCTAAAATTATGCTTTTTGACGAACCAACTTCTGCACTAGACCCCGAAATGATCGCAGGAGTGCTTGATATTATGATCGAGCTTGCCGAAGATGGCATGACGATGATTTGTGTCACCCACGAGATGGGGTTTGCACGCAAAGTGGCCGATCGTATTGTGTTTATGGACGAAGGTGAAATTGTCGAAGTTGCTGAACCTGAAACTTTTTTTAGCCGGCCCTCAACCGACCGGTCAAAATTATTTCTGAGTCAACTTTTAGGTCATTAAAGTAACCCAAGAATCTAATAGCAACTTCTAAGGTTGCTGAGAAAAAAATGTCAACCACTCCACATCATCTTAAAGCTGAATTTCCCAAAAGATATAATTTAGGCTCATACAAACGATTGGTTACCAGTAACAGTCAGGCTGCATTGGACTGTTTTAACAAAGGTTTAATCTGGATTTATGCTTTCGATCTAGAAATGGCAGGAGGTTGTTTCCGAGAAGCTATTGAACAAGATGATAATTGCACGATGGCCTGGTGGGGACTGGCCTATTCTTCTGGTATTTATTACAACAAACCTTGGCATCGCATGCAAAAGGATGAACTGGCACAGAAGC
>Ga0307997_10000911_pt1 | contig 13643 bp, 13 predicted proteins | sample Davwhametageno36_FD_203165 | JGI IMG/M metagenome (GOLD analysis project Ga0307997, IMG submission 203165) | Marine microbial communities from Davis Island wharf, Antarctic Ocean - #36 | ecosystem: Environmental > Aquatic > Marine > Unclassified | place: Antarctic Ocean: Davis Island wharf... | reverse complement strand
CATTACCACCTGGATGGAATGCAGGCACGAGAGAGCAGCAGACACCTTCAGAGACACCGCCGTCTGAGACACTTTCAGAGACATCGCCGTTGGAGACATCGCCGTTGGAGACATCGCCGTTGGAGACATCGCCGTTGGAGACACCACCAGTGGAAACAGCCGTGTCGACGGCGACAGTGGTGTTGTTAAATCCCAAGGCTTCATTAAAAAGTGAGCACTCAAAAAGGAGGAGAGAGCATCGAAAGACAAACAGCATGGGACGAGAGCAGGAGAGAGAGAGAAAGAAAATTAGCGACGAGTTGAAAAGAAGAAAGGAAGAGAAGGAAAAGGAAGAAATTCGAACAAAATCAAATTTATTCCTTCAGCAGATCGAACAAAAAGAGAGAGAAGGAAAAAAGAATAATCCGACGCGAAGATTGTCTTTGAGATCAGATCTACGTGGTCTCAATGTGGTAGAGGAAGAGGAGGAGGAGGAGACACCACCTCCGTCTCCCTCCAAAGAAGAGAGAATGATGCCTCCAGGGTTGACTCTGGGGGGGCCAATGGAGCCACCACCACTGCCAAATCAAGTTCGTCCGTCAAGACCGCTGCCATCAGTTCGTTCACCGATGCGACCAAGAGGAGGGACACCACCCAGAGGAGGACTACCAAGAGGAGGGACACCAAATCCACCTGGATTGTCGTTCCCAGCACCACCACCAGTCTCTAAACCACGCGAATCGTTCTTTACCCAGGAGATCGTTGATGGTCCAGGAGGCCGTCACCAAGTACCCTCAACGCCGCCTGGTCTATCCATGGCACCACCATCCGTGGCACCGAGGCCTGCTGCCAGATTGGCACCGAGGCCTGCCAGATTGGCACCGAGGCCTGCCAGATTGGCACCGAGGCCTGCCAGATTGGCACCGAGGCCTGCCAGATTAGCACCGAGGCCTGCCAGATTAGCACCCAGGCCTGCCAGATTAGCACCCAGGCCTGTGCAGCCAACCACACCCAAGCAGCGCCTCCGATCATGGGTCAACTCGCTCGTCCGCATCGCACCCTACAATCTTCCACCCGTGCGTAATCTTTCCAAATCGTTTGCAAACGGTGTCGTTCTTTCGGCCATCATCCATTCTTTGTCGTCGTCGCAATCGTCGCAAACGTCGTCGTCCTGCTACGAGTGGCCAGTCGAGGGAAGGACTGCCGAGGAGATGTTGGAGCTGGCATTTTCAACGGCGTCGTCATCTCTTGGTGTAGATAGACTGCTTGATCCGGAGGACGTCGTGATGTATCCAGAGGAGAGAAGCATCATGTTGTATCTGTCAATCTTGCAAAATAAGACGGCGGCAGCGACGACGGTAGAGAAGGAGGTGGAGGAGGAGCCTCCTGCAGCCAGTCCCTCTGCAAAGACAAATACAGAGACGGCAACGCCAGTAGCTGCTAAGAGAAAGACAATTCCACCACCAGCAGCCAACGCACAGAACGCGCTGCTGGCAGCAATTCGGAACAAGGGTAGTGCCAAGAAAAAAAAGTCAAAGAAGGAGAAGAGTCCAGAGAAGAAGGAGAAGAGTCCAGAGAAGAAGGAGAAGATAACGATGGCACCACCTCCTGTGATGCCACCAACCACACCAGCACCACCAACGCTACCAGCACCAGCACCAGCACCAGCACCAGCACCGCCAACTCCACCTGCGCCTCCTCCTCCTCCCGTCTCTGCTTCTTCTTCTTCTTCTTCGTCGTCGTCTTCGTCGGATCCACCACCACCACCTAAACTTGCCATTGCATCTTTTGAAAAGAAGACGAAAAGAAACTCGCTATCTAGTCCCAAAACATCTGCACGACGAAGAAAATCAATTGTGAAGAAAGAAATCAGCACGACAGAAATTACGAAACGAAGAAATTCAGTCAAAAGAAGACCATCTTTGAAAAAGAAGCCTGTTCAATACATGGTGAGCGGCATTGAAGGAGAGAATGAGGTCGAGATCGAAAATTCATCTGTTCGTGCTGCAATTCAAGATGGTCTGCAATCGATGCCTGCTACTCAAGAGAAGAGAAGAGGCCGTGGCTCCATTTCACTGAGCACGCCGGAGGAAGTAGCGAAAATTGCAGCAGAAGCAGCAACACATATAGGAAAGAAGAAGGATGGAAAATCAGAATCAGAATCGGAGATATACGACACAGCATCTCAAGCGCTTGCTGAGGAGAAAGGGAGGGGAGACAACGACGACGGTGACAAGGAGGCTGAAGAGGAGAAAGACAGCATTGCTCCATTGAAAAGCACGGCTCCAACACTGTCGACAGCAACAGCACCACCACCGCCGCCACCGCCACTACCGCCGCCGCCAGGAGGTGCTGCAAAGGAGGAGCAGGAGGAGAAGGAGAAGGAGAAGGAGAAGGAGAAGGAGAAGCAAAACAAGAAGAGAAGCAAGAAACTTTCTAAAAGGCAGCACATCATCGAGGAGCTCATTGCAACAGAAAGAACGTACGTTGAGTGTTTGCAAATGTTGTTGGAGTTCTACATGAAGCCATTAGCAACCAACAAGCTTATTTCTAAAGAAGATCACAGTATTATTTTCAATGGTGTTGAAGAAATTCTTCAAATTAATAATGAGTTTTTGAAAACTAATTTAGAGCCACTGTCCTCTTCTGCCATTGAAAGAAAGAAATTTTCACGACGTTTGACTGAGACCTCCAGAGAAGTTGGAAGGACGTTTAAATTGTTTGCACCCATATTTTCCATGTACTCCAGGTTTGTCAGCGGTTATGAGAAGTCCTCGGACAAGCTCATTGAGCTCAAAAGTACGAAGAAAAAGGGTTCGACCAAATTTTTAACTTTTTTGAATGAACAATCATCAAAAAAAACAAATGGAAAAACAATCGAATCCCTACTAATCTCACCTATTCAACGAGTACCAAGGTACAAGCTTCTCCTGCAAGAGCTTCTCAAACATACGGAGGAGGACAAGAGCGATCACGCGGATCTTAAACTTGCACTGGCATCCATCAGCGAAGTAGCACTAAAAATTAATGCAAGCATTGCTGTCGATCAAGAAAAAGATACAATGTTGCAAGCACATGAGGCGTTTCGTGGAGCAATTGAAATTTTTAAACCGGCACGTCGGTTAGAGCGAGTCGTAGATGTCAAAGTGTCTGGTGGAAGAAGTGGATGGTCGTCGTCAAGTGGAAGGAGATCGGGGTTAGGTGTTGCTCCAGACAAAGTATCGGGACGTTTGTATGTATTTACTGATATGATTCTTGTGGGCATTAGCAATAACAAAGATATTATTTCATCAGAAGCACCTTCTTTGATTCCGTATCGTCCTCCATTTGAACTTTTGTCATTAGACGAGGAAAGAATGTTTGCTTCAAATACAATCATGGAGATAGCCAGCCGAGGAGAGAATGAGCCACCGATGCTTGTCGAGTTTGACAGTGAAGACTTGGGAATGGAAATCATGGAGAAGATATCCGTTCTAGCTGTAGACAATCAAATGAGAATTGGTGCGATGAAAACGAAAGGTGGAGGAGATGATAGAAAAAATGGAAATGGAGATAGAAAAGGAGGACACAAAAGACCAGTGAGTATGAAAAGTCTCATGAAGCTTGGCACTACGGTCAAAGTGGTCACATTCATTGGAAAAACAAAAACGGCAGTAGCAACAAGTAAAAGAAACTCTCAGCTCAAACTTCGAAGAGCATCCGTGAAGGACATTGTTATGCCAACGACACCACCACCACCAATGCCAACATCAGAAGGTTTACCAAAAATATCTTCTGTTGGCACGCATGCGGCACCAACGATTCCACCACCTCCACTCTCACCTATGCAACAATCTCCACCAGGTTTGGCACTAAAAAATATTCCACCAGGAATGTCACTTCCTGGTGGACCACCATCTGCCCCACCACCACCAAGTGATCGCCCAGGAGGAAAAAAGGTGCCACCACCACCAACAACAACAACAATCGTGCCACCACCACCACCACCACCACCACAAACAAAACAGGCAGCGCCACCAAGTGCACCACCGCCAAGTGCACCACCACCAAGCGCACCACCACCAAGCGCACCACCACCAAGCGCACCACCACCGCCGCTTAGAGACATCTTAACGCGCCCACCTGGAATGTCTGTTGACGAGCGTCCACCTTCGCTACCTCGTCGACAAGCCTCGCCGCCACTAGCCTCGTCATTGGCACCACCACCCGGCGTCGTCCCATCACCAGGACCACCACCACCAGGACCACCACCACCAGGACCACCACCACCAGGACCACCACCACCAGGACTACTAGGCTCACCACCTCCTGGACTCCCATCTGGACTTCCACCAGGGATTCCACAAGCAAAATCGCCTGCGCGTCGTGCTCCGCCTCCAAAAACATTTACGCGGAAATCGCAATCAGCAGCGGCTTTGGTAGCAAAGAAAAACATTCCAGCGCTACCGCTACCACCACCACCACCACCACCACCTTCAAATAAATAAATTTGAGAATGTTGCACGAGGTGGGTGCGGACAGTAAAGTAAAGAATATAGTAATAATTTAGATATTTGTATTGATGTTTGCTGTCATGGGTGCTCTACATTGTATGAATGTACAACATGTAGATCTGTCAAAAATGATTAACGATGCAAATTTATTTTTTGTTCAATTTTTGCGCACATCTTGTACAAAAATAATTAAATTATGAATGTATGTTTATTATAGATTTAAAATATTAATTTTTATGATTGGTTGCCGTTGTTAGATGTACTTCTTCTTTTTTATAAAATCTCACAAACTCAACTTCTCCAGCATGTCGTTCGGAAGATTTGGAAGTACACCAAATGGTGCTCCTGTTTGATGTAGATCGTCCCAGCATTCCATTCCCCATCCATCAACACATCCACCACCAGCCCATAACACGTAAGCATCGTACACCCACCAAATACCTAAGCCACCAAGCGTAAAAAACTTGAAGCAACCTAGACAAAAGAATGAGGGATTCACTGCCACTCCTAACCAGCACCAGTCAAAACCACATAATCCAAGAAATAATGATAAAAAAAAAATTAATGTTCTTGACGTTGTTTTGTAGTAGCAAGGATGAATAATAATAGTATTATTTGATTCAATACCAGTAAAATTAATGAGCTCATGGACATAGTATGGATCACACACGCATGTGCTTGTTTTTTCAGAGCAGACTCCTTTTCCACATTGATTGTCATTTGTAGATTTAATCTCACATGGTGTTGCGGCAATGGTAGTATTTCTTCCCAAAGTATTAATTTGGAAAGAATCGGAATTATACGCTTCTCCCCATGTTTGAAAGAAACCCATGTTACAACCATCACCAGTCACATCAAAGTGACAATTTGTGATGGCACTCATGTTGATGTCGGCAACTGTTGGTGTTGCAAGGACAAGAGATAGAGTGGTGATGAGGGCACGAATCATTTTTGGTGAGAGGGGAAAGAATGATAATGAGGTGAGAGATCGAGGATGATATTGATTTTCTGATTTGTTTTTTTTAGATCTTTCAAAAAGCTTCTCGTGTTCGATCAGAGGTTGCTCAATAAATCGAAAATGGTCAAACACCGATACAACATAGGGATTTTACTAAACAGAGTGTTCACACGACTCTCCCTCTTCCACCCACCCCACCAGCGATCCACTCCCACAAAGATATGGACAGCAGCAAACGCAAAAACACAGCACCCTCTTCTGGCGCAAAGAAAGTTCCAAAAACTACTGGAATGTCTGCCACCTCCTCTACTGCTTCTGATTTGCAAGGTATCCTCGCATCGGCCGAATCCAAACTTCGAAAATTGATCCAAACAAAAACATCTGCTGTTGAAAAGATGAAGGCAGAACAATTGAATGATGTTGAGAAATTAAAAGCTACGTTTACTGTTGCAGAGAAATCTGCACGTGATGCAGTTACAACGGCAAAAGAATCTTTGTTCAGACCATGTTCCAATTGTCAGAAAAATTTGAATCCATTATTATTATTTTCATGCCCGAACAACCACACGGAAGCGGAGGACAAGGACGATATGGTCGCTGACTTGAACTCTCTGAAAGCTGTGGAACTGAAGGCTCTGTGCAAAACGCATGGTCTACTCCTTTCCGGAAAAAAATCAGTGCTGATTGCACGCTTGGAGAAAAGTCGCGAGAGTGGCAGCAGCAGCAGCAGTATTCAGGATACCACCACTGAGTTGTGTGCTCGTTGCCGCTCCTTGTCTTGGCCTGCGTGTGGTAATTAATGTGACACGTGCAAACCAAAAGTCAAAAGCGAGGATGAAGAGGAGGAAGAAGATGACTGTTGGCAAGGAAACCGTGTTTGCTTAGGAAAAGAATGCAGTTCTGCGCTCTGTGGATGTTCTACGTGCAAAAAAGAAGACAGCAAAGATCGTGACCGTTTTATTGTCTGCGCAGATGAGAACTGCGACGTTGCTTATTGTCTTGGGTGCAAAAGTCAGTTTGGCATGTCTTGTTATGTGTGCGCTACTTTATTTTGTGAAGGACATGAAATGAATGAAGGTGGTGCATTTGAATGCGGTGGATGTGAGAAAGTTTGTTGTTCCAACTGCATTCAAGGCTTTGAAGAAACATGCGACGACTGTGGCAAATGTGTATGCAGAAATTGCTCCTTGTTCGAATGGCGCAGTGAGGAAGGTCGTTACCGCGACAAGAAAAAATGCAAAACATGCATGGAAGAAAGTGAACACATCGAATTGATGACATATTATTTTAAAACGCGCAAAAATTTATTATATTTTTCGCGTTAAAATATTTTCAATTACAAAATTACTTTTTTATATGTTTTTCGTGTTATTAAAACCTGGACATACAACGTCAGCGGTACACCGACTTCTTCCTCTTTCCCGGATCTACAAAGAGAGAATAAAACACAAATTATAATAATAATGAGTTTGAACGGTTGAAATGCAAAACAGCGACATCAAAAACATGAGTGAGAAATGCGAAACCTGGGAAATCAAATAAAACAAAAATCAAAAAAGAAATCAAAAAAACAAAAAAACTTACCAACATTTTTTTTGCTGTTCTTCTTATGGATCGCGTCCTTCTTCTTCTTGCTCAGCTCCTCCACGGTGCTCTTGCCGTAGTGCGACTTAGAAAACTGCCGTGCATCCTGCAACCTCGTTCTTGCCAAACTTTTCTGAGCCTCTTGCTCCGATGCCACTTTGTCAACCTCGGCAGCAGCAGCAATAATAATCGCTCTCTCTCTCTCCGACATGCTCTCGTGCTCCACCAGCGTCGTCGGTGGTGGAAGATGCCGCGAGGACGAGCCACTACCACTGTCTCCGCTCAGTGTAGATCCCCCAAGCTCGACCAACGATGAAGCAGACGATGTACTTTTCGTACCACTAGCCCCAGAGCGGACGTCAATACCTTTGGCAAGATTCAGCTCCAACTCCTGCCTTCTTCCACGCAAAATTGCCAGTTTCCTCTTACAAAATTCCAGCTCTAATTGTCCCTCTGTTCTTGTTCTTGCTGCACGCTCCTCTGTGCTTGGTTCTAACTCCTCCTCACCACCACCACCACCACTACCAACACTACTACCATCACTCTTCGAGAGCAAACGAATGCGCTCTCGATCCAACTCGTTGTATGTCTCCCGGATCGTCTGCAGCTCTGCTTTTGGAAAGACACCCAAAGAGCATAAACGTCTTAACTCTTCGGCTACATCAGATTCAGTTGCATACACCTGCTGCGACAGGCTTACATCACTAGTTAAACCACGACGCTGACGCTCGTTCTCTCGCATCGCAGTGTCATTGTCGTGATCGCGAGTTGGAGAGATGGGTGGCGATGTCGGAGAGGTCTTGGTCTCTGGTCGCGATGTCTTGGCATCAGCAGCAGCACGACGACAGAATGCTCGAATGGTTGCTGCGAGTTTGCCGCCAAGAAGTTCTTGGAGAAGAGCGGACGTCGCTGTGATTCGAAGGAATTCCACAGCAATCTCCGTCTGTGGTCCTTTGAGTCCCTTCTTTGCAAGAACTGTCTTCATATTTTTATTCGATGGGAGATGGCGTGATAGCTCCTCCTTGGCACCACATCCCTCGAGAAAGGAGCGGAGAATGGAGTGGAGGCTGTGCCAGGAAGAAAAGAAGAAAAAAAGAAGAGAAAGAGAAGGAAGAAGAAAAAGAGATGAGAAAAAATTATGGATGATGGTGGTCGTGGTGGTTCAAACAGAAATGAGAGTGAGTGAATTGAAAAGAGATAAAGAAACAACAACTAAATAAAAAGAAGATTTCTTTACCTGCACAGAGCATGCTTGGATTGTTTCCCGCTAGACAACACAGGAATTTTTGTTCCCTTGCACAGACATCCACGCCAACGGCAGAATGATCCTACTGACAAACCAGTAATGATCTTCTTTTCAATTTTGCTCTGATCAGACGTTGTGACTTTGTCGACAGTGGAGGTCGTTGCAGTCTTGTCCTCCAACTTGAGCCTCTCCTCCTTCTTCTCGGCATCACCCTCTCCACCTTCTCTACCCTCTCCACTCTCTCCTTTGCTCGACCGGTGAGGAAGTTCCACGCCAACCAGCAAAGCAACACATGGTACAGTAGATCCTGTAGCTTCCTCTTCGCTCTCCTTTGATTTAGAACGACTCCTGCTCCCTGGAATTGGTTTATTCTTGCTGTACTCCACTGCTGCCACTCTTTCCTTCTCTACTAAACCCATGTAGCAGTCTTGCTTTCTTGCAAGACCTCTTTTTTTTCTTGTTTTTGCCGCTAACTTTTCTAAACACGATTGGACGCTTCTTGTTGTTGGATTATGGAGAACAAAGTAACTCAGGCGACGATGCGAATCATCTTTCCTTTGATCACCACCACCACCGCTCGCTCTTTCCGAACCAAAGATTGACATCGAGGTGGGAAGCTCCTGTACCTTTGATCTGGAGTTCCCAACGTTGCTATCCTCCTCCTCTCCAGTCACTGCGTATATGCCACATAACTCACGCAGCGCTGTTGGCTCGACAACTGACATCATGCATCCAACTAGAGGCGATGGATGACTCAATCCTTTCCTGCTACTACTATTACTACTTCCACTATTACTACTCCCACTACTAGTATTACTTCCACTGGCATCAGCATTGACGTAGTACAAAGTAAGGTTCGCATCACGGAGCGCATCTGGATAATGCATCTTCAGCTTCCCCCTTCCCTCTGAATCTAAACGCTGACAAAGATCATGACACATCTTTGTCTCTAAGAGATGGTGCACTGTTGCTGGAGCATAGTGTCGCTCCTCTTTGCTTCCCACATTGCTTCCCTCTTTTACTCGAAGAACGTCAGGATGAGAAGAGAGAAACTGAGTAAACAACATTTTCTCATCAAAGTTTAAATTTGATGAATCTGATTGGACACCCTCTCGCCGGTGATCCCCACACAATCCAACTATCTCACCACTACCACCACGTCCATGTCGACTTCCACTACCATTGGAATCAACGACGTCATTGCCATACATTTCATGTAATGTTCTTGAGATGGTGCTCTGAACGCGTGAGTACGTAGCACCTGACACACCACCCTCTTTTGATTTGGTCGCTAGACCACCTCCACTACTGCCACCACTACTTCCACCTCTCGTCCTCTCTCTCTCCTCTAAACAGTAGTAAAGAGTCGTGTTGACGCTGCATCCATTCAACGGGAGCAACCACTTGATTGTGGACGAAGACAATAGTACCACCGATGGAAACAAAGGAAGTCTTCCGAACTTAACATCACCATGTCGCAGTCTTCCTTCCTTGCTTTTGCTCTTGTCCTCCTCTTCCTCTCCCTCCTCTCCCTCCTTTGCTCCTGACTTGCTCTTCCTCCTTTTCCCGCTACCACTCCCCAACCGTCCGTACTCTGCGTTCAAAGATGAAAGTAACGATGAAACTTCATCAATCTCATGATGAAGACGTGACACACGTCTCCTCGTGTCTTTGCTTCTCCTTCTCGATTGTGGCAGCGTCCTCCCTGGTCGTACGCAGACAATTTTTCGCACTCGAATCTCTGCCTCCTCCGGTACATACTGGAGGGAAGAGTGGGAGCAGGAAGGAAAAAAGGAAGAGAAAAAGAGAAAGGGAAACAAAGAAGAAGAAACAATGAAAAAGCCGCACTCGTCAGAATCAAAAAAAAATATCAAAAAAAAATATCGAAAAAAATGAACGACTATGAAAATGCGCAACGCACCCTTGACGCAATCAACGCCTCCCTAATTTCTAACGAGCAAGCATCAAATCCACTACTCTTTTTTTCAACCGACGATAAATCTAACTGCTGCTGTGCGTCCTCCTCTGCACGCAGCAGAAACTCACGCCACAATGTTGAGCTCTCCACTTGTGATTTTTGTACTACTACATTTTCACATAAAGTATCCGCTAGCAAAGATGATCTTAAACATGCCTTTTCAATCTCACCCAAGCACTCAAACAGAAGCTCCTGGAGACGACGGCTGGCAACCGACGCCTGGACGCGACACTTACGCTCGTACAACAAATGTGCGAGTGTTGAACGCGCGACACACGACTTTGTCCTCTCATCAAACTCTGTTGAAATCTGTTCTACATGATCAACACGATCTGCTCCACGTGCCGCGTACACACGATGTCTCATCTCCAGAGACGACAGACGTCGCTGAAAATCTCGCTCAATGTCCTTCACCAGCGATGGGCCACCATCCTGTGGTAGATCGACGGCAGCCTGATACAAGTAGTCGGTCGCTGGTGCCACTGGTGGTCGTGGCTCTGTCGACGACAGCTCTCTCGCCACTACGTTCCCAAAGACGCCCGGTGCATATGTCATGTCGGAGGGAAAAGGTGGGACAACGCTGCTCATTCGAAGCAAACCACCATTACCAGGATCAACAATCCATTTGCTACGGTTCAACGTGCTTTCCGAGTCCAGCGCACTGCCTAGCGTGTGAAGGAGTTGGTCGAGACGAGTTTCTGGCACGGAGCGTGGGTAGTCGTCAAGAGAGCTGTCGTCGTCTTCTTCTAATCTTTGCTTCAGATCGCTCGAGGTTGGCTCACTATACCTAGCATTTTTTGGTGCATATGGAGATGGATCTGACCTATCTGACCTGCTTCCCTGGGAGGATGCGCGAATCTTGCCACCCTTCTTGGTGTTGTACACGGACGGCAAACTCATTGCTTCCAAGTCATCATGTAAATTAACTGTTTAGGATTCAAATTTTAAAAAATTGTAAAAAAAATCTTGTGAATTTTTTAACTGGTGACTCAGCTCTCCAAGCTCTTCGATCTTACACTATATAAATTTTTTTTTTTTGGATACAGTAAGAATACAGTAGACTGGAAAAGTCTCAACTTCACTGTTCTCTCCTCTCATTATTTTTTGCCATAATCACAACTTCTCTACATAATTGCTGGGGAAAACACCCGACTTTCCATCTTTTGTTGTACCTTTCATCCAGTCATCCTCACTTTCCACAACATCAAAAATTTCATCACCTGCTTTTAATTTCAACTCGTCTGCATTTTCAGGATCAAAGTCGTACAGTGCTTTTGCTCCAGGTTTTTTTTTAACTGCTTGTCTTGCTGCCAAATTCTCATTGACATTTTGCTTGAGATCAGAAGCAGCTTTGCTGGCATTACTTTTGATCGCAGCAAATGAATGAAACGTGGTTGTCTTGCCACCACCTGGAGTAGGTGCTGGCTTGTTTGGTGGACCACCACCACCACCACCACCAGACTGGGGAGAGGCGAGAAAACAAAAAGAAAACAAAAAAAACAAAAGAAAAGAAAAAATATGAGCACGAGTAAAAAGACAGAAAAAAAAATTAACTCCATCATAATCAAGAAAGAGATAATATAGTGTCAACTACTCACTGCTTGGGGTGTTGGTGCGGCACGTGAAGGTGGACCGTTCGATGGTGGAATATTTTTTGCAACTTCTGAACCATGACTTTTGGCAGCTGTTGTAGCAGATGATTTAGCAGACTTGAGCGCTCCACTTTTTCCACCAGTCATAAAACCCATGGCCATCCCTGTCGCCGCTGCTTTCTGCTCTTTTGATGCTTGCTCCTTGTGCTGCTGAGCCTGCTGTTTGGCAGAATTCATACCACTCTGTGCCTGAGAAAACCCAGCCATGGCACCGGCCGAGGCTCTCGACGACATGCTGCTGCTGCTGCTACTACTGCTGCTACTACTGCTGCCCTGCTTGGGTGGGAGTGGTGGCGGTGATTCACTGCTGAATGGAACAGGAGGAACTCTTCGTTCAGACCCCCCGGGTACGGGAGCAGCTCTTTTTGGTGGTGCGTTCAACATGGGTTTGCCTGCTCCATGAGCACCCGTTAGACCAGCCATTGCTGACATGCTTGCCATGCCAGATGTCGCCGCCATCTTGGCTCTTCCTGCTGCTGCCGTGGCGGCACCTTTTGCTTGTGCCATTGAGCTCCCTCCTCCACCGGACGCCAATCTTTGCAAAGTTGCGCGTGCCTCGTCTGCATTTGCTAGCTCACTGCACTTGCTGAGCATATGGCCGAGCATGTCAAAGTAGTCGTTATATGATGGCTGATGTGCTGTCAGCTTTGTCTTGTTCATGTACTCTAAATCAGCTTTCGTCGTTGTTGTCATTTCAATGCAATCATTTTTTGCTGTTTCAAGTTTTGTTGTAAACTTTTGAATTGTTTCAGGTTTGGGCTTGGCTGCATTTGTAGCCTCGTGCGCGCGTCGTTCGTATGATCGAAGGTCGGTCTCACGATCAATTAATTTTTTAATTCCTGCTTGCGTCTCTTGTGCTGCTTGGTAACGAGTGCCGAGTACTTCTAACAAAGCTATCGTTGAACCTTCCATTTGTGCACCTGCGGAAGCATGAAATCGATCCACGTTTTCTAACCAATGTTCGCCTCGGGATGTCTCGTAGCCACCCTCCATCTGATCAAAACATTCTGCCATACATTTAAATGCCTCGACGAACGCAGTTGCTGCGTTAGTGCAAATTTGAACTTTTTTTGATATTTCTTTGGTGGTACGCAAATATTCTTTGAATTCACCACGATTATCAACAAAATCAGCATCAAAAGGAATGGAGCGTGCAACATCCATTTCTTCCCCCGTGCTGGAGCGTCTCCTCTCTTTGTAATTCTGCGCAAGGCGACGTTTCTTATCTTTGACAGCTTGCCACATCGACATTGTGAGCAGAGAGTTTGATGAAAATATTTTTGTTGTGTTGTTGGCTTTTCTTAACCTGTGTTTTTGTCAGTTGATTCGACAGTACTTTCTAAGCTGATTATTATGGTTTATCGAACCAAGTTTTCAAGATTCTGTTTCGACTCAACTTCATCTTTTGCATCCTCTCATCCATAAATAAAAAAAGTCGAAAGATATGAGTGAAACATCTGGACGCAAAGCTATCCTCAGACTCCAAGGTTTAGACGCCGAGGCACTGGATGACTTTATGCCCGATCTCAGTGAGCAGGCTGATTTGACGTAAGTTTTCATATCTCAAAGCTGTTGAATTGTTTTTCAACGCGCACCACGCTTCTTTTTTCCTTCATTTTTTTGGGAGTTGTGTTTTTTTGTGGTGACTCCCTTTATTTATTGCATGATTTTTTTTTACAAGACAATCACTGTCACGCCACCGCACACCACTGACTCCTCCTTTCTCTCTCTCTCTCTCTCTCCTTTCTCTCTC
>Ga0307997_10000909_pt1 | contig 13661 bp, 14 predicted proteins | sample Davwhametageno36_FD_203165 | JGI IMG/M metagenome (GOLD analysis project Ga0307997, IMG submission 203165) | Marine microbial communities from Davis Island wharf, Antarctic Ocean - #36 | ecosystem: Environmental > Aquatic > Marine > Unclassified | place: Antarctic Ocean: Davis Island wharf... | reverse complement strand
ATGAACAACATTCCGACAGAAGCATATCGTCGTTCTTATGTTGGTGAAGTTGCTGGCTTCCAGACCTTCAAAATGGACTATGCAAACCGCCTCACAGCGGCTGCTGGCGTGACAGTTACTGTAAACGGTGCAGACCAGTATTACACACCTGCTGCAACCTCAACTGCTTCCACAGGCGAAACTTCAAACGTGGATAACCGCTCACAGAACCTCACCATCGGTGTGTCTTCTGGTGCGGTTAAAGTTGGCGATGCGTTCACTATCGCTGGTGTCAATTCTGTTCACCACATCACTAAGTCTGACACTGGCCAGTTGAAAACATTCCGCGTAATCGGAATTGTTTCTGGTGCAGGCGGTGCTGGTGTTGTGACTATCTCACCTGCAATCGTATCTGGTGAAGGCGCAACAGACGCAGAACTTCAGTATCAGAACGTGACAGCAACGCCAGCTACAGGCGCGGCAATCACATTCTTGAACATTGCTGCGGCACCTGTGAACTGCTTCTGGCATAAGGACGCGATTGAATTGCTTCCTGCTTCCTTGGCTGTTCCATCGGATGCTGGCGCTGACATCATGCGCGCAACAACCGATCAAGGCATTGAGCTTGTGATGCAGAAGCAATTCGACATCAACACACAGAAAACAAAGTATCGCTGGGATACATTGTTTGGTGTGGCAATGGTCCAGCCTGAGATGGCTGGCATCATGTTGTTCTCCCAAACTTGATGACACTTTGGGAGGGGCTTCGGTCCCTCCTTCCTTCTTTTTCGGAGAGAAATATATGAGCGTTATGTTATATAAACATCCTGGTCCCCACAAAATTCAAGGCGATAACTTTGATTATATAATTGTTGATGGCGACAAGGTTTATGATGCTATAAAAGATGGTTGGTTCAGGACTACTGTCGAAGCTAAAACTGGACCAGTAAAGCCTAAACCAAAGAAGTCTCCAGTTTCTGGGAGCGGAACCCGCAAAAAAACGAAGGTTAAGTAAACATGGGATACACTAAGCGTGAAATCATTGACTTAGCGTTTGAAGAGATTGGACTCGCTTCTTACACCTTTGATTTGCAGCCAGAGCAGCTTGAAAGCGCCCTGCGCCGCCTAGACGGCATGATGGCGGTGTGGAACGGCAAAGGCATCCGTCTTGGCTATCCGTTGCCGTCATCGCCTTCTGAGAGCGATTTAGCTGACGATGTAAACGTGCCTGATCGAGCCATTGAGGCGATGGTGACGAACCTTGCCATACGGCTGGCACCGAGCCTTGGAAAGTCTCTATCGCCTGACACGAAGCTGGTTGCCCGTCAGTCATACGCCCAGATTGTGTCTGGATCTAGTTCACCCATTGAAATGCAAATTGACGCCTCATCCGTGCCAGCAGGCGCAGGTGGGAAGCGAGGCAGTGATGGACGTAGCCCGTTCCTCCCAGAGCCAACAGACAGGCTGCAAGCTGGCTCTGACAGCCTTTTAACACTGGAGTAAGATTATGACTACTATCAATCAACTTTCAGCAGCAGACACGCTTAACGGTGGTGATCTAGTTGCTGTTTATAAACAGAACCAAGGTGACGCTCGCAAGTCTTCACTTACAAACCTTGCAGCGTTTGTAAATGCTCAAATTCCAAGTTCTGAGCCTGTCACGCAATATGCAGTCCCCACGACGACGGCATTTCAGATTGCTGTTGCTCAAGATAATACTTGGCTCTTGATGAAGCCTACGGGAACATTCGCAACTGGTACTATTACGCTCAAAGCGGCACCGGAAGATAAGTCTGAAATCACAATCACATCTATCCGAGCGGTTGGTGCGTTGACAATTACAGCAGCCTCTTCAACAATTATCGGCGCACCTAGTGATATTGAGATCAATGGTTTTTTGAAGTTCAAGTATGACCTTGGTGACAATACTTGGTATCGGGTGGGATAATGCAAATACCTATTCTCAATGGAATATTCACAGATAACTCGCCCAGCTTCAGGACATCTTATCCTGTCAATTTGGTTCCTGTGCCGAAATCCACTGGGATCTCTTCTGGGTATCTAAGCCCTGCGGAGGGTATTGTCAGCCAAGGCTCTGGCCCAGGTTTAAATCGCGGCGGGATAACTTGGAAAGATCAGATACATCGGGTTATGGGCGATCAGTTAATTTTGATTGACGACGATGGCACATATGCAAGCGAGGGGCAAATCTCAGGTTCCAGCCGCGTGTCAATGGAGTATGGCTTCGACTACCTTGCAATAGTCGGGGACGGGTTGATGTGGCTTTATAACGAAGATGGGCTTTACCAAGTCACGGACCCTGATCTTGGCCAAGTTCTAGATGTTATTTGGATTGACGGCTATTACATGATGACTGACGGCGAGTTTTTGATCGTCAGCGACTTGGGTGACCCGTTTTCTATAAACCCATTGAAATATGGGTCATCTGAGGCAGACCCAGACCCGATCAAGGCTTTGCTAAAGCATCGCAGTGAGGCTTATGCGCTCAACCGATACACCATTGAGGTTTTCTACAACACTGGCTCGGAAGGCTTTCCATTCGCCCGTGTGCAAGGTGCGCAAATTCAAAAGGGTGTGGTCGGCACTCACGCTTGCTGCGTCTATGCGGACAATATTGCATTTCTCGGAGGTGGGCGAAGTGAAGCCCCTGCGGTATGGCTTGGCAGCAACGGAAGCGTGGGCAAGATCTCATCGAGAGAGGTTGACGAAGTTCTCACTGAATACACTGAAAATGAGCTTTCCTATGCCGTCCTAGAAGAGCGAAGCTACAAATCACATGAGCAATTGTATATTCACTTGCCTCGCCACACTTTAGTTTATGATGTTGCAGCGTCTCGCGCCACAGAAACCCCGACTTGGTTTATTTTGTCATCCTCAATTGATGGTTCTAAGCGGTGGGCCGCAATAGATATGATCTGGGAGCATGATCGATGGAATGTTGCTGATCCAGACAGTGATCAAATTGGCTACCTTTCTGACACTGTGCGAACGCATTGGGGAGAAAAAGTCGGTTGGAGCTTTGGCACAATGATCTTTTACAACGATAGCTTGGGTGGCATCTTTCACAGCCTCGAACTGGTATGCCTAACTGGGGCTGCTGTGTGGGGTAAAGACCCAACTGTTTGGACCCAATACTCCTTAGATGGGCAGACTTGGAGCATGGAACGACCAGTCTCTGCGGGTAAGGCTGGGGAGAGAAACAAGCGCATTATGTGGATGCAGCAAGGTCGAATGGAAAACATGAGGATGCAGAGATTTCGCGGCACGTCAGATGCGCCTCTCGCCATCGCTGCTTTGGAAGCCCGCATTGAGCCTTTGGCATTCTGATGATTTATCCTAAATCCCCTTCTCGCCCTCAAATAGCAAAGATGGCAAACAATGACCCTGAGATGATCAGGGCTATTGAGCTTTTGTTTGGGGCAACTGGTGAGGTTACAACACAAGATGTTGATGACCTTAGATCCGAGATAAATAGCGTTGCCTTGGACGCTGAAGTGAACTTCATCAATGCCACATCGTATCAGCCCAACACCCACACTTATGATTGCATAGACCTGCGCAGAGCGCCGCCACTTGTCGATGCAGAGCGCCGCTTGTGCTGGAACGATGCAGACGGCACGATGAACATTGGCATGGAATATGGGGTAAGCCAGCAAGTTGGGCTTGAGACCTATATTCGCGCCAAAAACATGACAGGCTCAACCATTCTGAACGGCCAAGTAGTTGGGTTCACAGGCGCAGGCGCTGAAGGCATCGTGGCAGCGCCATATCTCGCTGATGGATCTACGCCCACAATGAACCTTCTGGGGGTGGTCACGCATGACCTGCCTGATGGTGAGGTCGGATATTGCACTAACTTTGGCCACGTTCGGGGCTTAGACACATCGTCTCTGACCGTGGGTGACGTTCTGTATGCGTCTCCAACCGTTGCTGGGGGCTACACAGCGACAAAGCCAACATCGCCACAGACGGTCATCCCTGTCGCTGCCTGCACCAATGTGGGTGTTACGGACGGAGAAATATTTGTCCGGCCAATCATTGAGCAGCAAAAATACTATGGTGTCATAAGCAAGATAACTAGCCAAAGCCCCGCTTCGGCAAACACAGCTTACACTTTGACGTTTGACATTGTTGAAAAAAGTAATGGCGTGGATATTGGGGTGCCAGCGTCTAGGGTCACTGTGCCCGCGTCTGGCACCTATCAGCTTGAGGGTCGCGTCACGATCACAAGCGGCAATACGTCCAAGAAAGATGTTTATGTTTGGTTTAGGGTAAACGGGGTGGACGTTGTAAACTCTTCACGGGTCGTCACTAGCGCCGTGAACAATGGTTATGTTGCTCTGGCGATGACGGAAACCCTAACGCTGCATCCGTCTGACTACCTTGAAGTTGTGTATGCCGCTACAGATACCAATATCGCAATCACGCACGTCCCTGCCACAGCGTTTTCGCCAGCCGCACCTGCTGTGGTTTTGACCGTCACCCAAGTTCATCAGTGAGGATAAAATGCCAGTTACTCCAAAGGTTTTAATCGCCAATACATATATAGCAACTGGTCTGAACCAAGTTCTTTTGGTGGATAATGTAAGCATAATCGACAAATTTACAGTTACTAACGTGAGTGCAAATGAGGCAACGCTTACCGTGTCGTTGCACAATTTGGGATCGGCACAGGATGGGATTATTGTATCTAACCGAATACTTGCGCCCAATGAAACATACACTTGCCCAGAGGTTACGGGTCACGTTTTATTGGCTAATGGAAGGGTAAGTGCACAATCCAGTGTTAATCTTGCTTTGATCCTGCGAGCATCCGGTCGGGAATTGACAGCATGATGGACGCGACGTATGATGCGGGTGCTGAGACATTGGCCCGCCAGCAGGCAATCCCTCAAGAGGACGGCCCATTGCAGTTATCAGCTTCAACAGACATTCAGGAGGCTTCACCGATTAGCTTAGACGCTATCGAAAGAATGATGCTTGCTGAAGATCAAGTTGATTGCCCTGTTCAGCATCACTTTGGTGGCGGAATTTACATCCGTGAGGGGCTTATCCCAGCAGGCACATACATTATGGGTCATGCGCACAAAAAGGAAACGATGAATGTTTTGCTGCGCGGAAAGATGGCTGTTTTTGTCAACGGTGAGGTCAAAGTCATTGAAGGCCCGTTTATCTTTGTGAGCGATCCTGGTCGCAAGTTTGGATATGCAATAGAAAACTGTTATTTCCAAAATATTCACCCGACAGAAGAAACTGATTTGGAAAAGATTGAAGAAATCTTTGTTGATAAAAGTGATTCTTGGGCCGCAAAAAAAATTGAAAATCAGCAAGTTTCAGCAATTGATGATGCTGTGAAGAAATATCTCAGGGGGATCGTATAATGTGGATGGCAGCAGCGGTTATTGGATCAGCCGTCATTGGCGGTGTGGTGCAAAGTAACTCAGCAAAGAAAGCGGCTGGCGCGCAAGTTGAAGCTGCGGACAAGGGCGTTGCTGAACAAAGACGCCAGTTTGACGCCATGCAGGAGCTGCTCAACCCGTATGTTGAAGCTGGTGATGTTGGGTTGAAGCAACAAATGGATCTGGGTGGCATGTCTGGCCCAGAAGCACAGCAAGCTGCTATTTCAGCTATCGAGGGCGGTGCTGAATTTGGTGCCATGACCCGACAGGGTGAGGAAGCCATATTGCAAAACGCATCTGCGACGGGCGGATTGCGTGGTGGGAATACTCAAGGTGCTTTGGCTCAGTTTAGGCCACAGGTTTTGTCATCTCTGATCAATCAGCAGTACACTCGTCTGGGTGGCTTGGCTGCAAACGGACAGAATGCTGCTGCTAATGTCGGCACTGCTGGGATGCAGACAGGTCAGAATATTTCTAATCTGTACGCCCAGCAAGGCGCAGCAGTTTCGGGAGCGCACATGGCCACTGGCAATGCTTGGGGTAACGCCATTGGCAGCGTGGGCACACTTGCAGGCCGAGGCTTGGCATATCAGGGCTACACTCCAGAGGGTGCGAGTTCGCCTCTCACATTCAGTCAAGGCATGTTTTACGGCGGGGGTAAGTTCTAATGGTCAGCCCAATCAATTATATTTTGGATGTAAAAGATCCTATTGAAGAAGCCATGCGTGGATACGCAATGGGGCGTCAGGACATAGAACAACGCCAAATCATGGGCGTTCGTGAAAACCAAGAAGGTCGTGCGCAAGAAACATTTGCGATGCAAAAAGAAGATCGCGCCAGAGCCATTCAGCAGCAGCAAGCAAGGGCAGCAGAGGTTGCACGGCAACGCGCACGGGCTGAAGCTGGCAATCAGGCGCTTTTGCAATATTACGAATTGCAAAAAGCGGGTAAGGCTACGCCTAATGACTTGCGAGAGGCTATGCTTAATTTTCCTAAAATGACTGAAAGGTTTAGTGCGCTTGCGGGAAGCTTTTCAGCCGAAAGAACCGATAATGAGGTGGCTTTTGGCAGGAAGGTTCTGTTTGGCTTGGAGAACGGCCAGACTGAAGCTGTGGCCGCATTGTTTCAGGAACGTATTGACGCTGCTCCTAATGATGCTGCAAAGGCACCATACCAAGCACAATTGCTGATGCTGGAGGACGATCCAGACGGTTTGTCGATGCAAATTAGGATGCCTATGATTACGCTTGATAAAGGCTTTGATGAATTTTCTAAGCAATACCTTGAGAAAGATGATGAGGTTGTAGCGGGTGTTTCTCCCATTGGCAAAATTGCTCAAGACGTTAATGCTGGACTAGTGCCGAAATCTGTTTTGGACAGTGCAATTTCGGTTGAGAAAGAGGCGGCTGATGGCGGCTTGACATTGCAGCAGCAAATTTCAGAAGAAGCTAGACTTCGCGGCGAATATAACAAGCGCACGGAAGATTTGGTTTCAGCCAGAACGAACTTTAACATCATTGAAGTGTCTGCTGCCGATCAGACTGGTGCTGGTGACATTGCCTTGGTCACATCATTTATGAAAATGCTTGATCCAGGCTCTGTTGTTCGTGAGACTGAATTTGCGACTGCTGCAAACACTGGTGGCTTGCTTGCGAGATTGAAGACAACAGTAACCAAAATTGAAGATGGTAAATTCCTCTCACCAGACCAGAGATTAGAGTTCCAAAACTTAGCTTCAAAATACCTTGGCGCGGCTCAAGATCGGGAAGCCGTTGTTCAATCTTCCTATGGATTAATAGTTGATAATTATGGTCTTAACCCAGTGAATGTATTTGGCTCAAGTGCCGTTCCCTCTGTGGAGACTGAGGAGCCTGAGGAGCCAGTTGTTGCAGGCGCTGCGTTTAGATCTTTTTCCGTAGACCCTAGTGTTATAAAAACTTTAGAAGAAAACCCTGGCGCTACAGCCGAGGCGATATGGGAAATACTGACGCCAGTACAAAGGTCTGCATATGAATGAAGAAGAATTAAAGGCTATTGCTCAGTCATTGACTGGGGGCCAGAGCGATAAACCCGCACCCGCTGGTCTTTCCTTTGATGAGTTGAGTTCGATTGCCAAATCAATTTCTGAGAATATTCAAGCCCCAAGCCCGACTGATGACATCGAGCGTCAGCTTGGTTTGACTGGTCGCGCCATAGCTCAAGGCGGGGCTGGTCTTGTTGGCTTGGCCTACGATCCGATTGCGGCAATTCAGAACCTTTTAGTCGGCCCTGAAGGTCTCATGCCTTTAAGTTCTGAGAATGTTCGACCTCTTCGAGAGCAAGTTAAGGAAGTTCTTACCTCTGCTGGTGTACCAGAGGCTGATACAGCCACAGAGCGGGTCGTAGGTGCCGTCGGTGAGGCAATGGCTGCTGGTGGCATCCAAGCCAAGATAGCTCAAGTCCTAACGCCAATTCTAAGCGGAACTTCATCTGTTGTTTCTAGCAAGCTTGCGGCACAGCCTGCCCAACAAGTTGCTGGTGCTGGTGGCGGTGGTGCTGGTGCGCAAATCGCTGCTGAAGCTGGTGGTGGCCCTATAACCCAACTCGTTGCTGGTTTGGTCGGTGGTGGTCTAGGTGGTCGCGCTGCTGGCTTAGAGGCCAGAGCAACGCCTGCTGATGTTCCACAGGCTATCCGTGAGGCCGAAGCCGCTGGTGTCCGAGTTATGACAACGGATGTGCGTGGGCCTAAAACATTTGCGGGCAAATGGCTTCAGAAGACTGGGGAAATGATCCCGTATGCTGGCACAGGTGGTCCACGGGCTGCACAGCAAGTTGAGAGATCTGACGCTTCTGCTGATCTTCTTCGAAATTATGGCGTTTCCGAGGTGGCCGCAGCAAGCGAAACTGCTTTGGCTGCTGTCAGCCGTGACCTCTTAAAAACTCGTGGCGCTGCATTGACTAAGTACACCGAAATGAAGGGCGGAGTGATTTCCAACCTACAGGATGCTGGTCCAGTTGACGTTTCGAGAACATTGTTAAAAATTGATGAAGAGATTGCAAACCTTCGCGGACTTCGCACTAAAAATGTAAATCCAGTGATTGAGATTCTTGAAGATTGGAAAAGTGCGATCTCAGGTTCTCGCGAAGTCACACTTCCAAGTGGAGCTAAAGGTACAGAGCAGCGAGGACAGCCAATTACTAACATCGAAGCTCTTCGTAAGCAAATTGGTGAGGCTTTCAAAGGTTCGACCTTATCTTCCGTTCGGGGCATTGGTGAAAAGGCTTTGAGCCGAATATACGCACCGCTGCGTGAAGATATGGGTGACTTTATTAAGGCGAATGGTGAGCGCAGAGACTATGACAAATGGCGGGTTGCCAACCGAAATCTAAGCAACATGGCTGGTGAACTTGGCGTTGGCGTTTTGAAGAATGCCTTGTCCAAGGGAGATGCGACACCTGAAGTGGTTCGCTCAATGTTATTCTCGACTAAGCCAAGCGATATGCGCGTTCTATATAAGAACCTGTCGCCTCAAGGTAAAGCGAATGCCAGAACAGCCGTTTTACAAGAGGCGTTTCAAAAGGCTGGAGGTGAGTTTGAAAATCTCAGCCCTGATCGCATTAAGCAATCCGTTTCGCGCTTGGGCAAATCGGTCAACGTATTCTTTTCTGGTCAGGATTTGAAAGCTGTTGAGGGTCTAGTTCGCACATTGAAAGCCACAGAGAGAGCAGGTCAAGCTGGCGTCTCGCCTCCGACTGGGGTGCAGGCGGTTCCTGTTATTGGCGCAGCCTTCCTTACAGATATTTTCGGCGGCATGGGGGGTGCTACGGTAAGCGCAGCAACAATCGGTGGCCTATCCCGCATTTACGAAAGTAAAGCAGTGAGAAACATGCTATTAAAAATACCTCAAGTTGCTATTGGAAGCGCCGAGGAAGCTGAGTTGGTCAAACGCATTGCTGATGCAACTCGCGCACTTAGCGCATCTGATGGTATTGAACAATGAGCCTATTCAAAGCAAACCGTTCTGTGGTAAAAGACTTGCAAATTAAGAGGGCATCAAAATGGGCTTAACTCAACTTAGTACACCATATCCAGTATTCACCGATAAAGATGGTCGGCCATTGGATAACGGTTATGTCTATTTTGGTACAGTTTATGAAAACCCAGAAACCAGCCCCGTGCAGGTTTACTATGACCCAGGACTAACTCAGTTGGCACCACAGCCATTGAGAACGTCCAACGGCTACATCATGCGCAATGGGTCTCCAGCCATCTTGTATGCTGCTGACCTTTATTCTGTGACACTGCGCGACAAGAACGGATCTCTTATTATCACGGCACCTGCTGGATATGGCGTCTCGCCTTATGAGATTGCTGGTCCTGCGGCTGCGGAGGTGGTAATTGTTTCTGGCATTGCTGGTGACGTTACAGATGTTGCCGCGATCAAGGATGATGTTGTTACGGTGGCTGACATTGGCTCAAGCGTCATCACTGTTTCTGGGATTGCAACTTCTGTTGTTGATGTTGCTTTAATTTCAACAGAGGTAGCTGCGGTCGGTGCAATCGCTGAAGAAGTGGTTATTGCGGCGGATAACGTCGAAGACATTACTAACTTTGCTGATGTATATTACGGGCCATCTCCTACAGGACCAGTCGCAAGGCGAAATGGAGATCCGCTTCTTGCTGGCGATCTGTTCTTCGACACAACCGACGACAGGATGAACAACTTCACGGGTGCTGGCTGGGGGCCAATTTCAAGTGGTGGCGTTGCCCGCACGTTCTATGTGTCTATGACGGGCGATAATCAAAACGACGGAACGTCAAGTTCTGCACCTCTTGCCACGATCAATGAGGGTCTTACTCGTGCTGCTGTAAGCGGACAGCCAAACATAGTCATCGTTCATCCTGGTGAATATGAGGTTCAACCAGATACAGTTTTCCCGAAAGATTGTGCTTTATACGGTTATGATTTGCGGGTGACAAAACTTTATCTGCCTGCTGGTCAAGAAGTGAACAATATGTTCCTGATGACTTCCGGAATGAAAGTTCGTGGCTTCACCATGACTGGCTTGATGCACGATCCATTCACATTCGACCCAACCACAGACACGTTTATTCCGCCTACGAAGGGTTTTGCATTTGCGTTTAATCCAGGCGAGATTATTATTCGATCACCATACATTTCTGATTGTTCGGTGCTTCACAACCTGACGCAACAGCAGCTTGTCCTTCCTATTGATCGCCTGAACGGAAACCCTGACATGCCGTTAGGTCAAGGCAATATCTTGGCTGATGGCTCGGTTCTTGATGCAGACAGCCCATTGCGCTCCGTAGTGGTTGACAGCTTCACAGCCATCAACCCCAACGGTGTTGGATATTTAATTCAAAAGAACGCATTTATTCAGCTTGTTTCTGTGTTCACAAACTGGTCTCGGATTGGTTTGTGGTCAAACACAGGCGGACAAATGACTGTTGTGAATTCAAACAACACCTTCGGTGATTACGCACTTGCGGCAACAGGTTTCAGGCACACAATTGAAATTCCTGATTCAGATCCTGCTGATCTAGCTGAGTATGACGCAGACGCTACATATATTGACGACAATTTTGATGACATCATTGCAAACTTGGCTGTCCGATATTCCACCCTTCCAGGGATGTTGCCGATCTATGACGATTGCGCATCGGATAGTGCAACATTGCTACGCGCCATTGCAAATGATTTAAGGTCTGGTCAAGACCGCGCAATGGAGTATGCAACCAAGGGATACTTTGGTTATAATGCCAACCTGCTAGTTGACCCCGCGCTGGTTCCTTTGTTCGTGTTGTGCTGGGATGAGATCTACGCAGAGCTTGCTAGTCGCTTACCTACACCAGCAGCCATTACGATGGTTCGCTTGCTGCTAGACATTCCCACTGATGTTTTGACTGATGTGGCAGCTAATGGTACAAATAGCCAATACGCTTTTGTTTTCACGTCACGCATTGAGGCAAACGGCCAACAGTTTAGTAACGTAGGGGCTGGCGTTAACTACAACTCATTGCCAGCATCACAGCGCGGGACTGGCAATATCATTGACCCGACACAAGGTATAATCGAAGTTGACGGTGGCGTTGTCTATGCCACTTTCTCTACAGAAGAAGGCGACACATATCTCGGAAAAGATTTGCGTATCGACTTTCAACGCAGCACCATTGAGGGCCAAGCATTTTCTCGCGGCGTTCAAAACATCGCATTGCCGCTCATCATTGGTATTGGAGGATAATTCATGCCCACGATCATTACGCCACGACCACCTTTAAACCTTTTTGAAGTGGCTCGAATATCAGTTAACGACACATACACGACTGTATATGAAACGCCAAATTATGAAATCCCTGCATCTGGCCCAAACCCAGCTAGATTTGTTGATGCTGCGGCGATTTTCACCAGTTTGATTATTTCAAACACTTCAACAGGAGCTGCAACATTCTCCATTCAGATTTTGGACGTAAACAGCGTGGCTTTCTCGGTCGCTGTTGATCAGGATGTGCCCGCTGGTGATTATGTCTCTGTTAATTTGGATCGTCAAATCCTCAAGACAGGCGAGACATTGCAGGTTAAAATGAACACTGGAAACACCAGTGAAGTTCACTTCAGCTTTGTGTTAAACCAACGCGAAGAATTCACAGTTATCTAAAAGGAAAACGATCATGGCTTTTACACTTCAAGATTTGGTACGAAATACGGTAGTGGATGCGTCCACAACATTAATGGACAGCGGCTCAATTGAGTTCCTTACGTCAGGATCTGTGGTTGTGGCTACGGTGTTTTTCGACGCTGACAGTTTCGGGGTGTCGTCTTTGGGGACTGCAACAGCAAACGCCATCCCTAATGATGAAAATACAAACGCGGGAACTGTCACTCAATTCCGTATTAAAAACCTTAATGGGGACATCTTGTCATCGGGCAGCGTGTCTTTAATTGGAGCTGGCGGTGATTTTGAACTTAGTGAGGTTGATTTCAACATTGGAGATCGTTTGGTTGTTAACAGTTTGACTTACACGCAACCAGCAGTCGGCGCATAAACTTTTAAGCAAACAATAGAAAGGTTTAAAAATGCCGGTATATGATAGAATTAAGGCCCCAATTATTTCGGGCGCGACTGGAACATTTATTAACATATCAAGCACTGGATCTGACGGCTTTCGTTCGCCCAACGCAATTATTGACTATGGTTCTTCAAACCGTGTTCCATATCTTATTGAGGCAAATGGTCAGTGGGAGATCGGGAGTGGATATAAAACCTCCTTTAGTCCCGCAAATGGGTCGTTTTACAGAGTCCAAGTTCTTTCCAATTCCCTTGGAACAACTTCTAAGATTGACTCGACTGACGGTGATTTTTCAATTGTATTAACTGCAGATGAAATTTCAGGTTATGGTACAGGAAATACGCCGTTTTTTGAAAAATCATATACAGAAAAACAGTCAAATAGAACCGTGAGCGGCACTGTAAGTGTTGATCCGATTATACATGGAAACATTCAAGATATTAGACCTACTGGCAATATTACAATAGACGGCTTTCAGGATGACGGTATTCCAGAGGGCCGGAATGTTGTGTTGCTTATCGATCAAGTAAGTGCAGCTTACATTGTAACATGGAATGGTTCGGGAATTCAGTGGATAAATGGTTCCGCCCCAACACTTGGTGTTGGCTTCAAGCATTTAATCGTTCTGTTCAATATGGAATCTTCATCAGGTTTTCGATATAGTGGCGCATATGTTGGTCAGCTATCATGATGATGTCATATCTTTTGCCGTCGGGAGGAAGCGACGAGCGACCTTTATATTCAGACTTAACAGTGGTCGATTTAACCACAATAGATTTCACCCAATACTTTGGAATTACGGCAGCAAGTTTGCCCACTGATGTAGTTCCATTAGCCCTTAGTGACAACATGGCAGCACATTGGTATCTGCAGACAGCCAACACCACAAAACTTTCAATAAGAGATACAGCCGCAGGAGCTAGTTACACTGGGGGTCTAACTCTTAACTACGTTTTGGAACTAGCAACTTTTGACGACGCCAATGATTTGTTTTTTACTTTTGGTTCAGATGCAAATTTGAGAATTTACGATACAAGCCAATTGGCTTCTGATACCCTGCCATTACTAGCAACTGCTGATAATGTTTTTAATGGTGACCATTTGCTTTATCACAATGGGCATGTATATGCAGGCAATACCGTATGGGACGTTAGCACTCCGTCCGCGCCTGTTGATGTTGGATCTACATCAGG
>Ga0307997_10000908_pt1 | contig 13662 bp, 10 predicted proteins | sample Davwhametageno36_FD_203165 | JGI IMG/M metagenome (GOLD analysis project Ga0307997, IMG submission 203165) | Marine microbial communities from Davis Island wharf, Antarctic Ocean - #36 | ecosystem: Environmental > Aquatic > Marine > Unclassified | place: Antarctic Ocean: Davis Island wharf... | reverse complement strand
GGTGGTGACGTGCATTAGCATTGTTGTGGGCGTTAGCGGCGGCGTCATCCTCGAAAAAAGAAAAAAATGAATTATATACGGTAAGTAGGGTTACGGTTCGAATTTGAATCTCTGAATAAAAAATTTGTCAACCTGCTGCCCTGTGAAAACAACACCCGACGCACACCGCGGTAGACTAATGAATCTATAATCCTCAGTATAGCTACGGCCTCATCACCCACACACATAGAATGGGTGCGGGTGCTTCCATAGTTGTCCCCTCCACTGTCACTACCACTACACAAGACGTCGCTCGACGTCTGTCCTCTCTCGGATCGGATGTTCTCGCTACGTCCCTCTCCGCCGTCGTCACCGTCGCACGCACCGGCATTCATCTGGCGCGACGAGCGCTCGCCACCAAAGATCCATGGTACGCACCAGACTTTCGTCGCAGCGACCTCGCATCTCTCCCATACGAACATCTTCGCAACTGCTTGACGCTGTGCGAGCTGTCCTCCATCGTGTACCTTGGTGAGAGTGAATGGAGAGCAGCACCGTCCACCAATCCAACAATGAACGATTTGAAAATGAAACCACATTCCATCTCTTCGCTGTCCATGCCCATGCGATTTCATTTAGGTGATTTGCAGCAGCGTGGAATTCTTGGTGTTCCACCTGGTACCAGGCTCAGACCCATTCAAAATCCTTTTGTCATGAATCAAGATGTCCAGGAGTTTACGGACGGAAATACTCCGTTGAATGTCGTCAACGGAGTATTTCGTTCTGTTTCTGGTCGTGTGTCTGGAATGATCATGGAGTTAGAGGAAGGAAAGGGAACAAGATCAATTGTCGTTGTTTTTTGTGGATCACAGTCTGTGTACGATACGATGACTAGCAGTCAGATTTGGATGAAGAAAGATCCAACTGGTGGTCCAGGAATGATTCATCATGGTTTTGCCGAAGCTTACGATGAGATAAGAAGTATGTTTCTTGGACAAATGAGATTGTTGTTTTTAAAGAACAATGGGGATGGTGGTGGTGGTGGTGGTGGTGGTGGTGGTGGTGGTGGTGGAGGTGGCGGAAGAGGTATCGTGAAAAATGTGTACGTTGGTGGACATAGTCTGGGTGGTGTCTTTGCAGTCCTTGCAGCAAAGGATATGGCTTCAAGTCTTCACATGGAGTTAGATGACATGAGCGTAATTACATTTGGTGCACCTAGAATTGGAAATGCATTGTTTGCAAAAGATTGTCAGAATAAAATTGGTGGTCGAGGACAGTCTTCAGTCTATCGATTTACGCATGGTGATGATGTTGTATCGTCGATTCCACCAGAATGGTTGGGCTACGTCCACTTTGGTCAAGAAATTCATTTAGACAAAGACGGATTGTGGTATCGAACTGCTCCCAAGGTGATAGGATCAATTGTAGTTCCCTCGGATGGAGAGGAGGGAGAGAGAAGGAGAAGATCGTCTGCAGCTGCAACAACAGCAGCAATAGAAGCAACAGCAGCAGAGAGAGACGTCATTTTGATTGGTCAAGTAGTGGAAGGAAGAGAGCAAGAGGTGCCGAGAGCAAATGTTGCTGTTTCTCAGGAAGTCTTCGTTGTTGGTGTAGTCGCAGAGGAGGAACTTTTGGTCCTCCCTTCCGTTGTGGCTGGGAAGCGAGTCGACACTCGGTTGGAGTCACTGGTGGATATGTGCCGATCAAAACCAATTGGTGATCATCGTGTTGCTGCGTACATGCATCATTTAAACATGTGTGTTGCTCACGTTGAGATAGATGAAAAAAGAATGAATCAGATGTACAGGGAGATGAGGGAGGAGACCAGGGAGGAAGAGACGAGAGAGGAAGAGACAAGGGAAATGGCAGTGGGAGGGACGGCGGCGTCCAAAAGAGTCCGTGCAATGTGGCGCGTCGAGTTAGAGAGAGAGGCAGAGCTTGCAGCAGCTGCATCATCGAACGATGTGATTGTTACGGTGGATGCTCTTCGTGAGGAAGTGAGAATGAATATGGAGCGATACATGAAGGGAGAGGAATCCACGACGTCGGGAATATTTGGAAGAGTTCTAGTGGCTGGATGGAAAGTGTGGCATGATGGAAGCAGAGAGAGGAGATTTGTATCGCGACGACTCATGTCAAAGGGGTATGAATTTTTGAAAGGAGAGAAGGAGGTGGTGACGCTGGAGAAAGCTACGGTACTTTTTCAATTGATGGAGGAGGGGAAGAGGGAGGAGATGGCAAAGTGTACAGCGGTGGAGATAGAGGAGACAAAGGAGACAAAGGAGACAAAGGAGACGAAGGTCACAACGGAGAGCAGATCGGAGATAGAAAGAAAAGAACGAATGGTACGAATTTTGCAACGTTTAGGATGTTTGGAACCGGAGGAGGGTGTTGGACGACATGAAATTCTTTTGTTGGAGTTGAGTAGACATGTGTGAGATGGAAAAAAGGGAGATGATGTTGATAATTTATTTGGTTTACTTGTAATGTACTGGTATACGAGCCGACCAGATTTTTACTTGGTTCAAACACTGTTACCTGGTGGTTGTTACATTAGTGTTTTTTGATATTTTTTTTGTTTTTTTTATTTTAATCTCAGATCGAAGAATCCGAGCTCTGAAATTTAAAATCTGTTTTTTTTATCCAGGGCAGGGGTCAAAATTAGCTAAAATCCAAAATCGATCGATGTGCTCTCTCTCTCTCGCGTGTCCAGGTGTGTGCGTGTGCTCCTTTCACCTCGGACGTTCGCGGAGGCTCACCAGCTTACCTCCGCCACTTGCTCCTTTAAGAATGCAACGCCAATAAATTTGACTTCGAAAAAAAAATGCCGCTCCTGCTCCCCCTACTTATACTGTTGACTCTTGGTTCATCCCAATCTTTCACTTACAACTCTCATCGCGTGTACGGCATTCAACGTCTCCAACCAATCCCAGCACCAATATCCTTTTCAATCTTTCAACAGAACTCAGACAAGCGCATTCCTCTGCTAGCACGACATGGAAACCTTCAATCACTCGACCGGCAGATGAAATGGAGAACGCAACGTTGGACGCAAGATGATGAATATTTAAAAAAAGTTGTCGGCGCTGCACAACGAGTTAACGTTGAAATTAATTCGAAACAAAGAAAGGAGAAGAAGAAGAAGAAGAAGAAGAAAATGGACAGCGTCGTGGGAGTACAACAAATTGCTACGTTTGGTCCGACAGATTCAACATTGACTACAATGAGTTTTGGAAGTTTCATGGACTGGTATCAAGAAAAGAACGAGAGAGACAACGAAGAGGAAGGGACAGAGACAGAAACAGAAACAGAAACAGAAACAGAAACCGTGAGTATATATCTCAACATGCAAGGGACAAGTGTACATCCACCGCTTGAGAATTTACTTAATGCTGGTGACATTGATGTTCCACTCCTCATGGATGAAATGGGTGATAGTTTGATCTGGCAGTCTGCTGTGTTGTGGATGGGAAGATCACCAGTCAATGAAGTAACAAATGATGATGATGTACATGCTTACAATATGCGAACAAGATCAAAAATGCATTGCGATATGTACGACAATTTGATTTACTTGCTTTCTGGTCGAAAGAAAATTATCTTAATTGGACCCAATGATGCTGATAAGTTATATTTGTTTGGTCAAGTGAAAGATGTAGGTGCAGACGGTGAAATTATCTTTACGAATGACAATGATGAAAAGGAGGAGGAGAAGGAGGAGAAGAAGGAGGAGAAGGAGGAGAAGAAGGAATCGAAACAAACAATATATTACAAAGAGTATGTAAAATATAGTCAGAGTCATCATCCATACTTTTCTCATGTGGATCCATTTCAATATTTATCGACCAAGGAGAAGAAGAAGAATGATGAGTATCCACTGATGCATGAGATTGATGGTATGTATGTGTTGGATATGATACCAGGTGATGTTTTATTTATACCAACTGGATGGTTCCATTCAATTGAAAGTTTTGGTGGAAAACATATGGCTGTTAATTTTTGGTTTAATGATAAGAAATGGTTGAAGAAGGAAGAGAAAGAAGAAATGTTTGGTGGTGGTGGTGATGGTGGTGGTGGTCATCAAGAAGATGAAGAATTGGTTATTATCGATAGAGGTTCAAAGAGACCAAAAGGAAGATTATCCACCGAGGATTTATAAATCTTCAAATAAACATAAATTTGAAGATGATCACGGACCGAGGATTTAAACATGTATGTAACAATAAATACATGTATGGTGAAATAGAATTTAGAATTTAGAATTTAAATGTGGTAATATTTTTTTATTATTATTCGTCCCAGTTTCTAGCTTTAACTGCTGCCTCCGATTTGTTGCTGATGGGTGTGACAGGTGTGACAGGTGTGACGGCAGTACTACTACTACTACTAGAAGTACTACCTTTACTCGTCTTTTTTTTCCGCATGACAACGAAACCACCAAAGACAACACCAAAAAATACAATTACACCACATGCCATGCCAACAATGAGAAGAATGGGTGAGTCCTCTTCGTCGGTAGCACTGGGAGTGCTCTTCTTGTTGGTCTCATCAGTATCATCATTACTTGGAGATGGGACTGCTGGCTTGCTTGTACATGCGGATCCTGTTGAAGTCTCCGTGTCTTTGCACTTGCTGCAAACTGCAACACCTTCTTTGTCTGAAAAAAGACCTTTTTTTGAGTCACATTTTTTACACTCAGTCGCACCTGCTTGCTCGTTAAATTCACCAGCCAGACATGAGACGCAAGAACCCATTGTTTCTTTTTTTCCTACGGGACAAAACGTGCACATATTTTGTCCTGCAATGGAGAAAGAACCTGCTCCACATGCGTCGCACAAGGTTACATCTCTAGATCCAAACGCTCGATTGAATCCACTTGGGCATGATATGCATCGATCATCGGCAGTAATTGATGCACCATACTTTCCTGCTGCGCATTCGTCGCATGCAGCATGGCCCGCTGCAGCACTTGTAAAAAATCCTTGGTCACAGTCAGCGCATGTTGTTTTTCCATCACTTCTCTGGTATTTGTTATCGGGACAAGCTTGGCAGGAAGTGGACTTTGCAATGTTGTTGACGAAGCCAGCAGGACAAGCTTGGCATCGATCTTGCTTTGCTTCACTCGAGTACTTCCCAGACGGGCAGTCGACGCAGGTTTCATCATATGACTTGAAGAATCGTCCCAAAACACAGTCGTCTTTTGTTTCGGCGACGACGAGACCAAAGATGGTGAGGAGCGTGATTACAGTTAATACCTTCATTCGGTTGATTTAATTTAATGCCATCAAAATTGAAATCGACAAAACTTGAAACCACCGAAAATAACTCGAAAAAGTCCACCTCGATCTTTGCCTGATTTCATTAATTTTCCAACACGATGTCAGCCAAAGCGGTCCACCATTGTGCAGTTTGTGGGGTTCCCAGCGTGTCCTCATGCTCGGCGTGTCGATCCATTTTTTATTGTGGTTCAACGTGTCAAAAAGAACACTGGTCAGTGCACAAGGATGAGTGTACTCGGAAGTGCATGTTGGAGTACTCAGGGACTTTGACCGACGGTAAAATCGGTACCCCTTTTGAACGAACAACCAAGTTCACATTCAAGGAGCCCATCCAAAGCAAGAAGATCGCCCGCGATTGGAAAGATGCAGTGAAAGGGAGCCAGCTTATGGAAGTTGTGATTGAAAAGTACAATGACGCGAAGTTTGCCTTGCAAGACTGTTGGAGCTGCAGAATCTGCGGTGGGAGTGCAACGCGAATTTTCTCGAGAGTCGATTGCCATATTGTTTTTCACAGCAAAGATCGTCAAGGTCAAATCATTTTGAATTCCTTGCGCGACCAAGTCATTTGCAACAAGGAATCGTGTACTCATCAGCAGACATGTATGGCCGATTATTTTGCCACTGGGTTAGTGGATCGGTTAGCACATGAATTTCCTAGCAGAGTACATGCGTGATGCACATGAAATATGAGAAGAAATATTTTTTACCGAAGGTACATGATGACGGTGCTACACATGCATATTCAGAATCCAATTCATCTATTCTTTGACAAAATCAAATTTACTATTTTCTAATTATTTTTTTGTAGATTCAATTAAAGATAATCACCGCACACAAGAACACCACCCTTATGGAATGCGCTGCCATTTTTCAACTCCCACTCAATCTAACAACTGATTAATATTATACCAAAGAAAACTACTAGCACCAACCATGACAAGTAGACTCACTGTCACACTGCTGTCATTATTCATGTGAGTAAACCAACCAGAAATTGTCATCGTTGAGTCTTGTCCTCTTCTCTTCGACAACTCGCGTCCAACAGCAACACCAATAAACATCATCGACATGAGCAAAGAAATAAGAGCCACAAAGGACGCAACAAGCTTGCTCCTGCTCGAGACTCCTTTCGTCTGCGTGTCTGTAGTTCTTGTTCTTTTTTTTGATCTAGCCTCACTGCGTGTCGTCTCCATCTTCTCCTCGTCGTAGTCACGAACAAACTTCTCTAAATCGGATAGAAACGTGGTGAAATCTTTGTCTCCGTTTCGATACGAATAGGAAGCAGCTAGTCTCGTCGTCAAACGAACTTTTTTAAAAAATGTCTCCTCCGTCGAAGGCTCGGCAGACTCCCACTCAATCTCCTGCTCAATAACAGCGGCAGCTTGTTTCTGCTGCTTGGTACGTTCAACAGTCATGTCTGTTCTTGCACTGTCGTGAGCAAAATCAAACCATGCACTGATTCTCGGCACGTCGTCGCTGACAGTTACTCTTCTTCTCCTCTTCTTTTTTTTTGTCTCGTCATCTTTTGGTAGTCGTCCTGCCTTCTTTTCCTCGTGCTTCTTCTCCTCCTCCTTTTTCTCCTCCTTCTTCTTCCTCTTGTTGTCCTCCTTCTTCTCCATTACCACCTTGGCCTTGTTCGCAACAGGAGAAGCCAGTTGGACAACAATTGCTGACATATTGTCACATCCACCCAGCTTTCTTTTTCTTCGCACCTCGACCCACTGTCGCTTTGCTCCACCTTCTATCAAAGAAGTGTCCTCCTCCATCCAAGTCTTCTCCAAAATCTTCTTCTCCAAAATCTTCTCCTCCAAAGTCTTCTCCGATGTACACTCCTTCCCCTCCTCTCTCCTTGATACTTCTTTCTCCTCCCTCTCCTTGTCCACCCACGGCCGGAGTCGTTCAACATCGATGCCCTCCTCCACGTACAAAGGCACGTCACTCTCTCCCTCCACCATTTGGACGTCCACCGTGCCGTCGTCGTATACCTCCTCCTCTCCTCCCCTATCTCCGCCACTACCACTACCACCACTACCACCCACTCCACTCCCCTTTTTCGTCCTCTTTCTCCTCAAAATCCAACCCTTCTCCCAAGACTCTTCACCTCTCTCGTACGCACGACGCAAACAGGAGGACAGCAAACTCTCACATGCTGCTTCTGCTCCACTGCATGGTGGTAGATTTACGCCACCAAAAGACTCGGCCTTCCGTTCGACTGCAAGGGAGGAACGCACAACGCAGCATGCCTCGGACGATGCTACCTGCTCCCACACACCATCACAACCAAGAATCAAAATTTCATCACACTTTCTCGAAACGATAGAAATCTCCGGGACGCATGTAAGTACACCACTGGTTGATGAGATATCATTTTTCTCATGAAAATCACCAAAGCATCGTGTTGGCTCGAACGTCGTTCCACCACTTCCTCGAACTCTTGCATCTGATCTCGAGTCGGGTGGTTGCACTACACCACCAGCACGTTGAATTCTTTCCATCTCTCGACTGCATCGTTCGTGCAGCACGACATCACTTGTCTGTAGAGCACCTGCTCGTACTGCGGGTGCAGCAAAGTCGCGTGACAGATCAATTACCATGTTGTTGTCCACACTGTTCCCACTACCAGTAGTCCTCTCTGTCCTCTCTGTCCTCTCTGTCCTCTCTGTGCTCGAGAGGACGGAGCGACAGTCACCAACGTTGCAGGTAAATACTTGCTGGCTGGTGACGAGAACGATGAGACCAGTGCATCCACTCTTGTCCCAAGCGGGTGCTGTCGCTCGCAGCTTTGCATCAAGATTCACGCACATCTGGGTCAAGCATCGTGCCACTGCAACGTTGTGGCTGATTCTTCCACCACCTCCTTTCTGTTTCTTTTTTTTTGACGACGCTCCTCCTCTGCCACGCTTCTCATCTTCACCTCCATCACCACCTCCACCATCAACTTCTCCACCACCAACTTCTCGATCACCACCGACCGGCGGAAACAAACAAGTTTCCACGTTGCCCTCTTCCAGTGTCCTCATCAACCACTCGGAGCAAAAGTTTGAAGCAAAATCACCACCGTGCCCGTCAAACAATGCGTAGACATGAATCTTGTGACCAAGATTTGATATGACAGAAGCATCTTCAAAACGTTCTCTCCCACCCATTCGCGCTCCGTGATGGACAGACAGGATACCAACGGGGGAGGAGGATTTCATCCTTTTGCTGTTCGGAGACGTGGAGGAGTCAGTATGGACTGATGGTGAGTCGGGTGTGAGTGAAGGGGAGTCATCTCCGCCGCCGCTGCCGCCAGGTGTCGTTTCTCTGCTCAGCTGGCTCTTCCGATCACTGTAAAACGTTCTCTTCTTACGAAGTCCACTGCCACCACTGCCACCAAAACTACCGCCAAAACTCCCGCCGCCGCTGCCGCCACCACCGCTCGCTCCAAATGGTCGTCGCGGGGACATAAATCGGTCCTTTCCTCCCACTGAAAGGAGAGTCGTCGTGGAATTGGGTGTCGTTGGAATTGGACGCTGAATCCAATCACTGGGTGTCAGCCTGGATCGATGTGGAGATGAAGTTGCAGCAGAGTCGGGCGTCTTGTTTTCTGCTAACAGCAACCGATGATCATTCCAATGTGTCGGTGTTGAGACTCTTCGTTCCTCCATACTCTTGTCCCCCTGCTTGGAGTACAAGTTGGTGTACCACACGGGACTCCATCCTCGCAGATCGAGTGGTGCATCCTCTCCGCTGGGATCACGTCCATGCTTGACCCTCCTCATAAACGTTTGAAGAATTTTTATTCCAAACGTCCACTTGCGCTGACATGCGATGTGAAGTGGTGTTCTTCCGAGAACGTCGACCGACCATGGATCACACTGGGCCTCCTCCAACAAAAATTTGAGCAGAGTCTCGGACGAGTTGGCGGCACCCGCATTGTTGGTCTCCACACTCACACCATCACCTTGTTTTCCACTGCTGCTGCTGCTGCTGCTGCTGCTGCTGCTGCTGCTGCTGCTGCTGCTCTTGTGGTACCCACCAAGATTGACTGTATATCCCCAACAGCAGCAGTGGAGCAGAGTAAAGCCTGTGTGAGAGTCAGGACCAACCAATGATTGATCGTAGTACTGGACATCGGGAAGAGTCAGCACTGCCAAGCGAATATCAGACAGACCAGGCGTCGTCTGGAGATGCGACTTGTTTCGGAGCCAATCAATGGATTTTTTTGCGTTCTCATAGTCTGCTCGAAGTTTTGGATTAGAGGGTATCCTCGCGCTGTCGAGCAGCGGCGTGCTCGCACGCCAAACTCGCTCAAAAATGTTGGCATGATGCCTGGCGTAGGGCTCGGAGTGACATCCTGGAAGGTGTTGTGCTGTGACGAGGCATGCCTCGAAAATATCCTCCGTGCTTGGTGCTTCTGCTGGAAGTGGTGGAAGAGGAGGGTGTGGCGACAAAGGTGATGGCGCAGGCGACGCTACGTCGCGAGAATGTCTGTCGGGAGTTTGTGGTGGTGCTGGTGAAGTTGATGGTGTGGTGGAATTATAGAGGAGGGCTTGTTTCTGCTGCAGCTCTTGGTTGAGATTAATGAGCAGCGGTGAGAACATTGCAGGAGAGTAATAGAGATGACCTCTGGTCTTCCTTTTGCTGGTTTGAATTTGTGGGTTTGGAAGGGACGCCCTATTTCTCTTTTTCGTTGTTGCCCCAAAAATGATAAAATTTAATTTCAGACAAATTTGTCTTTCGAATCGGTCAGGGAAAATCACTCAAAATAATATTGATCTTTGTTTGTTGGTTTGTGTTTGTAGCTATGTGCGCTGTTCTAGTGAATCGAATACAAGGATCTAGCTAGTAGTATCATCAACTTTGACGTGCTAGATAATTTAAACAAAAATTATTGACCAAAAGACAGCAGCAGCCACTGCTGCGACTGTTAAAAAAAATGAGTCGCGTCGATGTTTGTCATCGTTGCTTGAGCAGCTCGTTGTGCAGTTGCCTCTACTAAGAATACGATAACTGGGTAATATGATTCTTTTTCTTGATCATGTTTGTCCGTATAGCTTCCAAACACATTCTGCGGCCTTCAATATCAATTGTTTCTTCGATAAACTCCCATGCTGGAACTCTAGCGTCAGCTGCACAAAAATCTATGGCATTCTTATCTTCTACTAATGCAGAAAAATTGAGCTCATTTTTGGATTCAAGTAGTGCTTTGACAACAAGATAGTGACCGACGTAGCATGCAACGATGAGGGGAGTGCAACCTTTATCAGTTGCTTGGTTAACATCACATTCCATATTTTGGAGAAGAAGATTAACAACTGAAGTGTGACCATATTGACAGGCTGCGAGCAGTGGTGTGCCTCCCCATGTTGTCTCTGCTTGGTTACTGTTAATATCGTTCCTTCGGAGAAGACAATCAACAACTGAAGTATGTCCGTCTTGGCACGCTATGAGCAGTGGTGTGCATCCATCCGTGGTCATTGCTTGGTTGATGTTGATATCAATCGAGGTAAGGAGAAGTTCGACGATGGGTGCGTTTCCTTTTTGACACGCCATGAAGAGGGGAGTGACTCCATCGTCCGTCGTTGCTTGATTGACGTCGATCCCACTCGAGGCGAGGAGAAGCTCGACGACGAGTGTGTGTCTATTTTGGCACGCCACGAAGAGGGAAGTGGCTCCAATATTGTTCGTCATTGCTTGGTTGATGTCAATACCACTCGCGGCGAGGAGAAGCTCGACGACGGGTGCGTGTCCTCGTTGGCATGCCATCAAGAGGGGAGTGGCTCCATCGTCCGTCATTGCTTGATTGACGTCGATCCCACTCGAGGCGAGGAGAAGCTTGACGACGGGAGCATGTCCTTGTTGGCACGCCACGAAGAGGGAAGTGGCTCCAATATTGTTCGTCACTGCTTGGTTGACGTCGATATCATACGAGGCGAGGAGAAGCTCGACGACGAGTGCGTGTCCATTTTGGCATGACATGAAGAGGGGAGTGGCTCCATCTGTTGTCCTTGCTTGGTTGACGTCGATGGCACTCGAGGCGAGGAGGAGCTCGACGACGGGTGCGTTTCCGTCTTGACATGTCATCCAGAGGGGAGTACGTCCATCCGTCGTCAATGCTTGATTGACTTCAATTACACTTGAGGTGAGGAGGAGCTCGACGACGGGTGCGTTTCCTTGTTGGCACGCAACGTAGAGGGGAGTGGCTCCAAAATCCGTGCTTGCTTGGTTGACCTCGATCCCACTCGAGGCGAGGAGAAGCTCAACGACGAGTGCATGACCATTTTGGCACGCCATAAAGAGGGGAGTGCGTCCATCTGTCGTCAATGCTTGATTGACGTCGATCTCACTCGAGGCGAGGAGAAGCTCAACGACCTTTGCATGTCCTTTTCCGCAGGCTGCGTTAAGCGGAGTCCATCCACCCGTAGTTTGTTGATTAACATCAATACCATTCCCAACTCTTGTCAGCAACCTTCGAACAATATCCACATAACCATTTCTACACGAGCAGTAAAACAATGATCTTCCCTCACTATCTACACTGCTCAAATCAATTCCTTTCACAGACATCAACAACAAAAGTGGCAAGAAGAAGATCGTCGTTCTCAAATTACGAAGCACGATAAAATCTGTACACACTGATTTTCTTCTTGCTGAAGTTCTGCTTCTTTGTGAAGGTATCCACAGCAAACTTCGATTGGCCACAACAAAACGATTCGACCACAGCGATGGCACAATGCCAGACGGTGTCATCTTTGCTTTCACCTCTTTCATTTCTTTGTGCAGCCATAGTTGAATCATTTCAGGAATATTTTCAGCAAGCCAAACGCACACGGGAGCGTCGACGGCGTTCTTGCCGTTCAAAAAATTTGCTTGGCTGTGATCATCAACCGTGCACCAAGGCTCAGCTTTTTTGCAGACTAAGAAAGAATTGATAAAAGATCGAACGTATTTTTGAGGTGACGTAGCCAGCACGCGCAGCGGCTGTGATCTTGTCGTGTACGTGCTGCTGTCCTTGGCAATGTGTTCAAGACAATCCTCAAAATAGCGAAAAGATTCAATGTCCTGTTGAGTCCGACGCAGATGAAAAAACAGTACGTAACGCTCTTTTGCTGAGAGAACGTCAAAAGAAGACAGTGATATTGCCTTGAGACGAGAGAGAACTTTGACTGCTTGGTCTTGGTAGGAGTTGTAGAGGTTGTAGTGAGTGTGCATTGTTTGCTTGCTTTTTGTTTAATAATAATAAGTTAATAGAGACAAAAGGAAAAAATTGTTTTAAGAAGTCTGCCAGATTTGTCTTGAAAATTTGTTTTCTTGAAAATAGCTGTGCTGGAAGATCGGACAATAAGCTAAAGCAATAAAAGCCTGCGACCAGTCCACGGCAGTTGGACCCAACACCGCAACCATGTTCGAGGGTTGGATTCTTGCACTCCTCAACAAAGTCTTGGGTGAGTACGTCAAAGATCACTGCCTTGCGCGCGATCGTCTCAAAGCAGACGTCTACAATGGTCATATCTGTTTGGAACGTTTGGAGCTTCGTGAGTCGGCGTTCGACTTTTTAAATCTTCCCGTGACTTTGTTGAAAGGCTACATCGGACAAGTTGAGGTAAAAATATCAGGTGGATCATGGACAAACATCATGTCGAAACCTATTGAGCTGTGGTTGGACAACATTCACATTCTTCTTGGTCCCAAGTTTGAGTGGGACGAGGAGGAGAGAGAGGCAAGAGAGCAACAAATTAAGCAAGCGCTGTTGCGAAGAGCCGAACTGTTTGCGAGACATCACGATGGGAGTGATGGTAATGGTGGGGGAGAGGAGAGAGAGGGTGACTCGTTCTTAAACAATTTACTGACCAAACTTGTTGACAATCTGGAGTTTCATGTTCGCAACGTCCACGTGCGCTACGAGGACCATGTGTCTCATATTGAGCATCCTTTTGCGTTTGGTGCTACACTCCATTCTCTCCACGTCAAGTCCACAAACGAGCTTTACCAAGAGACATACGTCAATCGTGTGGATGATACGGAGGCACGCCGTGCCATTTTTAAATCTTTTCAAATGTCCAAGTTCAGTGTCTACTCAAATTTAATTGAGGATGATGACACGCTTCGTGGTGTAAATTTAGATTCCGTGACGTTCGAAAAATGGCAAGAAATTTTTTCAGCGCACGTTACGAAGGACGAGCCACCACTAACATCATCACTCAGCAGCACGGGAGGTGGTGGAGGAGCTCTGTTGTCGTCGTTGTCGTCGCTGTCATCTTCTTCTGCTTCGTCCTCCTCCTCCTCCTCCTCCTCCTCGTCTGCTGGTGGTGTCAGTCTCGATTGTTGTGATGAGCCACCTCCCGACATGCACTTTGTCATCAAACCTCTCGACATTGACATTCGTGTGCGTGTCAATCGTGATCCATTTGATTTATCAAGT
>Ga0307997_10000907_pt1 | contig 13668 bp, 13 predicted proteins | sample Davwhametageno36_FD_203165 | JGI IMG/M metagenome (GOLD analysis project Ga0307997, IMG submission 203165) | Marine microbial communities from Davis Island wharf, Antarctic Ocean - #36 | ecosystem: Environmental > Aquatic > Marine > Unclassified | place: Antarctic Ocean: Davis Island wharf... | reverse complement strand
CACCTTGATCTCCGTTATTTCCTACAGGTCCTCTATTTCCTTTATCTCCTTCAAAACCTTCATCACCAGTAGGTCCTTGAACTCCTTTAGCTCCCTTTAAAGAAAGAAAGTTATTAGGTTCAAAGTTATTTGGTGTTAGTATTTGGTTATTATTAATTGTCGAATCCGACTTTAATATACCAATACCATTAAAAGTACTGTTAGATATAATAGCGTTGTCGCTATTTCTAAAGGCTAATACGTTTCCGGTAGGAAACGTATTTAGCTCTTGAAAATAAGATGGTGTAGAAACAATATTCGTAATTTTATCGATACCAAACTTTCCAGAAGTTTCATCCAGATGAGCTTGAAATTCACCAGTAGATTGTACTAGTTTTATCGCTATATTATTTGCCATATCTTTATTTAGTTATTTTTATTATTTATCAGTCTTATATAAATGTAAAGTTTACATCTCCACTAGGATCTCTATCTATTTTGAAATTTGCAATTCCGTTAGAGTCTTCGAAGAAGATCGCTTTATTATTTGATATTGTTACTGAGTCTCCATCAAATTCTCCTGTATTTCCTTTGGTTCCTTTTTCACCTTGAAAACCTTGGTCTCCTTTAGTTCCTTTTTCACCTTGATTTCCAGTATCTCCTTTATCTCCTTTATCTCCTTTGAAACCTTGATCTCCTTGATCTCCTTTAGTTCCTTTATCTCCTTTGAAACCTTGATCTCCTTGAGCTCCAGTTCCTCCGCCAGAACCAGTATCTCCTTTAAAACCTTGAGCTCCAGTTCCTCCGCCAGAACCAGTATCTCCTTTAAAACCTTGGTCTCCAGTTTCTCCTTGATCTCCTTTATCTCCTTTAGTTCCTTTTTCACCTTGGAAACCTTGATCTCCTTTAGTTCCTTTTTCACCTTGAAAACCTTGATCTCCAGTATCTCCTTTATCTCCTTTATCTCCTTTGAAACCTTGATCTCCAATTTCTCCTTGATCTCCTTTAGTTCCTTTATCTCCTTTGAAACCTTGATCTCCAGTTTCTCCTTGATCTCCTTTTAATCCAGTTTCACCTTGAAAACCTTGATCTCCAGTTTCTCCTTTATCTCCTTTAGTTCCTTTTTCACCTTGAAAACCTTGATCTCCTTGAATACCTTCGTCTCCTTTAGTTCCTTTTTCACCTTGAAAACCTTGATCTCCTTTGATACCAGTTTCTCCTTGATCTCCAGTTTCTCCTTGATCTCCTTTAGTTCCTTTATCTCCTTGAAAACCTTGATCTCCAGTTTCTCCTTGATCTCCTTTAGTTCCTTTTTCACCTTGAAAACCTTGGTCTCCTTGAATACCTTCGTCTCCTTTAGTTCCTTTTTCACCTTGATCTCCTTTGATACCAGTTTCCCCTTGGTCTCCTTTAAAACCTTGAAAACCTTGTTCTCCTTGATCTCCTTTTAATCCAGTTTCTCCTTGAAAACCTTGTTCTCCTTGGTCTCCTTTGATACCAGTTTCTCCTTGATCTCCAGTTTCTCCTTTATCTCCTTTATCTCCTTTGAATCCTTGGTCTCCTTTAATACCAGTTTCTCCTTGGTCTCCTTTAAAACCTTGATCTCCTTGATCTCCAGTTTCTCCTTTGAATCCTTGATCTCCTTTGATACCTGTTTCTCCTTGATCTCCTTTAAAACCTTGATCTCCTTGATCTCCAGTTTCTCCTTTGAATCCTTGATCTCCTTTGATACCTTGATCTCCTTTAGTTCCAACTTCTCCTTGAAAACCTTGATCTCCTTGAATACCTTGATCTCCTTTAAAACCTTGATCTCCTTTAGTTCCAACTTCTCCTTGAAAACCTTGATCTCCTTGAATACCTTCGTCTCCTTGAAATCCTTTTTCACCTTGAATACCTTGATCTCCTTTAAGACCTTGATCTCCTTTAGTTCCAACTTCTCCTTGGAATCCTTGGTCTCCTGTTTCACCTTTTAATCCTTGATCTCCTTGAAGACCTTGATCTCCTTGAATACCCTGGTCTCCAGTAGTACCTTGGTGTCCTGCCCCTTGGTCTCCTTGTGGACCTGCGGTAGAAATATATGCTGAATATGCCATAGTTATTTTATTTTTATTTTTATTTTATTTAGTCTAATGAGTTTCTTTCGTATACTATATCAAAAACATCTCCATTTCCGATTTCATATCCTGCGTTATCTGAGTTCCAAAACATTGAATCTCCTGCTGCTAAATCTGCAACTGACTTAGAAGTAGTTCCTCCGTCTGCTGAGAAATATACATCTCCTGTTTTATCTCCGTAAGTTTCTGTAATTGCTACACCGTTAATATAAACCTGCACAGTTGAATCTGCAAAAGGAGTAAATTCTAAAGTAATACCAGTATCTGATTGGTCTCCGTTAGATTGTAATGGTGCTAAATCTGCTTGTGTGTGTTCTACACCTTGAGCTATTGCAACTGCACCTAAACTAGGTCTCCATGGTAATACATGAGCTTGTTTGTTTGTAATCGCTTGTAATATAGGATTACTATATGGGAATGATGGATTTGAAGCATCTACAAATTCTGCAATAGAACCTGTGTTAGTATCATCAACTACGTAAAAAGTACCTGGAGTTAATTCCCAAGAATTTAGTGTAATGTTACCTATTTGTACTGCAATAAATTTATCAGCACTAGTTGCTTCTTCTACAACTAATCTTCCTAATTTATCAGCAGCTTTAGAATCAGCTAAAACCCAAGTTCCGTTAAAGAATGCGATAACATTCCCAGGTGCGAATCCGTGAGAATTCTGCGTGTAACTTGATTTTAAAGATCCAGAAGCCAATTGAAAGTCTAAAGAGTCTAACTTAGTTTGTAAGCCCTCTATTTGCTTAATTTTTAATTGTGACATAGATTTTTTCTTTATTTTTTTATTTTTATTTAAACGGAAGGGACTTAATACCCTTCATACCAATTCTATATATCAGATTCACTTGTGCCACAGATACTTTTTGGGCATTAATATTGTAATATAATGGAGATAGATATTAGAATGGATAACGCTACAAAGAAAGTAATTAGAGACTACGTATACTACACGGAAACCCTAGGGGACATAAAATCAATATCTCAAGAGGCCGAGGGTGACTTTAGAAATGCGATGAGTAATCACAACAAACCTGCACTTGAAGCATTAGCACCTCCCGAAGGTACGCCTCCTGTGAGAAAGGTTGTTGAAGATGAGTCTGTTAAATTCGAAGATAAAGACTTTAAAAAACTATTTAGAAAGTTAGTAGTAAAGTGCCATCCTGATAAGTTAGACGACTCGTATTCTGATAGAGAAGTTGAATTTTTAATGGAATGTTATGAAAACCTAACGACAAGTAATCAAACATATGATTGGGGACTATTGTTAAAAGTAACAATTGAATTGGACGTTGACGTTCCAGAATTAAGTGATGAGAATATTAAGAACATTACTGATAATGTAGATTCTATTAAGAACACTATAGATAAGTTCGAAGGATCTATGGCCTATAAATGGTATACCCTCTCTGACGAAGACGCCAAGAAAGGGTATTTAGAAAATTGTGCTAAAGTATTTATGTTTAGTTTAAGTAAACGTTAAACATCCCACTCGTCTTTTAGGTGACATCTAACATAAGTTGGCTGAGAAAACACTCCACCATTCTTATATTTACCTTGTACTCCCTTTATAAAAAAGACATCTTCAGATGTAATATTTGAAATTACATCTTGCCATTTATTTGATATATTAGGAACATGCATAAATAACCAAGGAGCCATTACCTGTCTTCCTTGTTCTAATGCCATAGGTTTCCAAGTATCTGGTAATCCTGGAAGTTCTACATTTTCAATAGTACTAGGATCTATTATAGCTTGTGAATTTTTATTTGAATTAATAACATTTGCATGATCATACCATGATGTGTTTATCCACCATGTTTTTTCAGGTTCAGCGTTGTATTCTAATAATGCTGACATCGTATGATTAGGCATTATAACATCGTCTGAATCCATATACATTATAAGTTGACCAGTCGCTATCGCTAATCCAAGCTGTCTAGCAGATCCTCTGTAATAAGTTCCATTATCTATATCTTCATACATTTTAGGAGTATTCGACCTGTCATAAAATACAAATTTAATATTAGTATTTTCTTTATGAGATCTATTATATAACTGGTGTGTTTTGTTACATCCATCTGCTACTATAATCAATTCACAGTTTTTATACATTTGCTTATTAAAGCTTTCAATAGCTCTGTGAAATTTATTAATAGAATCTTCTCTTGCTCCTGGATATTTTTCCAGATTAACTTGCATTATTATTGATATTTTAACTTTATCTAAAGCTTCGTATATTTCTTTAAAATTGTTCATTATTTATATAAGTTTGTTTTCCAATTATACTCATATGACAGCTTGTGTTTATTTGGATTAAATAAGTTGTCTATAAGTTTTTTATATGTATCAACCAATCCAGGGTTTGTTGACATATATCTGTTTAATACTGGTTTGTTTTTTTCAATATATTCTTCGATGTTATCATCATGATTTTGTAATGCAATTTGAAGTTGCTCAGCGCCTTCTGTTATATTGAATCCTTCATAATAATATCCTGCATCTTTTATCATTTCTGCGTTATGAACAAGAGGGTACCCGTAATACATCGCATCCAAATATGCATAGTTTAATGGGTTTTCCCATTGATGTGAAACTACAATATCTGTTTCACTTGAAAGAAACGTTGAAATAGGATATCTACCTACAAATTTTATTTTATTATCGCTTGAATTTACTATATCGAAATGTTTAATCATATCAAGATAGTATCTATTCTTAATAAGGTTTTTACCTGATCCTATGAATATTTGTTTAAATGAATCTTTACCTAAATCTCTAAATACTTTCTCGGCAATCATTATAGGTATTAAAGAATACTTTACTATATTTAAATTAGGTTCCATTACAGATATTCTCTTTTCGTTCTGTTCTTTTGGAATATAATTAGGTGTATTCTTTCCTGCCTTTTTTAATAATTTATCAAAATCATCTAAAGGTTCTGGATCCCATATAAAAGGAACGATATGTACTTGTGAATCGTCCTGTCTATATATAGTCTTATAATATTCTAAGTTCTGGTATTCTTGTTGAGGTATAATCCAAGTTGCGTCATGTCCACTATCCCACGAAGGCTTCTCTCCTTCTTTTGCTTTATTGAACATTACTCTTTCCATATCAACGATATAACTATTACCACATTGATATTTTACTATTTTAATATTTGGATTAGCTTTTTTAACCTTCTCTACCCTAGTACTTGGCAATGAAGATCCTATCATGAATAACAAATCTAAGTTGTCTTCCATGTCTACAAATTTAGCTATCTTATATTTGCTATAGTCCCAATTTACTTTAGTTAAATCATCAACTATATTTCCTGTATCTAGTATGTAAACATCTAGTCCTTTAATCTGACCTAGCATTTTAGATAAATTCAAAGCATTTAGTTTAATACCATTGATCCACATGCTTTCGTATTCGCTATTTAGTGATATTAATATTCCTACTTTCATAAATCTATATTGTGTTTGTTTATATATTTAAAAAAGAAAGGGTCCCGAAGGACCCTTAAATTAAAACTATGAATTAAATACTTTCGTATTTTTCTTAGAATTGGTAAACGAATACTACCGTATCCTCTGAATCGATTGAATACCCTGGAGTAGACAATGTAACTGCTGCTCCTGTAATAGATGCTGCAAATACTCTTGATCCGTTAACAAATGCATCTACTAAAGATACTTGACCTTCTTGTACTGCGTTTGCTAATGTGTAAACTAAACCATTTCCTGCGAAAGATTCAGTTGCCATTTGATCATCTTCGATTATAGCTGCTTCTACAGTATCTAATCTTCCAGATAAAGCTGAATCAGCACTTTGTAAACCAGATACATCAGCATTAGTTGCTGCGATCTCATTACTTAGTAATCCTTCAACTCTTACGAAATCAGAATTAGTTGCAGAAATCTCAGCTGCTAATTCTTGCTCAACTCTTACGAAGTCTGAATTAGTATCAGCAATTTCACTTGCTAATTCTTGCTCAATTCTTGTAACATCAGAGTTTGTTGCGTCTATTTCTGTTTGTAAAGCTCCTTCAACTCTTACGAAGTCAGAGTTTGTTTCAGAAATCTCAGCGTTTAAGTTAAGGATGATTGCTGCGATATTACTATCGTTTTCAACATCAACTGCATTAATGATAGAAACTACATCTGCGAACGAATCCGGATCTGCGTCTACTGCGTTTAATATAGATGCGAACTTGTTTGAAGTTGCTTCTATTTCAGTTGATAATTCACCATCAATTCTTGTAACTTCTGAATTAGTTGCAGAAACCTCAGCAGCTAATGCTCCATCAATTCTAGTAACATCAGAATTAGTTGCAGAAATCTCAGAAGCTAAAGCTAATTCTAAAGCGTCAACCGAATCAACTAAATCTCCAGAAACTTCTCCTAATCTAGCATCGATAGAAGTTACATCTCCATTAGTATCAGCTATTTCAGTAGCTAATTCTCCATTAAGTCTTGTAACCTCAGAGTTTGTTGCAGAAACTTCAGCAGCGATTGCTCCATCAATTCTTGTAACGTCTGAATTAGTTGCAGAAATCTCAGCTGCTAATTCTCCATTAAGTCTTGTAACGTCTGAATTAGTATCAGCAATTTCTCCTGCTAATTCTCCTTCAACTCTTACGAAATCTGAATTAGTTTCAGCGATTTCAGTGTTTAATCCTAATAAGATTGCTGCGATATTACTATCATTTTCAACATCAACTGCGTTAATGATAGAAACTACATCAGCAAAAGAATCTGGATCAGCATCTACTGCGTTTAAGATAGCTTCAAACTTATTTGAAGTTGCCTCTATTTCAGTTGATAATGCTCCATCGATTCTTGTAACGTCTGAATTAGTATCAGCAATTTCTCCTGCTAATTCTCCTTCAACTCTTACAAAATCAGAATTAGTTGCAGAAATCTCTGCTGCTAAATCGTTAGAAGTTTTTTGAGCTTCAGTAGATACTGCTTCAGTAACATACTGTGCGATATCTTGTGTGTTAGCTATCTCAAAGTTAGATGTTGCTGCCCAGTTTACCGTGCTTAAAAAATCCTTAATTTGTTTTGAACGAATTTGTGCCATATTGTTTATTGTATTATATTTTGGCCCAACAACATTATTGTTGTTAGTGATTTATATATCACAGTACTGTTGGCGAATATGTTGTTTTACAACGTAATATGTTAATAGAATTTGGGAAAAATGAAAAAACCCAGGCGGGTGTATATTATATACGCGGGAGTAGTTATATTATATCAGATCTAGTTGCTTCGTAAGTTAGGTTAATTTCATCCCCTATTTCTAGATTATATCCAGAGATATCCCCATTCCAGTATAGTATGTAACCTGCTAGGATGTTTTCTATATTTGATGCAGTGTCTCCTCCGTCGTTCGAGAAGTATGAATCTTTATCTCTGTTTCCGTCTCCTACTTCCACTGTTATTCCGTTAACTTCAACGTTAATATATGATGATGCGTATGGATTATAAGTTAATTGTATTCCAGTATTTGAATAATTACCTATCGCTTCGATTGGATTTATATTCTTATCAACAAATGTTTGTATACCTTCTGCTGTTAATCCGACTGCGGTACTATTTGCGTCTAATTGGAAAGTAATCTCTTGTCCAATTTCCCATAAGGTCCTAGTAACACCAGGCCCAGTAGATCTTGTCTCTAAATTAACATATATTTTTATACCATCAACATCTTGGTCGTCTCCTCCTCCTGGTATAAGATCTAATCTTTCCCATGAGTTTATTCCATAAATAGCATACATGTTTGTCGCTTCCATATCGAATATTGTAATTACGCCGGCAGCGCCATTAGTTACTCTATTTATTAGAAAGTTTTCTAATGATGATAATCGAATTCCATTTGAATCTAGATTTTTAAATATGATTGAAGTTACTTCGCTAGGTATTTTTGAATTAACTGTAACACTTCCTTGAAAATTAGGATTTGAACCATTAATTGCTTCTATTTGAAATATTCCTTCAACTGAAGACTTTTGTATAATTGTTGTAGTGTTATTACCTCCGTTATTATTACCTCCGTTGTTTGGGTTTGAGTTTGAAACAAGAGATCCTAATGTTAAAATAGGAAATACATAACTTTTAGATTGAGGATAATAGTTTTCGTAGAATACGCTAACTTGTACAGATAAAGTACCTGCTCCTAAATTCAAAGACTGACTTTCATCAATGTTAAAACTTATCTTTCCGGAATTCCCTGCTCTATCTACTGTAAGTTGAGAAGAAACTCCTGGAATTGGAGGTTCCGCGTATTGTAATACTTTTCTATCTTCTATAAAAACCGCTACTCCAAATGAAGTTGGTTGGTTTAAATTTAATATAGTTCCTATATAGTCTTTATATAGTATAATGTCGTATGTTTGTGAATTACCAGAAATAACGTTGATTTCTTCTTGTATAAATGCTATTATATCGTCGTTTGCTACGTAAGCCATTATTTATTAAGTATTTTTTATATATATTCTAATAAATTAGCTCTATTTTGTTAATTTAGGATATAATATGTATCTAGAGATTGGGAGTATGCATTCTTCGTGATCTTCGTTTAATTTATGATCTATTCTCCAGAATCTTTTATCATCTGATTCTTTTTTTGATTCTACTATGTAGTCTATTATATCTGGAATTCCATTTAACTCAAGATCTACTTTTTTAAGTATAAGATCATCCCATTCTCCGACTAGTTTATATGGATTAATATAAGAGTAAGTTAATATGTTAGTATCTTTATCTATTATGAAAACAGTTCCTTTGCTTTTGGTAGGCATACTTCTCGGAATTTCTGTTATAGTAAGTTTAGAAGCGATAGATCTCCATTTAACTCTAATCATTCTAAATAAAGATTCGAATTCTTCAATAGCAATATCTACAAGTTTATATATGACTGATAAATCATCTTCTGTATCAGGGTAGTCGTAGTCAAGAGACATGGTATCTAGATTGATTCCTGTAAGTACTCTTAGTCTATCATCTATTTCATTCTTTTTATTCTTAAGTTTGTATAGATCTTCTAATTGGTTTTCTACTTCAGATAATGACTCATGTAAAAATCCGGCTTTGATCATAGACATAATTCTTTGAGTTGCCCCAAGTAATTTATATCTTTTTAATTCAAAGTCAAACGGTGTTTCTGTTAGCCAATTTTTATGTAGTATCTTCATCGGATATATTTATCCGAATAATGTAGGAGTATAGTGATATTATGCAGGTAATATTATATTATAACTGCTCTTTGTCTTTTTCTTCTTTTATTACTTTAAAGGTGTCTGTATTTTCAGTACCTTCTAGAGCAAGACCCCATTGTAATATAAACCATTGTGCTTCTTTTAAAGCCATTTCTTTGTTTAACTTTAAAACTTTGCGAATTCTACTAACGCTATGGTTTATGAAAGCTTCTTCTCTTTCTTTAGTAGTTCGGTATTCCATATACCATTGTGGATTTCCTTTAACATCTTCGTACGTTACGCCATGATGTTTAAGTTGTTCATTGATTAATTCAATAAACAGTTCTCTTGTTTTCTCTCGCTTTGTCATATTATTAGATTATTAGATTATTATATTATAATGATATAAGACCGGCGAAAGCGTCCATGTCGCTCAAACGAATAAAATCGTCGGCAGCTAAGGAAACCATCACCATGTCAGTCATAGGATTAAAAGAAATATCAATCATATCTTCTAGATTATTATAATCTTTTAATATGTTAGTTAGATACTCTATTTTATTCTGTCTTATGTAAAAATATACTTTCATAATCCTATATTATTATATTATCTTTTTTTAATTATCTCATCAATAATTCCATACTTCTTAGCTTCTTCTGCATTTAACCAAAAATCTCTGGTTGCATCTTTCATAACTACATCTGCTTTCTTACCGCAATATTCTCCTAACAATACAAATAATTCCTTATTTACATCTTGCCAGTTTTTCCAATCTATTTCAGCATCTTGTATATTACCACTAAATCCTCCAGAAGACTGGTGTAACATAGTAGTAGAGTGACGTAGAGACATTCTCTTACCCTTGGTTCCTGCTCCTAATAATACTGAACCCATTGACGCGGCCATACCTGTGTTGATCGTACGTATATCACATTTAATGTAATCCATAACATCTACCATAGAAAGACCAGATTTAACTGAACCTCCTGGTGAATCAACATGCATTGTAATATCCTCTGCTGATGTAGTATCTAGAAACATTAATTGTGCCTGAACTATTGTAGACATATTGTCGTTAACTGGACCTGCTACCCAAAGTAATCTATCCATCATCAATCTTGAGAATATATCCATTTGAGTTGCTCTAAGTTCTCTCTCTTCTAAAATATAAGGAGTCATTGAGTTCTCTACTTGTTTCTCGTAATAATTCATGTTAGAAGAACTAACATTATGATCGCTCATTGCGAACTTCCTAAAATCTTTACTATTGTAATCCATGTTCTATTATTAGTTTTGATATTGTTTCACAAGTCTCGTATTCCTCGTTTTCTTTATAATACTCTAAAGCTTTTGCTAACGACTTAACATAACCTTCTTCTTCTAATTTTGCTTCCATTACAGATCCTCCAGGATCTACTAAGTAACACAATACATCTAAGCTAAAATTACTAGTTAAATTAAATTCTATAAATTCTAATACTCTCTTATAAAATCCTTCTTTATCTTTTATTGGTCCTTCTAGAGATGTTTCTATTCCATCGGCATTAATATCAAAATACGGCGTATCTCCTATCATTATATTATGTTAATCTAATATTAAGGTAATCTCTTAATATATTATTATAAGTTATTTGTTTGCTTCCAGTAGAAACTGCTTCATTAATCTCTTTCATAAAGTTAATACCATAATCAGTTATTAACATATTATCTTTTGTTAATGTACATAAAGGGTTTTCTATGTTCATTGTGTAGTTCTTACCTTGATCTTCGCTTTCTGAGACTATATTAGAAGCCATCTCGAAGTGTCTTTCGTAGAAGTGTATATTATCAGCACAATGGTAGTAAGTTCCTAATTCTAACTCAGGATATGTTTCTAACAACCATAATCTCATATGCTGGTGTATAAAGCTGAAATAAGGTGCATCGAATGTAAGACCATAGAATATATCATTAGATCTCATTTGAACTTTCATGTTTAGTTTATTATCTCTTATAAAAAAGTTGAGGTACATTGTACATACGAAATCTTTATTACCTTCAAACTGAAACTTAGGTTGATTTAAAAAAGATACAGCCTGTCTAGTATTCTTGTCTTTCTTTAAAGATTCTAAAGCAAATTGTAATTGACCACCAAAAAGAAGGTAACCGTAATTTGAATTTATATTATTAGTTCCAGTATTCGTTAATGTAGACCACATCTTTGAAAATTGACCAATATAATCAACATCACGATCTCTATTAAGATACCAACATAGTTCTCCACCGAAATACTTCCAGTTAAAAGCTCTACTATCAAAATGTGCTATTGTTTTAGTTGGATCAAATTCTATAGTTTGAATAGTGAGTTCCTTAACCTTCATATCTCGAGGTTGAGAAACATCACCATCATTTTCTATATTTAAAATTAAATCTTTGAATTTATTATTAAATGTCATATATTATATTATTAAAGTAACTTACTAATATTATACTACTATTTTAAAGAAAGTTTATCTTCTCCTTTTTTATGTGAGATTGAATATGCTTTAGTTCCAATAACCATTGATTTATCAATTATAGCATCCGCTAAAATATCTTCAACATAATTTTGAACTGCTCTCTTAAGAGGACGTGCACCATATAAAGGATCGTATCCTTGTTCTGCTAAAAATCCTTTTGCTGCTTTGTTTATTTTAATAGTATATCCTTGTCTGTCTAGTCTTTTTATTACTTTATTCAATTCGATGTCTACAATTTTAATCATATCATCTTTTGTTAAAGAATCAAATAAAATCATATCATCTAATCTATTTAAGAATTCAGGTGCAAACTTGTTTTTAAGTTCTTTTCTGATAATAGTTTCAACATGTGATTTATTAGAAGCGATAGATGTTTTACTTTCAAATCCAATTCCTGCTCCAAAATCTGATACTTTCTTAGCACCGACATTTGATGTCATTATAATAATTGTATTTGTAAAATCTACAGTTCTTCCTAGAGAATCAGTTAATCTACCTTCGTCTAAAACTTGTAATAAAGTATTGAATGTATCAGGGTGAGCTTTTTCAACCTCATCAAATAATACAACCGAATAAGGCTTACGTCTTACTGCTTCCGTTAATTGACCACCAGATTCATGTCCAACATAACCAGGAGGAGATCCAATTAATTTACTTACATTAAACTTTTCTTGATATTCTGACATATCAATTCTAATAATAGAATCTTCGTCTCCGAAATAATAATTAGCTAACGCTTTTACTGTTTCAGTTTTACCTACACCAGTTGGTCCGATAAACATAAAGGATCCTATTGGTTTTTTAGATGAACTAACTCCAGTTCTAGATCTTTTAATTACTTTACATAAACCAGTAACTGCTGAATCTTGACCTATTATCATTTCTTTTAAATTAGCTTCCATATCCATAATGATTTGACTTTCGTCATCTGTCATTCTTGAAATTGGAATTCCAGTAGCATCAGATATTGTTTCTGCAATATCATCATAAGTTACCGGTCTTCTATTGATTCGTAAATCATGTTGCCATTTTGTTACAGTCGCATCGATAGCATCTCTTTGCTTAATTTCAGCATCTCTGAATTTAGCAGCCTTTTCGTAGTCTTGTTCCTCAACAGCGTCTACTTTCTGTTGTTTAATTTCTTCAACTCTTTTTTCAGACTCTTTAATATGTTCTGGCATTTTAACCTGAGCTAAATGTACTTTAGCGCCAGCTTCATCCATTAAATCAATTGCTTTATCTGGTAATTCTCTAGAAGTAATATATCTGTCTGATAATTCAACACAAGCTTTAAGAGCTTCTTCAGTATATTCAACAGCGTGATATTCTTCGTAGTTTACTTTAATTCTATTTAATATCTCAATAGAATCAGTAATAGAAGGTGGATCAATAAAAACTTCTTGGAATCTTCTAGTAAGAGCTCCGTCAGTTTCTATGTTTTCTCTATATTCATCTAATGTAGTTGCACCAATACATTGTACCTGTCCTCTAGCAAGAGCTGGTTTTAAAATGTTACTAGCATCTAATGAACCACTAACTCCTCCGGCTCCAACTAAAGTATGTATCTCATCAACAAATACTATAATGTCTGGATTTGATTTTAATTCATCAACTATCTTTTTCATTCTTTCTTCAAACTCTCCACGATATTTCGTACCAGCAACTATTGTTGCCATGTTTAAAGATATTATCTTTTTGTTAGTAAGAGTCATTGCAACTTTCTTATCTACTATTCTTTGTGCAATTGCCTCTACTAAAGCAGTTTTACCTACACCAGGATCTCCTAATATAATAGGGTTGTTTTTCTTTCTCCTAGAAAGTATTTGACAAATTCTATAAACTTCTTTGTCTCTACCAATAATAGGATCTAATTTTCCTGCG
>Ga0307997_10000902_pt1 | contig 13738 bp, 12 predicted proteins | sample Davwhametageno36_FD_203165 | JGI IMG/M metagenome (GOLD analysis project Ga0307997, IMG submission 203165) | Marine microbial communities from Davis Island wharf, Antarctic Ocean - #36 | ecosystem: Environmental > Aquatic > Marine > Unclassified | place: Antarctic Ocean: Davis Island wharf... | reverse complement strand
AAGGTTGTAAATAATGTTCAAAGCGTTTGATGCTTCTTCTGGGCCCGCACCTGTGAAGTAACCCATGAAATAGCCAATTGGGTAAATTGCCCAACCGATGGTCACGATCCAACGCATTGTTACGAAAGCAGATTGCACCGATGGAGGAGCTTTTTCAGCTGCAACTTTCCCTGCTTCACCAAAGAAAATTTCATATAGGATGTATGCCCAGCCGGCCATACCGACGATAAATCCCAACATTGCATTTATGTAACCAGCTTCGCCCATGTAGCCGCCGACCAACATTACCATCGTACCGATCATCAAGCGCCAAAAAATTCCGCCAGAAACATTTGTGATTGCCCGCAAGATAAGGTAAAATTCTACCATCAAGAGTGGAACCGTGATTAGCCAGTCAATGTAACGGTAAACTAGTGGAGTTTCTCCGGTCGCCACCCAAACGTCGCGCATGTAGAAATAGTGAACTGCAGCCACCAATGTTACCAAGCCTGAAACTGTGAGCGATGTTTTCCACTTACCTGAAACACGTTGAGTTTCCATGAAGAAGAATGCTGTTGCTGCAACCAAAGCCATCGATATTAACCAGAACGAAATACCGACAAAATCATCTGCCGCCAGATTGGCACTTGCCGAGGCTAAGGACGGTGCAGCGATTAATCCCACTGTAGCCATCATAATTTTTATTTTACTATAGATGTTTCTCATTTCTTCTCTCCCTAAAGTCAGCCTCTGTAGACCGGTCACTATGGTGTGCCGAACAGGCACAATTTCAACGCCGTATTGCACAAATATACTTGTTAAGTGCTGTAACCAAATGATTAAAGCAAAAATAACGTAACGTCACTAAAAAAACTCAGTGGATACCGGCACATTCGTCGGCCAGTTCCAAAACATATTTCCGCATAAAAAAGAAATTAGAAAGTTTTTACCACATAAAAAACAACATTCAGACCGTAAATCGAAGGCCGTAACATCTACCCCTGCAAGAGCAATGAAATGAAACTAATTCAGCCAGGGGGTGATCTAAAAGAGCTCAACAGTTGATGCATGGTTGATGATGTTGTATCACCAGAAAATTAATGTAACCCCAATTTTTTATGGAAAGTATAACTTTGACTTAGCCTTTTTTATGGGCTTTGGGAGTGACTTAAGAATTTTTCTGATGACTGGTCACGTCTATGAAACTAATGCTCTAAGTAAGATAGATAAAACCATTAAGTAGCCCAATGGTCGACCTAGGCTCAATGCGTTCACATGAAAAAGACCAACCCCTCTCTCAAAGGGTTGGCCAAGTAGGGAAATTGGTATGCTAGCAAGCATTACCGCATTTGGACATAATACGCAGGCGCTCGAATTCAATACAAAGCCCGTAATTGGGGTTACAGCTGGTCAAAACCTTACAAAAAGCCTCAGTGAAGTCGTTCAAACTGACAGACGCCACAAGTTTGGACTATTCGACAAAGTGTATTTTATTAGCACATCCTGACTGAACCGATAAGTACTATTAACAGTATTACACTATTAAATAACTGAACATTGTTTTAATAATAAGAAATATATTAATGATATTGCAATTAGATAATGACGGATTAAACGAAAAAGATTAGACAGGTAATTAAAATAATTTAGCCAATCCGACGTTGGAGGCCAAAATTGTATCACTGTGATTGAAATAGGGGCTTAGGTATCAAATTGTCTGAAAAGGCAGCTCAAATATTGTTTTTGAAGGTTGTCATGCTGGACCTAATAGTTATCTAGATGCTAGACGGTTACAGCAGTGCTCGACATACTGGCTGTATATTGCATTGAACAATTTGATGACAAAACATTTTGTAAAAGGACTTCAGTAATGGCGCTTTTGGAAATTGGAGCTGGTGTTTTTATGTCTGCTATTATGCTCGCAGTTCTTTTGTTAATCGTGAAATTAATAAGGGACACTAGAGCAACTTTGAAAAAACAAAATGACCAAAAAGATTGATTGTAGGCCGGAACAACAGTTGCAACCGAGCAACTAACAGAGCGATGATTTGATGGGGAAAACTAATGAAAACCTTCATCCAGTTATAGGCCTAACCTAACTTTTTGGACTCAACAGCCGACAAAGCCGAGATACCAGAGATTTAGATGCTGTCACTTAAAAAAACGTGAGGATCTATAATGTTAGGCGCAATTACAGTGGAGCCAAGTCTTAAAAAACGCATACGTGGCTGGATGATGTTCGATTGGGCCACCCAACCCTTTTATACGCTGGGCCTGACCTTCATTTTTGGCCCCTATTTCGCAAGCGTATCAGCTGAGTATTTTTTCAACACTGGCCTTGATCAAGCCAGTGCTAATGCCAGCGCGCAAACCATTTGGTCTTGGGGACAAACGGTGGCAGGCCTATTTGTTGCTGTCATTGGAATTTTGGCAGGTGCCTACGCCGATAGCACCGGACGCCGGATGCCATGGCTTTGGACCGCCTCAACCGTCTTTGTGATTTGCTCATGGATGCTTTGGTATATGGTACCAGATGGTTCTGCCATGTGGTTTTCGCTCGTTTTATTCTCGGTTGCTTTCGTGGCAGCCGAACTTGCTTTGGTGTTCACAAACGCAGTCCTGCCCAGCCTTGGAGATCGCCGCGAAGTCGGTAAAATTTCGGGCAATGGCGCTGCTCTGGGTTATACAGGTGGGATTTTAAGCCTGTTAATCATGCTGTTTTTCTTCTTCGATGAGGGTGGCAAAACCTTCTTGATTGGCCTTGACCCAGGCTTTGGATTTCTTGATCCAGAAGCCCGCGAAGGCACCCGCGCAGTGGGGCCACTGATCGCAATTTGGTTTATCATCTTTATGGTGCCTTACTTCATGTGGGTGCGCGATGGGGAAAATCCAAACACACAGGGCGGGTTTCGCCAATCTATGGCCAAATTAAAATTATCGCTTCAAGGTATGGTCAAACGCCCAAGCCTATTTGCCTTCATGGGCGCTCAAATGCTTTACCGGGATGCCCTGAACGGGCTTTATGCCTTTGGTGGCGTCTATGCGGTATTGGTGCTTGGCTGGGGGCAAACACAGCTTGGTGTTTTCGGCATAATAGGTGGCATCTCAGCTGCACTGGCCACTTGGATCTCGGGAAAATATGACCGCAAGCTTGGGCCACTTCCTGTGATCTACTTCCACATTTGTGTGCTCATCATTGTGTCCCTCTGCATCATAGGCATGTCACGCACTAGCTTTTACGGGTTGGGTTTGGCAGAAGGCTCAACCCTGCCCGATGTGCTGTTTTACTTCTGCGGTGCAGCCATCGGTGGATCTGGTGGAGGGATCTATTCAGCCAGTCGTTCGATGATGGTACGCCACACGAATCCAGCCCGTCCAACAGAGGCCTTTGGCCTCTTTGCCCTTGCCGGTAAAGCTACTGCATTTCTGGCACCACTTCTTATTGGGATATTTACCTATTGGCTGAATGATGCTCGTTTAGGCTTTACGCCAGTTGTGGGGCTGTTCATTCTGGGTATGCTGCTGCTACGTTGGGTGCATCCTGAAGGAGATCAAACTTAGTGAGACGCCTCCTCTATAACGGCACCTTCGCTCTCGCCCTTTTGATGGGCTGTTTGCCAAATGGGCTAATCGCACAAACGCGGGCAGATAAACCGCAGGCCCGCGCAAGCCTTTTAACCCAAACCCCAGCGAAGAAACTTTTTGGCGCGGCCCAATTCGCCTCACAGCAACGACCACAATCTTTTGGTGGATATGCTAAGGGCTGTTTTGCTGGAGGCGCTGCATTGCCGGAAACTGGCCTGACATGGCAGGCCATGCGCCTGTCGCGTAACAGAAATTGGGGCCAACCTGTTACCATTGACTACCTACAAGATCTCTCTCACAAAGTAGCGCATAGGACGGCTTGGTCAGGTCTATATATCGGCGACATATCGCAGCCGCGCGGTGGACCCATGTTATCAGGCCATGCCAGCCATCAAATTGGCCTTGATGCCGACATTTGGCTCCTGCCCAAGACGGAAAAAGTCCTGACACGGGCTGAACGGGAAAAAATTTCCTCAATTTCTATGCGCCGTGCTTCAGGGGCTTATACAAATGACCAGTGGACCAGCGATCATGAAAAAGTGCTGAAGCTTGCGGCCTCCGACTCCCGTGTCGCACGCATTTTTATATTTCCAGGCGCAAAGGTCGCAATGTGTAAAACTGCAACAGGCGACAGGTCTTGGCTGCGTAAAATTCGACCTTGGTACGGGCATCACTACCACTTTCACGTACGCTTAAAATGCCCCAAAGGCCAAAACGCCTGCGTTGATCAAGCGCCGCCACCCTCCGGAGACGGGTGCAAGGAAGCCACCAATTGGGTGAAACGCATCTTAAACCCACCGCCACCCAATCCAAACGCCAAGCCCCGCAAACCAAAACCGCCGATCACCCTTGCAAGATTGCCGCAGCAATGTACCGGAGTCTTATCAGCCCTATGATGCCTGCGGCGGCTTCACCCTCAAACGGTAGTGAATTTCCCTTGCAAGATTAGCCATAGATTCGTATGCGGACTCGTCAAACCTGACCAAGTCGCCGCTACCTTGGCTAAAAAACGGAAATGAAAATGAAAATGAAAAATATCTACCTCCCTGGTATTCTTGCCATGGCCACCGTCGTGGTGGCCTCTAACATCCTTGTGCAATTTCTTCTTGGAGATTGGCTGACATGGGGTGCCTTTACCTATCCTATCGCCTTTTTGATCACCGACGTTATGAACCGCGTTTATGGCGTTGCAGCCGCTCGTCGCGTTGTCTTTGCGGGTTTTGTCGTAGGCATCCTATGCTCATTAATTGGCACGCAGATCATGATGCAAGGCGATGGCTACACCTTCCCAGCCGTCACACTGCGCGTGGCCATTGGCTCAGGCACTGCATTTCTAGTGGCACAATTACTAGACGTGCAAATTTTTGATCGCATGCGCAATGGTGCATGGTGGAGTGCGCCACTTGCTTCAACCCTCATCGGCAGTGCGCTAGATACGTTTTTGTTCTTTAGCATTGCCTTTTCTGCCATGTTTAACGGGTTAGACACCGCCAATATCCCCAACTGGGCACAAGGCGCAGTGCCTCTACTTGGCTCGGGTCCAGAATTACCACTTTGGGCCTCGCTCGCAGTGGCTGACTGGATAGTAAAGCTGGTATTGGCCTTGATCGCATTGGCACCATTCCGGATGCTGGTACTATATTTTGTAGGACACTCTGCAAAAAATGATTGACTTTATGTTTTCCTCTGGCAGGTTAAAAATAATTTTAACCAATTGAAAGGAGGTGATCCAGTGTCAAGAAAGGTATTGGAGAATGGAGTCGTAACAGGTTTGGGGGCTACTATCTGAGGCAACCCTTGGTGGCATACCACCAAACTTGGGCGCATCTGTCCTTAACGACCCGCCCTCCGCAAAGCTTTCGAAGGGCCGTCATATCTGGGCGGCCCTTTTTCTTTGTGACATAGTGCACCTATGTTGCAAATTAATGATGAGATACTGATTCACGACTGGGAGCTGACCGAAAGCTTTACCCGCTCGCAAGGGCCGGGAGGGCAAAACGTCAATAAGGTTTCCACTGCGGTCGAGCTACGATTTGAAGCAGCCCGAAGCCCGAGCCTGCCGGGACATGTGAAAACACGGCTCAAAAAACTGGCCGGCCGAAGGTGGACCCTTGAGGGCGCTTTAATTTTGCGTGTGGAAGAGACCCGCTCGCAAGCTAGAAACCGTGAAATTGCCCGAGATCGACTCAAGGAGTTAATCCTGCAAGCAGCAGTTCGCCCAAAACGACGCATCGCAACCCGCCCAACCCTTGGGTCGCAAAAGCGAAGGTTGGCGAGTAAAGTTCAACGTGGCACGGTGAAATCCCTGAGGGGAAAGGTAAAAGATGAAGAATAATCTCATGGCACGGCGCGAGGCGGTTTTGGGACCCAACGTTTCAACGTTTTTTGAGAATCCGGTGCATTTGGTCAAGGGCGAAGGCGTCTGGGTATGGGATGCCGATGGCCGCAAATATCTTGATTGCTATAACAACGTCCCGCATGTGGGGCACTGTCACCCTTATGTGGTGGCCGCTATTGCAGCGCAAGCAGCAATTTTAAACACCCATACCAGATATCTACATGACGGCATTATTGACTATGCCGAGCGCCTGACAGCAAAATTTCAACCTCAATTAAATCAGGTGATCATGGTCTGTAGCGGATCTGAAGCCAATGACATAGCGCTCAGAATGGCGCAGGCTATAACCGGAAAAACCGGTATCATTTCGACAGACAACACCTATCACGGCAACACAATGGCGGTCTCGCAGCTCTCATCCCGCAAGCCGCCAATCGGGGGCTATGCCGCGAACATTCGCCATGTCACAGCCCCAGACACATTGCGGCCGGTAGGTGGTAGTATGGCGGGTCAAGCGGAGGCCTTTGCGCGCGAAATTCAAGTTGCAATTGATGACTTGGAGGCCTCTGGCCATGGGTTTTCAGGCTTTTTGTTTTGCCCAACCTTCGCCAATGAGGGTCTGCCAAATTTACCGCAAGACTTTATGCAACCTGCAGCCAAAGTGATTCACGCGGCCGGCGGCATTTTGATCGCTGACGAGGTTCAGCCCGGCTTTGGACGCAGTGGTGACACTTGGTGGGGTCATGATTCGTTGGGCTTGTCCCCTGATGTGGTAACTTTGGGCAAGCCAATGGCAAACGGGCATCCCGTGGCCGCTGTTGTAGCGCGCGCAGAAGTCATGGCCGCGTTTCGAAACGCGTTCGGCTACTTTAATACATTTGGCGGAAATCCGGTTAGTTGCGCTGCAGCTGCTGCCACTTTGGATGTGATCGAGAATGAGGATCTTGTGGCAAATGCTAAGACTATTGGCGCGGAGTTTTTGCAAAACCTGCAGAGCTTGGATCATACCAGCATAGCCAATACCCGTGGACGCGGACTATTCATTGCTCTAGAGTTGGAAACCAACGGCGTTGCTGATGAGGCACTGGCAGCACATGTGGTGGAATATGCCCGCAACAATGGCATGCTGATGGGCCGCACTGGACGCAATCGCAATGTGTTGAAATTGCGCCCACCAATGCCATTCAGCGCTGAAAATGCCACCTTGGCTACAGAAGTTTTAAACAGCGCCTTTCAGAATGCCAAAACATGAACGCTCCAACCGAGATTGCTGCCAAGTGGGGGGCGCAAGGCCCGGTTGAACTGATCACAGAGCGTGAAAATGCAGTTTACCGGATCATGCGCGACGGCGCACCAGCAGCCCTGCGTCTGCATCGGGCCGGGTATCAGAACGAGGCCTCTATCCTGTCTGAGTTAAGCTGGACCACCCGGCTTGCTGATGCAGGCTTTGCTTGCCCCAAGCCCATTGCCCGGCAAGACGGAGCATTCACGGCACAGCTGGCGGATGGCAGATTTGCGTCAGTCATTTCATGGGTAGAAGGCGCGCCAATTGGGGGGGCTGATATGCCATTTGTCGGCACAGTCACAGCCCATTGCGATCTGTATTACAAACTTGGCCACCTTCTGGCACAGCTGCACAATACAAGTGACGCCATCAACACCGAGGACATCATCCGCCCTGCTTGGGATCTGCCAGGCCTACTCGGAAAATCACCATTTTGGGACATGTTTTGGGAGAATCCTTCACTGTCGTCTGGCGAAAAGAAACTAATGATCTATGCCCGAGATACAGCCCATGCTCATTTAAAGGCGATGAAAGATGCTGATTTCGGCTTGATCCATGCGGATGCCCTACAAGAGAACGTGTTCACGCAAGGCTCAGATCTCATATTGATTGACTTTGATGACGCTGGCTGTGGATACCGGGGCTATGATCTTGGAGTGTCACTGTCACAGCATTACAGTCTGCGATATTTGGATGATCTCACTACCGCGCTTCAGGCCGGGTATGGCACTTTGCGCAAAGCCCCTAGTCTTGAGGATATCAAGTTTTTCTTGATGTTGCGCAGTTTTGCATCGTCCGGCTGGGTGATTTCTCGCCAGCCCAAAAAGAGCCCAGTACACCGCATCTATGCCGAACGCGCCATGCATTTGGCGCATCAGTGGCTAACCACCCCTTAAACGATGATCCGCTGCGCCGATTGTCGACCCACATTGAATACCCGTTTGTAACGTGCAATTTGATCCGCTGGCCCCATGGCTTTATTGGGGTTGTCAGACAGTTTGACCGTTGGGCGTCCATCTGCAGAAACCGCCTTACAAACCAAAGAAAAGGGTTCCAAAGCATCATTTGGAACCAAGCCGCGAAAATCATTTGTGAGCAATGTGCCCCACCCAAAAGACACCCGAACGCGTCCATGAAACAGGGACTGCAGCTCGGAAATTTTAGCAACGTCCAGACCATCAGAAAAAATAACCAGTTTTTGAGCTGGGTCTTCACCTCGGGTTTTCCACCATTTTATCGCGTTTTCTGCGCCCTGAATTGGATCGCCAGAATCAATGCGAATCCCGGTCCATTTCGCCAACCAATCCGGCGCATTATTCAAAAACCCTTCGGTCCCATAGGTGTCCGGCAAGATGATCCGCAAATTTCCATCATGCTCTTCATGCCAATCCGACAAAACATCATATGGAGCTTGGCGCAATGCCTCATCTGTTTGGGCGAGAGCCGAATAGATCATTGGCAATTCATGGGCATTGGTGCCAATGGCTGCCAAATCACGGTTTTTTGCGATCAAACAGTTGGAGGTTCCAACAAATTTCTCCCCCAGACCACCCGTCATCGCCTGCACTGCCCAATCCTGCCACAGAAAAGAGTGCCGCCTCCGGGTGCCAAAGTCAGCAAGCCTTAGGTTATCAATCTTACGCAGATGTTCAATTTTTTCCCAAAGCTTGGCCATCCCACGCGCATATAGGATTTGCAGCTCAAATCTGCCCATATCTCCCAGAACAGCACGGCCACGCAGTTCCATAAGAACCGACAGGGCAGGGATTTCCCAAAGCATCACTTCCGGCCAGCTGCCTTCAAAGGTCAGCTCATACTGCCCATCGCGTTTTTCAAGATGATAAGGCGGCAGGTGCATGGTTTCGAACCAATCCATGAACTCGGGCGTGAACATCTGACGCTTGCCGTAAAATGTATTGCCGCGCATCCATGTACTTTCGCCACGGGCCAGAGATAATGAGCGCACATGATCCAGCTGCTCGCGCAGCTCCCCCTCATCCACCAGATCCGCCAAACGAACATTAATTGAGCGATTGATCAAGCTGAAGGTCACTTGTGTGTTGGGTTTGTTTCGAAAAATGGACTGACACATCAATAATTTATAGAAATCGGTATCAATCAATGAGCGCACAATTGGATCAATTTTCCATTTGTGGTTCCAGACGCGTGTGGCGATATCAACCATTACACAAGGCTCACTTTTGCTGCTGTCATTTTATTTAAGGCAAGATCCAGAGATCCATCCATATCAATCGGCCGACATAATTCGGTGTTGACTGTCACTTGAAATCCAAGGCCCGCTGCATCCAAAGCCGAGTAGGCGACGCAGTAATCCGTAGCCAGCCCTACAAAGGTGAGGTCTAGCAAACCGCGGGTCTTGAGATAACCTTCAAGGCCTGTAGCGGTGGTTTGATCATTCTCAAAAAAGGCGGAATAGCTGTCTATCCTGGACCTGTAACCTTTTCGAATTATCAAATCCGCATGATGGCTGACAAGGCCACCGTGAAAAGCTGCCCCAGCGCTGCCCTGCACACAGTGATCAGGCCAAAGCACTTGCGGGCCATAGGGCATTTCAATGCTGGAAAAGGCCGCCACATCATGGCCACTTGCAAAAGACGAATGCCCCGCCGGATGCCAGTCCTGTGTCAGGATCACCGCGTCAAACTCCGCCATCATCTCATTGATAGACGCCACAATTTCATCACCGCCAGCCACGGCCAAGGCGCCTCCAGGACAAAAGTCATTTTGGACATCAATTACGATCAAGGCGCGCATTAAGGTCTCCTGCCCTAGCTTGGGTCCATAGGTAAAGACCGAAACCCCTAAGGTCAATGTTGCCAGGGTGACAAGAACGCTAATTAGGTCGCGCAGGACATATCGAACAGCAACCTATCTTGCGGCATGCCCCACTTCAGACTATGACCCAGCGCATGTTTACAGTTTCAGCGCTATATCACTTTACCCGCTTTGATGACCCCGCCGCCCTGCGTGGGCCGATGCTATCTTTATGCGAGCACGAGGGCATAAAGGGCACGATCTTAATCGCAGCAGAAGGGGTCAATGGCACCATTGCAGGCCCTGACCAAGGTATCGCCCGGTTGTGGCGGCATATCGCGGCTTTGCCGGGCTGCGCCGATTTTGAGCATAAGGAAAGCTCAGCACAAACCATGCCCTTCAAGCGCATGAAAGTGCGGCTCAAAAAAGAAATTGTGACAATGGGACAGCCAAATGTGGATCCCCGCGCAGCTTCCGGCCATTATGTGGATCCTTTGGACTGGAACGCCTTGATCACCTCACCCGATGTGGCTGTGATCGATACCCGCAATGATTACGAAGTGGGTATCGGAACCTTCGAGGGTGCGATTGACCCTCAAACCAAAACCTTCCGCGAATTTCCGGAATGGTGGGCAAAAAACAAGCACCACTTTAACAACAAAAAGATTGCCATGTTTTGTACTGGTGGGATCCGCTGTGAAAAATCCACTAATTTTTTATTGGGCGAAGGGATTGAGGATGTTTACCACCTCAAGGGTGGTATTTTGAAATATTTGGAACACGTGCCGCAAGAAGAAAGCACGTGGGAAGGCGAATGTTTTGTCTTTGATAACCGCGTCTCAGTAAGACATGGATTGGTCCAAGGCAATTATGATCAATGCTACGCCTGCCGCCGTCCAATTACTGAAGACGATAAAACCCGTTCAGATTACATCAAAGGCATGCAGTGCCACCAATGTATCGACAAATACACCAATGAAGATCGTGCGCGATTTGGGGAACGTCAAAGGCAGATTGATGCCGCCGCCAAATAACACGGATTAAAACGACTTGATCCAAGACCCGAATCTAGAAATTTTAGGCCCGTGCCCTTGGCCCCGAGCCTCGGCACGATCTGCAGATTTCAAAACCGCATAAACGCTACGCACGGCGAGCCAACGCAAGGGTTCTGGCTCCCATTGGCGCACGCCCTATTCACCCAAGGCAGCGCTGTGAGCGGCGTTTCTTGACCCAAAACCAAATCACGTAGGGTCCGGCCGGCCATATTTGAAGATGAAACGCCAATGCCAACATATCCACAAGCCCAGCCGATGTTCGTCTCCGGCTCCAGCCCAACTGAGGCACACCAATTGCGCGGCACGCCCAAGACACCTTGCCAAGCATGGGCCAAAGGCACATCTAACGCGGTCGGAAACACGCGCGCAAGGATCGCCTTCAACTCAGAAATAGTGCCGGCGGTGGGCGTGCCATTCGGTTGGATCTTGGAATTGAAAAGGTACGGCAAGCCACGCCCACCCACGGCGATCCACCCGTCAGCCGTCCGCTGGCAATAACAATAGGCATTTGCCATATCACCTAAGAGCTCGGCCCCATCCCAGCCAATGTCGCGCCAAATTCTTTTTAGCAGAGGCTCAATGATGATTTGGGCAGAAATCAGTGGCAACCATTGCCGCTTTAGTCCAGGCAGACCCGGCGTATAGCCTTCAGATGAATTTGCATGACACGGCTCCACGCGCGGTGGTAACCTTACCTGCCACGATGGTATCAGCTGCTGTTTTTTCAAAAATTTGAACTCCCATACGCGCCATCACATCCGCCAACCCACGCACAAGCTTAGCCAGTTGGATGCGGGCCGCGCCAGGAGTTACAGTTGCACCAAGTGCGCCAGGAATATTAACACGGGCTTGAGATTGCTTAGCTGTTTCAACAAAGCTGCGGGAATCACCCCAATGGTGCAGCAACGCCACCTCGGGGTGCAAACGGGTCAACTGAGCTGGGTTAGTGGCGACGGATAGCTCCTATGTGCTGTGGATGTCCACTTCGATAGCCTCCGCCTCAGTAGTTAAAATAACTTCTTCAACACTGGCGTGAAAATGGGCTACCATAGCTTTGATCTGACCGGCCGTCCCAGTGGTGAGATGCTTCTCGTGATCCCAAGCGAAGTTCCCGGACAACCACCCCCATTGCTACCCGACGCGCCAAAGCCTGCAAAGTTTTTCCACAATCACAATGTTAAGAGAGGAACCAGCTTTTTTGAGATAATAAGCGGTCCAGAGCCCTATATATCCAGCGCCAATAAGACACACGCCGGCAGATATTTTTGTGTCGAGAGCGGGGCTTGGCTTTGGCAGCCCGCCCAACTCCTTATCCCAAAATGAAACGCTGCCCCGCTGCATCACGTTTTGAGCCCCTGTGTTAGGTTGGGTTAGTAATCCAAGTTTGACACATTCAACGCGTTAGTTTGGATGAATTCACGGCGTGGCTCCACCACATCACCCATCAGCTTGGTAAACAAATCATCAGCTTCAGCCAAATCATCGACCCTCACCTGCAACAAGGTCCGAGCATCAGGATCAAGTGTGGTTTCCCAAAGTTGGTCTGGATTCATTTCACCCAAACCTTTGTACCGCTGAAGTGACAGACCTTTTTCGCCCTCTTCCAAAATCGCATTGAGCAGTGTGAGTGGGCCATTCACCACCTGAACACGGTCTTTGCGCACCAATGTGCAAGGTTTTCCGTACGTCTCCTGCAGGCTTTCGGTCAGCAATCCCGTGCGGCGGGCTTCTCCAGAGCGGAGCATCGCTCCATCAAGGTTACGCACCTCTTCAACGCCGCGCAAAATACGTGCCAAGCTCATACCACGGTCTTGGGTTGGACGGCCTTGCCAACCACGCTCATATTCCAAGGCTATCAGGTCTAGCCGTCGTGCTACAGCATCGGCCATGCCTTGCAGATCACGATCCACAGCCCCCGGCACAAAAGCACCTGCAATCGCGGCTTGCTCCAAGATGTGACGCGGGTAATGGGTTGGAAAAGCATCAACTATCCGCTTCAACTGCCGGGCTTCATCCACCACGCGCATCAGGTCAGCACCCAAAATCTCTTCGCCATCGCTCAGACGCAACAATGCGCCTTCGATGCCTTGTTCAATCAGATACTCATCCAAAGCTGGTTGGTCTTTGAGATAGACCTCAGACCGGCCTCGCCCCACCTTAAACAGCGGTGGCTGTGCTATATATAGAAACCCACCCTCGATCAAAGCTGGCATTTGTCTAAAGAAGAACGTGAGCAGCAAGGTTCGGATATGCGCCCCATCCACATCCGCATCAGTCATGATGACAATTTTATGGTAGCGCAGCTTGTTGATATTAAATTCGTCGCGACCAATGCCAGTGCCCAACGCCATCACCAAATTACCAATTTCTTGGCTTCCAAGCATGCGGTCAAACCTTGCACGCTCAACATTGAGGATCTTACCGCGCAAGGGTAAAACCGCTTGGGTCAAACGGTCCCGGCCAGTTTGAGCAGAACCCCCAGCACTATCACCTTCCACTAAAAAAACTTCGGTTTTTGACGGATCCTTTTCCGAACAATCTTTGAGTTTACCAGCTAAAAAGTTGACATCCATCGCAGTCTTGCGACGGGTCAAATCACGGGCTTTGCGGGCGGCTTCACGGGCCATAGCGGCTTCCACGATTTTACCTACAATGATCTTCGCCTGTGCTGGGTTTTCCTCAAACCATTCAGCCAACTTTTCACCCACCAATCCCTCAACA
>Ga0307997_10000900_pt1 | contig 13764 bp, 17 predicted proteins | sample Davwhametageno36_FD_203165 | JGI IMG/M metagenome (GOLD analysis project Ga0307997, IMG submission 203165) | Marine microbial communities from Davis Island wharf, Antarctic Ocean - #36 | ecosystem: Environmental > Aquatic > Marine > Unclassified | place: Antarctic Ocean: Davis Island wharf... | reverse complement strand
CAACCGGCAGCAATTGCACGTGTAGTAGATAGTATTACAGTAAGCATGGCAGGACTTAAAGATCCTATTAAGCCAATTGCTAGTTACTTGTTTTCAGGACCTACTGGTGTTGGTAAAACAGAATTAGCTAAACGTTTAGCACAGTCAATGACAATGAAACTAGTACGTTACGATATGGCAGAATATCAAGAACGTCATACAGTATCAAAACTAATTGGTTCACCTCCAGGATATGTTGGACACGGTGATGGTAAAGCAGGTGATGGTTTACTTATTGCACAACTAGAAGATAATCCAAATTGTGTATTACTATTAGATGAAGTTGAGAAAGCACATCCAGATTTAATGAGTGTATTGCTTTCATTACTAGACGAAGGTACTATTACAAGTAGCTCGGGTAAAGTAGTAAGTGCTAAAAATGCAATTATTATTATGACAAGTAACTTAGGTGCTAAAGACGCATCAATTAAAACTATTGGTTTTAATGAAGAAACGTTTAATCATAAAGCAGTAGATGAAGCTATTAAGAATTACTTTGCTCCAGAGTTTAGAAACAGACTAGATGGTATTGTTAAGTTTAATTCATTAAACAGAGCAGACATGAAACGTATTGTAGTTAAGTTCCTAGGCGAACTTGAAACATATGTAGACAGCAGACATATTGTTATTAAATGGGGTCCTGAACTATTAGCTATGCTAGAAGATAAAGGATACGATCCTGCAATGGGTGCAAGACCGTTAGCTAGATTAATTAATGAAGTAGTTAAACTTCCACTTGCTAAATTCTTATTAGCAAATGAAGGGGAATACACATTAGACATCGACTATAAGAAAGAAAAGTTGACTATTAATGGCGTATAAGACAATTGCTTCACTTAAATACTTTTATGGAATATACGACTCATGTGTAACGCTAGAGCATATTCCAAGACAACTACCTATTGAGAATAAGTTTGTTAGAGTAGATGGACAAGGCAATACTACTTTTAGAGTAGTGCGTGGTTACTCGCATGCGGCTGGAACTTATCATTGTAAACTGTATACCTCTGATAAAGAAATTATTGATAGCATAATAGCTGACAATGTTCTTTATTCAAAAATTATACAAATACAAAAGCCTCTTAACAAAGCACATGCTGACCTGCTAGCAAAAAAAGATAGAAAAATTATCATACGTGATAAAATTTGGTACAATAAGTACAAGCATAGAGTTACTAGCTGGCACGATCTACCAAATACTATACAAGCACAAGACGAAATGGGTATTTTGTTAAAGTGGATACATGATCATTTCCCATCATCTAACTCTAGAATAGTTAGCGTTATGGGCGGTTACCATGGCCATAGAGCATATAGAAGAGGATTATCTTGGATACCCACAATCTTTACTAACAATGAAGAAGCCGTAATGCTATTTAAATTAGCATTCAGCTCTCAGGTTAAGATTGATTTTGAAACATGTATCTGTCTTAAAGAACTTGAAACTTGATAAATACATGTAAGGTTAAAGGAGAAATTTAATATGGCTGGATCAATTACAGTTCTAACGAATCAAACAGAACTAAACTATACAAGTGAGCCTGTCAAAGGTGACGGCTACTATGGCTTTGCTGATGGCTTACATACAATGAGCTTTCATGTTGTTAACTTTACAGGAAGAATACACCTAGAAGCTACTATTGTAGAACAACCTGCGGCAACCGATTGGTTCCCAATTGATCTCGACACTATTACTTCTTATTTACAATTCACTAATGAAACTCATACCAAGGGTACAAGTTTTGAAGGAAATTTTGTTTATCTACGTGTTAAAATAGATAGAACATATTTAGGCGCAGCAACATATGATGCTGGCGTCCATGGTGTACTTGATAAAGTTGTAATCTTAATATAAAGGGGAAATAACAGTTGGCAATTAAAGCGTTTAGTGGTGCGGTAACAAATAACCCTACCCCAGATTTCAATTTAAATAATATACAGAATGGTGACATTCTTGTCTATGATGCATCTATAAAAGCATTTAATAACTCTGCTGGTAGTTTCACTACGCTTGCAGAAGTTAATCAGATCGTTGCTAACATTAATAGTGGCGGAAGTGTAAACTTATCTAACTATGTATTATCATCAACGTTAACTTCACAGTTAGCTACTGTTAATACTTCAATTGGACTTAAAGCTGATAAGACGTATATAGACGCTCAAATAGCGGCTGTAGTACACCCAGCAATTGATTTAAGCAACTATATTACTACAAGCACCCTTAGTGCTAGTTTAGCTAATTACGACTTATCTGGCACTGTAACAGGCAAGATAAACACAGCAGTAGCAAACGCTACATTCTTTGATGGTAATTATGACAACTTAACTAACACGCCAGTAATACCAAATTTAACAGGCTACGCAACACAGACGTGGACACAAACACAAATAGCTGGTCATATAATTGACTTATCAAGCTATGTAAACAATGCAGGACTAGCTACATCAATATCAAACTTTGTAACTGAATCAGTTATTGATACAAAGATTGCTACAGCAGTTGGCGGCGGAGTTGATTTAAGTGATTACGCATTAACAACATCAGTAGCAAGTGCAGTAGAAGTAGAACGCACACGTGCATTAGCCGCAGAAGGTTTATTAAACGTAGACATAGTAACTAATGCAAACGCAATTACAGCGTTGAACAGTGCAATAAATTCAGAAGCTATAACAGCTAGAGCCGCAGAAAATGTTAATGCAAACGCAATTACAGCATTACAAAATAATCCAGTAGTTGGAAATATTGGAGATCTATTAGACGTAAGCAACGCAACCCCGTCAGCAGGACAAGTATTAAAATATGACGGCTCAACTTGGGCACCAGCAGTCGATGCAACAACAGGTGGTGGTGGAACAGATGCGGATACATTAGATGGACAAGATAGTACTTACTTCTTGGCTTATGGTAATTTAACAAATGCACCAGCAATACCAACAGATTTAAACGACTTAACAGACGCATCAAACTTATTAGTATCAGTTACTGCATATGCAGACTTAACTGGACTACCTACACTGTTTAGTGGTTCGTATACAGACTTAACAAACAAGCCAACAATACCAGTAGACGTAAGTGACTTAACTGACACAACTAGTTTACTTGGAGGCGGAGGCGGTGTTACTGATTATAACAATTTAACTAACTTGCCAACTATTCCTAGCATTACAGGATTAGCATTAACATCATATGTTGATTCTCAAATAGCAAACATAGTAAGTGGCGGAAGTATAAACTTAGCATCATACGCTACTATTGCATATGTTGATCAAAAGTTAATAGAACGTGGTAATCACTTTAGCGGTGATTACAATGCACTAACTAACTTGCCAACATTGTTTAGTGGAAGCTATCCAGATTTAACTAACAAGCCTACAACAGCGGCAGGGTTTGGCATTACAGATATGCCAGATAGCATATTAGATTTAAGCATTGCAGATGGTAATGCAGGACAAGTATTAACAACAGATGGACTAGGAAACTTTAGCTTTACAAGCGCCGGTGCGTTTAACGGAGACTATAACTCACTCGTTAATAGACCTTCATTGTTTAGTGGAGATTATGTAGACTTAGCCAACAAACCATATATACCAAGTATTGCAGGACTAGCTTCAACTATATACGTAGATGCTAAACATGCAGAACCAGAGATTACAGGTGACAAGAGTTTTACTAATAATGTAAGCCAAGTTACTAAAGTATCGAATGTAGTAGCGGCATCACATGATCAATTTGTGTTGTCAATTATTACAACCGACGCAACCCCTACAGAAGCTCTTTTAGCATCTGGTAGCAGGTTAGTTATTGAGGATAACAGCACAGTTATGTATAAAGTACACATAGTTGGAGCTGACGGTACCGATCATTTCGGGGTACGACTACAAGGAATTATTGATCAAACAAGTGGAACAATCGCATTAATTGGATCACCAAGTACAGAAGTACTAGTAGATACCACTAATGTATGGACAGGATCAGCTACTGCTGACACTGTAAACAACAGTCTAAAGATATTAGTTGCAGGAGATACGTCTAAAACAGTAAAATGGACTATATTCGTGGAACAAAACGTCATCAAAAGATAATACTTTAGATAAATAGTATTAGTAGCAAAAGCTACAGACAATTAAAATATACATTTTTTAGGAGAAAATAAAATGGCAACAAGAAATCCAGCAAACGTTATCGAATTCGGTAAGTTTAACTACGGTGCTTCAATTTCAACTTGGACTATCACAGCAGCTGCAGACGTATCTGCTCAGAACAACCCAGGCGAAGAAGTAGAAGCAATCCTTGAGTGCGTAGCACAAAAAGGTACAGTAATTGGTCTTTCAGATCACGCAACAGGCGGAACAGTATTCTCAGTAGCACTTGAGAACAGTTCATGGGCTGATGCAGCTGAACTACAAACTGCACTACAAGCGTTATCGCTTACAGTAGCAGGCGCAATGACTGTAGCGTAATTACGTTATAAAAGTTATTTAGAAACCGAGTGTGTTTTCCTGCATGCTCGGTTTTTTATTGACTAAAATTTCGCCATAAAAAAAGGGAGCTAAAAAGCCCCCTTTTAATACTTAATTAAATCTTAAGTTTCGGTAGCTGGTGGCATCATCTCATGGGCTTCAGGATCATAGTCATTTGACCAATCATCATGCTCTGGATCTTGCATCCATTCTTCGTCTTCTGGCATCCAGTTCATATCTGTATCCATGTTAGCATAGTTATCATGCTCATCCCATTCCCATACTGAAGGCATCATCCAACACTGGTAACCGGAATCCCAATATGCATCATCACCAAATTCTGGTGGACAAGGATGGGTTGCTGTATCAGGGTGCATGTAGTCGCCGTCGACTGGTGCATGTAGTGGGAAATCATATTCCTCTACTTCGTGTGGTATTTCTGAAATTTTTAGTTCTAGGTCATTTAATTGATTGCGGATACTCCAAATCATGTCCATGACTTCTATTCTAGGATCGTGCATATTATATTCTCCATGTTGTGAAGAGCTGTAATTTCCGTCTTCGGTTTAAGCTCTATAATATTTATCTGTATGGTTGATTTATTTGATAAATAGTATTATAATAAACAGAGGAATACATATATGCCAAACAATGATTTAAATAATGATGGAAAAATAAGCAGATTGGAATTGTTTCCATACTGGTTTGATAGACTACGTATCTTTCCTAGAGCATTTATCACAGTGTACATTTTTATGTTTTACAATGTTACTGAATGGTTTATGACTTTACAAGAGCCTAATATGGCACAAGCTGGCTTAGTGTCTGTAATTACAGGTGCAGGTGCAGCATGGTTTGGGCTATACGTAAATAGCACAAGTGAAAATAAGGCACCAGTAATGGTAACTACTACTGGTAGCATAGTTGGATCATCAGGAAGCTCTTATAAAGGAGCGGCAAGTACTGCTACATATTCAGAACCAAAAGAACCTGAATTAGGTGCAGAAATTAAAAGTAGATATTAAGGAATTAACATGTATCAACATCACATAATTTTAAAAATAGCAAACACAATAAGCTCAGAAACAGCTATGGATTTCCGAGGCATAGTTAAACGCTTTGGGCCAGACAGTATTGTATTTGCATACAATTATGCTGACAAGGAAGTAGCAATGGAATATGGATTAGCAGAAGGCGAAGAATTTCCACACTGTTATACAGTTCCACTTTTAAGAGATTTAACTCAGCAAGAAGCAGCCATTATAGTTGCGGCATGGGATTATAAGTTTGTTCCCGATTTTGATATTGAAATTTCTAACCAATACCAAATAGCATCAGACTATGAAATAGATATTGACGAGACTATTAAAGAACAAGCAACATTAGATTTAAACAAATGGCATCACAATAGATGGCGTGACGAAATGATGTCAGAAGGTTGGCATTATGGACTAAGGTTTAGTGAATCTAATAAATCACATCCTGCTCTTAGAGACTGGGATTCATTACCAGAGAGTCATAGACGAAGCCCGTTATTTGACAATAAAGAAATATTTGAGTGGCTACGTAAAAACGGCGTAGCGTAAGTGCAACAATGGCCACTAGTGTTGTTAACAGACAACCACGAAGTCAAAGTAACCCAAACACATGATATACTTGAAGTAAACGAAGCACGTTTTAAAAACTGGCATTGTGAATACTTTAGTCATTCAATGTCGTTGCAAAGCCAAACAGGCGTTCATAAGTATGCATCATGCGGAAACAATGATACAACATGTCAAATGGATATGTGTCCTTGTCCTACTGATATTCATATACCAAAAGGAATTAATACTGAGAGCATAGCATTGCTTAGACAGCATATAGATGCATTAACAGAATATCCAACAGACCCTTGGCGTGATTTAAGTGATGGTAAGATAATAGCAGTGGGGCATATTGATATGCTTAAAAACAAATTCTTTGTTGTTGATTGGAACATATTATTAAGATGTAATTTTGATTGTTCATATTGTTCAACATTTGTACATGACGCTACTTCTCCTTATCCTTCAATAGAAACAATTAGAGAACATTACAATAGCATAGACTTTCCAAAAGGTAAAACAGTTCATCACATACTACAAGGTGGTGAGCCAGTATTGCACCCAAACATTTTTGAGATTGCAGAGATGTGCAGAGAACGTGGCACAGTAGAATTACTTACAAATGGAACTGCCAACGTACCTAAGTATGAAAAGTTCTTAGATATGGGATGTAGTATAAACATAAGTTTGCATCACGAATACATTACTGAAAAAATGATGGATAAATTTATAAAAATGGCAGAACTTAACAAAGGCCGTATTGTATTAAAGTATTTTAATGTATTCGATGAAAAACGCTTTATGCCTCATTTAATCAAACTAGACGAGTTCCCACATGTAGGACTTGTAAAAAACAAACGTCTTGTAAGTCGATTCCAAGGCGATGTAAGAAAGAAATCTTTTATTACTTAGAAGGTTGACATAAGCAAGAACTCTTGTTATAATACATACAGTAACTAAAACTATCTAAGAGAAACTATATGAGTATTATTAAAACGCAGGACAATCCATTTAACACAAACGGTTTTAACGGAACATGGGCTATTCGCACACATGACTTAATTCCTGAAGCAGTACTTAACTATCTTAACGAACTATTTCCTACTGATAAAGCCGGAACATTCCGTTTAGACCGTATTGATATTTCAGAAATTAATCAAGCGTTAAACGATATCTGGGCCGGACCAAACTCTTTACCTATCCTTGAAGAAGCACGTTTAGCAAGTGTTGCCAAGCGACATGAAGTAGATGAGCCTGTAAAGTCAACAGCCGTAACAGGAGGTTAACTTTTCGGTTGACATAAGCAAGAACTCTTGTTATAATATAGACAACAAATAACCAGTAGGTAATAGATATGCTAGGAAAAGTAGGATTTGCATGTAAGTATTTACATCCAGACCAAACACAAAAAAAGAAACTCCTTGAAGAAATTCAGCGTCCTTTAACTGAAAAAAGTACAACTATTCGTTGGCTTAATAATCAGCCTAAAGATGAAGCATGTCAACGCCTTTGGGATATTATGGTACATAATACACAAGCAGTTTATAACCTTGTAGAATATGTAGGTAGCTTACCAGAGCATCAACGTATGGTACGGTTGGGCAGCAATCAGCTTCCAGCCGCAACACATCCAGACTGGAAATGGTATTGGAAACAACCAGACGTAGTTGCTTATGCGGCTAAATATTATGGACGTGCAGGAGACCTTGCACGTAAGTTGGGTGTACGTTTAAGTATGCATCCAGGACAGTTTGTTGTGTTAGCAAGTGACACACCAGAAATTGTTGAACGCAGTATAGAGGAGTTTGAATATCATGCGGATATCATCAGGTACATGGGCTACGGTCAGAAGTGGCAAGACTTCAAGTGTAACGTCCACATCTCAGGACGCCAAGGTCCAGCCGGTATCAAAAGTGCTCTTAAACGATTGTCTAGAGAAGCACGAAACTGTATCACTATTGAAAACGACGAAAACAAATGGGGTATCGATTCTAGCTTAGAGTTAGAAAAAGATTTAGCATTAGTTCTAGATATACATCACCATTGGTGTCGTGAATCAGAATACATTAGTCCAACAGATGATCGTGTTAAGCGAGTAATTGACAGTTGGCGTGGTGTTCGTCCAGCAATGCATTACAGTGTTAGCAGGCAACCATATATTATTGACCATGCAACAGATGTACTGCCGGACTTTAATGCACTAATTGATCAAGGCTACAAAAAAGCAAAACTACGAGCACACAGTGATACTATGTGGAACAGTGCAGTAAATGAATGGGCTGGCTCCTTTCGTAATGAATTTGACATTATGGTAGAAGCAAAAAGTAAAAACTTAGCAAGTATTCCTTTCGAGGAAGCAACAAGAGGAACGGCATGAAGTCAACAATCATACAATTTTTTAAAGACAGTTATCTAAAAGACAAACCCGCATTTTATGCTGAAATAGTAGAAGCCGCAGTTCTTATATGTGCAAGTGCGTTTCTTAGCTTTACAATTATTGCTACAGCAGAGTCAAATCCATATGCAAGGGTGTTTATTCCATTATATCTTGTGGGTAGTTTATTAGCAGTATTCAGCACATACAGGCGTAGAAGCAGTGCAGTTGTGTTGTGTGTATGGTTTACATTTATGAATGGGTGGGCATTTACACAATTGTTTATTCTTTAATATGTTTTAGATAAATATATACAACAGGAGTAAACCAAATGAGATTATTTAATTTAGTAGAAGAATCAAACCAACCAGAAGCCGGCGACATTATTGGCTTCGAGTTTGGTGACATCCTCATCGAATCACGTGTTGTTGAACACTTAGATGACGGCATTGTAGTAGAACTTAATGAAGAAGGTCAAGAATACCTTACTGAATTGCTACCACTTATACCCGTAGCAATATGGGCAGGCGGAGCAGCATGGACTGCATACGATACATGGAAAGCTAAAAAGCAATATGATGCAGGCGAAATTACAGGCGCTGAATTTGCAACAAGAGTAGGAACTGATGCCGCAATTGGCATAGCAGGTGGCGTAGTAGCCAAAGGTGCTCTTAAAGGTGCAAAGTTTGCATGGAAAGCAGGCAAGAAGATATTTGCTAAAGGTGCAGATGATGCAGTTGACGCAACTACAGATGCCGCTAAAGCATTAGCTAAAAAAGCCGAAGTACCTAAAGTAGATCTCACAGCTAAAATTAAAACTGATGCACCCGTTAAGGTTACAACACCTAAAGTAGATGCTAAAGTTGTTACACCTAAAGTAGATGTTCCTAAAGTAGATACTAAAGCCGTTACACCTAAGGTTACAACACCTAAAGTAGATACTAAAGTTGTTACTCCTAAAGTGGATGTTCCTAAAGTAGATGCTAAAGTTGTTACACCTAAAGTTGATACTAAAGTAACCAAACTTAAGACAAAAGTAACTAAGCCTAGAGTTGCTACAGATACTCCAAACATAAAGACACCTAAAGTTGTACCAACTCCAAAGTTAAAAGTTGTCCCATCGGATCCAATTGCAAAAACTCAAGCCCTTAGAACAATTGTTAAAACAAAAGTTAAACCAACTAAAGTCAAACCAAAACTTGATGGACCTAAAGTTGTACCAATACCAAAAGTTAAAGTACCAGTAGCTAAAGTACCAGTAGCTAAAGTACCAGTAGCTAAAGTTGTACCTACTCCAAAAGTTAAAGTTAAACCAACTAAAGTAACAGTAAAACCTGATGCTCCAAACATAAAGACACCTAAAGTTGTACCGGTACCAAAAGTTAAAGTAAAAACTACTACTCCAAAAGTTAAACCAAAAACTAAAACTAAAGTTACACCAACTAAAGTTAAAACAAAGCTAAAGACTAAGAAAAAAGGTAAATTTAAAGGAAAAGGACGTTTCAGTAGCCTATCTAATAATGGCTCTGATGGAGTAGATTCTAATTTCCAATCATTTATTACTAAGCACGGTAACTTTGAAAGTGTTGAAGCACCTTCAATGGAATTAATTTCTGAAGCGGAATATCAAGGACGACAGGTTAAACTTAATAAGCCTATGCAAGGTGATGTTAAGAAATCTAAAGTATATGTAAAGGACCCAAAAACAGGAAACGTTAAGAAAGTTAATTTCGGTCACGGTGGATCAAGTGCTAAGGCTAGTGGTGAAAAGACTATGAGTATTAAAAAATCAAATCCAGAACGTAGAAAGAGCTTTAGAGCTAGACACAATTGTGACTCTCCAGGACCTAAAACAAAGGCACGTTATTGGTCTTGTAAGGCTTGGTAATGAAAAGAATATTTGCAACAGGTATTTTATTGCTAGTCAGTAGTTTTGTTAATGCAGAACAACTTATATTTTCACAATATGATGGTGTTAACACTTGGCATAATGTTTATGTTGAAGTAAATAGTGCTAAAGATTATGTAAGACCAGGAGTAGCGTATACTCCAGCAAGTAATGGTAAAAGTCAACCAGCAACAACAGGCACATCAGAAGTTCAATGGTCTAGTAACTCTATAACCAGAACTTATAGTAGTAACTGTAACTGCACTACCATGCAACAAACGTACTACAAATCCAGTTCAAGTGCTACCTTCTTAGATAGGGTGACTAACAAATACTACTCTGGTATTACGTTTAGTTCGTATGGTGTTCCAGCAGGAACACTTCAGCATAGCACTTTTGGAAGTGTTACCGACCCAACAGCGTCACAGGCTCAGGTGGGAATGACTAGTAAAGTCTCTGTAAAGGAAATAGACTATGTTGCCGGAATCGCAGGCACTGAAGCACAACATGAAGACAATCATCCAGCAAGAAGCATTATATCAGTACCTACTGGAACAGATATGGAATTGTTTATCAAAGAATTTATGGAAAACAAATAACATGAAAATAAATGAAATAGATTGTTGGCCTGACTATAAAAAAGTAGGAACACAAAAAGGCACTGGTAAAAACAAAGGTAAACGTGTAAACAAATGCGTTAGAGAAGATTTGTTTGGCCAAGATAAAGAGGTTGACAATAGTAATCCAGAAGTGTATATTGACATGGATGGGGTACTAGCAGACTTCTTTACAGAATGGGCAAAACTTGTGGGCGTTAGCAATTGGAGACAGATTAGAAAAATAGAACCAGCACTTGAAAAGATTAGACAAACGGAAAACTTTTGGGTTAACTTACCTATGTTACCAGAAGCAAAAACGTTAATAAACTTTATTAAAGACAATATAGGTTCATATAGTATATGTTCAAGTCCACTAGCAAATGATCCTAACTCAGAGCCACAAAAGCGTGAATGGATTAAAAATAATTTAAGTTTCTTCCCACCCAAGAATGTATACATTACAGATAACAAACCACAGTTTGCTAAAGGTAAAGACGGAACTGCTAACATACTAATAGATGATTTTGGACAACAAATTAAGAAATGGACCGCTGCAGGTGGACAAGGTATTAAATATGAATCATTCAGCAGTGTACAGCAAGCAATCGGTAAAGTGGATAAGCCAGATGAGAATATGTGAAGTTACAGAAGTTAACGATACAAATATAATATCGCCCGATGTGCAAGCAATAGGTGATATATTTTCACGTCATGGACACGAAATAAGAATAGTAGGCGGAGCAGTAAGAGATGTTGCACTAGGCAAAGTACCTAAAGACATAGACTTAGCTACAGACGCTACTCCACAAGAAATGCAAAAAATGTTTGACAGAGCAATGATCAAGCACATACCAACAGGCATCGAACACGGCACTATAACAGCCGTCATTAATGATGAGCCTTATGAGATAACAACACTACGAGCAGATAAAGAAACAGACGGCAGACATGCTGAAGTTGAGTTTGTTAAGAGTTGGGAAGAAGATGCTAAACGCAGAGACCTTACATACAATGCTATGAGCATGGATCTAAAAGGTGAAATACATGACTACTTTGGTGGCATGGATGACCTACAAGATAAAGTAAGTAAATTTGTTGGCAATCCCATAGATAGAATACAAGAAGATTACCTGCGTATACTACGTTACTTTCGTTTCCAAGGACGTTTAGAAACTCCTACATGGGACAAAGAAACACTAGAAGCAGTTAGTTCTAATGCAAAAGGATTGGCACAAATAAGTGTTGAAAGAGTTTGGATGGAAGTAGGTAAAATACTTTCAGGACAAAACGTTGCAAGCATAATAGAATACATGACTAAGACAGGCGTTAGCAAAGCTATAGGATTAACTACAAATGATCTAAACAAATTAGTAGATAATGGAAATCCGGTAGTAGCACTAGCACAACTAGGCAACAGTGCAGACACAGCTAAACGTTGGAATATGAGTAAACCAGAAATAGTATTACTAGACTTTCTGTCACAGAATAAAAATAATGTTCTTGACCAAAAGAAAATAGAAGATATGATAGCTGATGGCATAGACAAAGAAAAAATAGTAGCACTAGCAGAACTACAAGGCCAAAAGAAAATGGCAAGTCATGCAATGGTTACTAGTGTTCCAGACTTTCCTGTAACAGGAGCAGACCTAATAGCTATGGGAGTTAAACCTGGACCAGACATGGGAAAACAGTTAAATACACTAAAGCAACAGTGGAAAGCTAGTAACTTTAAAGCTACTAAAGATGAATTATTGGGAACATCATAATGAAAATATGTGAAATATATAGACTAAAACAATTAGCAGGTATTACTGATAAAGAAGGTAATATCATTAAAGGATCAGATGAATCCAATATAAGCATTGTAGGCAGTGATAAAGGTAAGATTCAACGAGAAAAGAATATTCAACCTGGAACAGAAGATTGGTTCAAGTTATGGTTTAGTAGACCTCACTTAACAGGTGAAAAAGCAGAATAACATGGAACAGGAAACATTAATCCTATTCCTTCTAGTATGTAAGCATGCTTGTGCAGATTTAGGCATACAATCGTTTAGAACACCATCTAAGAAGCATCTTTATTGGAATACTGGCTTACATACACATGCATTAGATCATGCAGTACTTACATTCGTTGTACTAGCAATATTTGTTAATCCTTGGTTTGCACTAGTATTAGCATTATTAGACTACGTAGCACACTGGCATATAGACTTTACTAAATCTAACTTACTGATTATATTTGGAATACCCAGAGATAAGCCAGTATTTTGGAGAATACAAACATTTGACCAAATATTTCATTTTTGTACTTATGCGTACATAGTGTATTTACTATAGAGGAGTTGCCGTTAAGGCATAAATAGTTGTATGAGAATATTAGAAGTAGACAGAAAATTATCGCACACTGAGCTGGATCAACTCGAAACATTTGCTGATAGACTATTTGCAAAGGTAGGAATAGATGTTGAATTCACAAGACACTTCCTTGACAGAGTAAATGATGAACGTAACGTAAAACAAATTACACACAGTGAGTTAACACGTTTATTCAAACAAGAATATAAAAAGTGGGGCAAACAAATAGCTCAACTTGGACCAGATTCCGAAGCAGTACTAAAAGATATAGCAACAGACGTAAACATACCGTTTGCTCTACGTTGGGATAATAAAAATAATGAACTTGATCTTATTGCAAAAACAGTTATGCGTAAGCAAGACTTTAAAACATCTAATAAAGAATTCCAAGTCGAATCGTTTACTTACGATTTAGACAACACACAGAATAGACAAATATTTGAAAGCATTGCACTTCTTA
>Ga0307997_10000898_pt1 | contig 13786 bp, 15 predicted proteins | sample Davwhametageno36_FD_203165 | JGI IMG/M metagenome (GOLD analysis project Ga0307997, IMG submission 203165) | Marine microbial communities from Davis Island wharf, Antarctic Ocean - #36 | ecosystem: Environmental > Aquatic > Marine > Unclassified | place: Antarctic Ocean: Davis Island wharf... | reverse complement strand
GAGCAGCAAATGGACGGCAGTTGGATTGTGCGGACACCAAATGGGGACATACACACCCAATGGGTGGTGAATGCGGCCGGGCTTTGGGGGCGGGAGGTTGCCGCCTTGGCTGGGATTACGCTACCGCTACAACCAACTGAGCATCAGTATTTCGTGACCGAGACCATTGCAGAAATTGCGGCCATGGACAAACGCTTGCCCTCTGTTGCGGATAGAGACGGGGAATATTACCTGCGCCAAGAGGGGCAGGGGTTGTTAATTGGAGCCTATGAGAAGAAACTGCGCTTCTGGGCCGAAGAGGGCACACCGCTAGACTTTGCCCATGAATTGTTTGCCGATGATCTTGATCGGATCGAAGAAAATATGATGCGCGCCATTGACCGTGTGCCTGTAGTGGGAACGGCTGGGATTAAGCGGGTGATCAACGGTCCGATGATATGGTCTCCTGATAGCAATGTGCTATATGGGCCGCATCCAGACCTCAAAAACTATTTCTGTTGTAACGGCATTATTCCGGGGTTTAGCCAATCAGGAGGCATGGGCCTCATGTCTGCACAATGGATGGTAGACGGCGAAAGCCAATACGATATGTTTGCTTGGGACGTGGCGCGCTTTGGCGATTGGGCAGATAAGGCATTCACCAAAGCACGTGTGGGCGATCAATATGCCAAACGCTTTGCCATTCACTTTCCCAATGAAGAACGTGAAGCCGGACGTCCGGTGCGTACGCGTCCTATTCATGCCGTACAACAGGCGCTGGGCGGGGTATTCGGCCTGAATTATGGCTGGGAGCATGTGCAGTGGTTTGCTGATGCACCGGGGGCGAAAGACACCAATGGTTTTACCCGTCAAAATTGGTTTGAGCCAGTGGGGCGTGAATGTAGGATGCTGCGTGAGAATGCCGGGATTATCGATATCTCGAATTTTGCCAAATACCGCGTGCGTGGCCCGAAGGCCGCTGACTGGTTAAATGCAATTTTTGCCAATAACATGCCCAAAGCCGTCGGACGCTCCTGTTTGACGCCCTTGATCGGTGTGCGCGGCGGCATTGCTGGGGATTTCACCGTGACGCGGTTGGCGGATGACGAGTTTATGGTCATCGGTTCTGGCATGGCTGAACGCTATCATCAACGGTTCTGGAACATGGTGCCAACGCCTGAAGGTATGAGTTTTGAAAGTCTGACCGAGGCCATGTGTGGCTTCAATGTGGCTGGCCCTAAATCGCGGGAATTGTTGCAAGGCCTGACCAATACCTCTCTGGCCACGGCGGATTTTCCTTTTATGCGCTCGAAATGGATTGAGCTGGCTGGGGTAGACTGTCTGGCCTTGCGGGTGTCCTTTACCGGAGACTTGGGCTGGGAGTTGCATTGCAGCACTGAAGATCAGCTGCGCCTTTATCAGGCCTTGCTGGACGCTGGAAAAACTTTCAGCGCTGGGCTTGTGGGTGGGCGGGCATTGATGAGCCTGAGGGTGGAAAAAGGCTACGGCTCTTGGTCGCGTGAATATAGCCCTGAATATTGGCCACAAGAGGTTGGGCTGGCGAGTTTGATCAAGTTGGACAAAGAATTTCTGCATAAGCAGGCCTATCTCGCAATCAAATGTAATCCGCCGCGCGAAATTCTGTCTATAGTGGAAATATTGGACGTAACCGTTGCAGATGCGACCGGCGGGGAGCCGATCTTTGATAAGGCCGGCAATGGCGTTGGCCGGGTCACCTCAGGCAGCTATGGATACGGGGTGAATAAATCATTGGCGCTATGCTATCTGAAAAACGTCGTCCCGGGGGATGAGCTGGATGTGATGATTCTGGGCATACCACACCAAGCAGTGGTGCTGGCTGAGCCTCCGTTTGACCCAAGCGGTGCCAAATTGCGAGGATAGTTTCGGCAAACCTTTCAATGGGTACGATTTAATGGTTGCGATGGACATTTTTCTAAGTCAAACTTTACCAAACAATGATTGCTGTGGCGTGCACTGTTGCGCCTACTGGAAGATTTAGATGCGGTCTCTTTTTGCCCAATAATGAACTTGGCTGTGGCCTTTTTCCAGTGGCTAGGGCTATTGTTGTCCAAAATAGGAAACCAACCATGATCGACAAAATCACCTCGGAAGGCATATCTTACAGCGAATTACGGGCTGCTGGAGTTAAGTACAGCTTCACAAACGTGCTGGGCAATACTGTGAATTGTTATGGCGTCTCCGATGAAGAGGCTGATCATTATGAGTTGTTTGTGGATAATGAGCAGGAAGGGCATCTGGAAAATCCAGATAAGCTCGGCTGGGAAGAGGTTGCCTCTTTTCTGGAAGAACAGCCGGATGACTGGAGCGAAGTCTTCGGGTCGTCTCAGCCGTCAGAGGCATAGGTCATGTCCGACGGTACCATTTACAACGATCAGCGTGGCCCTTTGGATCTGTCCACCGCGGCCAGAGAGCAGGAGCTGTTTTACTGTGAGTTCACGCAGGAGCAAATCGAGCAGATCAGAACCGCCTTTGGTGGCGATCTACAGAGGGCCGCAAGTCTATACCACGAGCTGACCGATAAACTCATCGCCACGGTGCCTGAGGAAGATTTTGAAAAGCCACTTGCTCTATTAAGTGTCAACGACCTTATTACGTCTGATAAGTCACGCTAAAGTAGCTGTCTGGCGCCGTATCTAATTATCAAATCTACTCAAAGATTACAAACGTTAGAGCGTGGTTTAATACGCCTTGGTCTTGGTTTATGTTGCTCATAGCTGAGCAAAGCCCAGCATGCCTAAGCCTAATACCCTTGTTTCCTCGGCATAACATCGCTGACGCCGCCTCTAGGATCAACAACTTGATCGTCGGTAGGTGTTAAATCAAATAATGTTTGAGGTAACTAATCACGGTCCAAACAGAAAGATCAAAATATAGTGTTAGTCTTTTATTACTATGATCTATAGCTATTGGTACATCTGTTATCATAAATCTATAAAAGCTAATACTAAACAACAAATGTGGTGTATAATATGTCCTCCAACTCAACCAATGATGACCTTAAAGGTCCAAAGAGTTTCTCCGAGAAACCCAAGCCGCGTTGTTCACTTCTACATGATGGTATAGTGATCAAAGGTGATTGGCGCAGTGATGGAATAGTTGAGTTTGGTGGAAAAATCACGGGTGATTTGACGGTAGACGTCTTGGTAGTGACAAGCACTGGTAAGGTTGATGGCAACGTACGAGCAAGGTCTGTTACGGTGGAAGGACATTTGAATGGCACCATAGCTGCTGTAGATGTAATCCTAGCTTCAACATCGGTTATCACAGGTGAAATTGTAGCGGAAAAAATCCGAATAGACTTTGGTGCAAATGTAGAGGGCCGTTTGAAAGCAACTACTAAAGCTACAGCCTAACACCCTTGCTAATTTGGGGAAAAACCTATGACCCCAACTCTAAGATCAACAACATGATCGCGGGTGGTTATGCCAGTGTGGGTGCAACAAACATCCTATTGTCCTTGTATTGGGACTGGGGTGTTAAAGTAATAGTTGCAGCAATTACTTCGTAATTTGGTTGTCGTCACTTTAACGCCAAGCAAGGCCAAATATTTATAGCTACCACAAGTTAGAGTCTATAAACTGTACTTGCGTTGAAGAATTTTAATAATAAAATATTTAAAAACAATAGAAGTGAAAATATGAAAGTGTACTATTTAGGTATTGAAATATCTACGAATAGTTGCTCTTTTATCTCCCTTGGACGCGAGGTAGGACAGCAAAGCTCTTGCATCGTCCCTCTTGTACGATTGAATTTCACGATCTCCAGCTTCGGTTAGGAGAGCAGCAATTGGTACGTTACATAACCTTCTGCTGAGTTGCCGTATTTCAATGTATGCCTCAGCGATCGCTGCAAAAGTTGTTTTGGCCGGACGAGCTAAACGGAGAGTTTATTCGATGCACACCTTAACTTTGGTATTTGACTGCCATGTTTGTTTGAGCAAATTTAAAAGTTGCGAAGCTAGAACCGCTGCCTCTTCCTCAGACTAAGAAAGCCTAGCCCGAACCAAAGGCCCATAGGTCTGCTGATGTGGCTTCGGAACTCTCAATTGAAAGTAATATATCCTGCCATGTAGAATTGTGTTTGGTGGCAGTGATGATGATTGCAGAATATATCCCATTAAGGTACTCCTAATGTTAAATTAGGCGGTACAATCAGCTATAAATTAGGAATAAATGGCTCTGTTGGTAGGGACCAACCTACGACCACTTGATTAAAAGTTATATTTTTGAAGGTCTTGCAATTAATTGTGAAGTTACGTAAAGATTTCGCTCATTGATCAAGCCAGTTTTTAGGTCTTTAGGTATTGATGAATACCCATAGATCGCACCTGCAATTTGTCCCGCAATAGCGCCAACTGTGTTAGCATCGTCTCCTAGATTTACGGCTTTTAAGGTCGCCGATTTAAAATACTTTGAATTATTTACAGACCAAAGGGCGGCGTGAAGCATTTCTATGACATAACCACTCGCAGTAACGTCTTCTGAACTCTCATTAGCTAGATTTCTACTAAGGATTGAACTTACTGCTTGCCCCCAATCTCTTTGGGTAGATGCTTTGATCGCAGAATTTATATTGTGACCACTGATTAACATGCATAAAATTTTGGGCAAGAAGTTGACAGCTCTGTTCTGCTGGTCTCGAAGCGTGCGTGGCTTTAAACTGATTAATTGCTAACGAACGGGCTAGCTCAACGTCCGAGTATGCATGGCAAGCAATGGGTGCTAGGCGCATTAGTGAGCCGTTGCCGTCGTTTTTGCAGCCAAAGGGCAGAGCCTCTAGGTATCCATTTCGGCGGTAATCGCCGAGCACACGCAGAGTATTCTGTCCAATGCCAACCGCAACACCCGTGCTGGTATTTGATCCATGCTCGGCCCAGTCACAAAACTTATTCAGTAGATCATCAATAGCGAGGCCATCATTTTCGATGATATTTTGAGCTAAACAAATGGCCATTGCGGTATCATCTGTCCATGCACCTGCAGGAAGCTTGAAGTGCCCACCTGCTCTGTAAGATGTTACAGTGTCAAAGGTCCCCCTTGGTAAAAACTCAACTGGTGCTCCAAGTGCATCACCAATTGCCAATCTAACAAATGCTCCAGCAGTTCGATCGTGAATTGGAGATGCGTAATATGCCCAATAACGGTTTGAGTTTTCCATCTGAGAAAGGCTAATACCTGCAAGTTCCTTAACCTTATTATAGAACCAACTTGCCAGCTCCTAGCTATGCAAAATTCTGATGCTTTGTATTGCTCTGCTGATACGCAGGTGGTTGTGATTATATTTGCATTTCCAATATTACTCAAACCTCAATCACAACAGCAGTTCCAGAAGCCATCGCCTGATCTCCCTCATCAACCTACCAAAAACAATGTCCTCTTGAGGTTACAGAGGCAACCCTCTCAACAGCTACATAAGCCTCACGCAATAGCACCCTCTAGGCCATACGAGCTTACAACCTACGCTACCGCCTGTGTATGAGCTTCTCTGTGAGGCTGACGGGGCCCCTTAATTCATAAGGAAAAGGATTGGGCTAGCCCGTTTTTCAGGTGGGAATCCAAGATAAAGATTTAGTTTGCGGGTGGGTTTGTTCTTTGGCAAAAAGCAGCAAATAAAGAAGAGGGTTCTTAAAGTTAAAATTATAGCAATAATCATAGCGCTCATAGCTTTAGTCGTTGCAATAAAGCGAAACGACGAAACGCAGTACAAAATACGTTTGTTGGAGCAAGAGATAAACAGGTTAGCATAAGAGATAACTAATCCATCCAAAAACGAAGAAAAGGGTGCCGACGATTGGGTATCACACTAGGCCCTTGCTAGGTTTTTGAGACAGCACAGCGTAAAAGTGCCTTCTCGACATTGCAGCAGATTACAGTTGTATTATGTATGACAACATCGTGGAGGGCAGGAAATGCGATCAATCTATGTAATTCTTATTGTTTTGTTATCGTCAAACGCCAATGCACAAATGCGAGAAGCGCACCTCAAAACACTTTTATCCATTTGTAAGACTGCTCAATCCAATAATGATCTTGGCACGGTTAAAAATATTGCTAATCAGATCAAAAACGAGCCGTTGCACTCGGATCAAGTGCTGGCGTCTAAAATGAAAAATTGTCTGTCCGCAGCATTTGGTGTTGCGACAGTAAAACTGAATAGTGAAAGTTTAGCTAAATCAATTTCAGAAAAAATGGAAGCTATTGAAAGTGATTGTAAACTACTTTTAGAAAGTGCTCCAAATATTGCATTAGACAACAAGATATGCAGACGAATTTTTATTTCAGACAACTAGGCTTAGTGACCAAACTCTCGACCATCCCTGACCACCACCTCAGCATCACCTGTGGCATCTGTAAGCATAACCCCATGCTAGAGGTAGCCAACCTAATACTTATCATTGGAAGCGGTTCTACAGCCCATGACGTACGTCAGTAGGCCAGATGTCATAACTGCGGTGCGAAGGGCAATAAAACTTATCAGATCGTCTGGCGGGGTAATTCAGGTGTGGCGCTTGATGCTGCTGGGGTTAAGCCAGCCAAGGGTGCTGACTGACTGACTAATTTTCACGCACCCTAACAGGTCAGCCTCAATCACATCACAGACCAAGTATTGGTCCTTACTCTCCAGATTCTCAAGATCAGCATCATCAGAGACGTCCAAGAACCATCGGCAAACAGCTATGCTACTAGTGTCAGTGGAGTCAGTCTGATTAAATCAATTCATCTTGTCTGTATCTGAGGCGATCTCTATGGCGTGTTCAATTTTTACGTCTCCATAGGCAAAGTGTATGCAGGCTCCTACTACCCATACAGCAGCTAGAAATAGTAATACTTTTGTTCCTTTCTCCATCAGAACAGTTCCTCTTGCTTGTACAGACCTCTACTGTTGCAGAAGCTGATGAAATTGGTGTCCGCATTGCGAACCATGATGCTTTTGACTGAAACCCAATCACGCCAGCTACTGATCATGGTTTTCCAAGTTAGCCTACGAACAACAATGCGCTCTTGAGCCTATAGAGGCAACCCTCACAACCCTTATACAAGCTAGGCAAAAAAGGGGTAACCCAAATATTGGGTTTGATGGCAGCAAGATGAAACCAAAGGGTTTGATATAATGCTAACCCTAATTGCTATTTATTATTATTAATACTAGCCGTACTCATTCTTATGACGGGAGTTGGGCGTGCTATGGTCGGGATGGGCCTACTATTGCTTCTATTCTTATACGTTGGAGCGTCTTAACCAGTTAATTTCAGGCGCTATAAACACCACGTATCAAATTGTACTGGCTTGCTACAGCTGGCTTGGTGGCTGGGTGAATCAGGTGTGGCGCTTGCTGGGGCTGAGGTTAAGCCAACTGTAGGATAATCTTAAAATAAATTACTTACATTATTATATTGTATTTATTGTATTAATTAAAATAATTGAACTATTACTTTAGCCCCTAACTATTATGATGCTAGCTTTTACATAACTCACCCTAATTTGTGTTGTAGTTCTAAGGACTCCGACATAAATAAGTAACAACGTTTGTGAATATAAGTTTAGTATTAGAAAAGAAAGCTACAGCAATGAAGCAATATGTTTATGATATCTGGTCTTCTGTTATGAATCACAACAAGAACCCATTAAGACATATTCAAAATACAGCCACCCGACACATGATCATGCAAATACTTGCGTGGATGTGGTGTATCGTTTTTGGAATGATTTTTGGAAGTTGGTACATTGTGGGCATCAGCTTAATTGGACACCTCTTATTTTTGGGTGCTGTAGGAATTACGGTAGCGACATTTGAAACAGCTAAACGCAGGCCAAATGTGTTTGCTGCTAATCTTCGTGGCAAGGGTGGTGAACACGATTAAAATAGTTGAGGTTAAGCCACAAAGTTAGCTGTCGCAAAATCCCCAATCTGATACCTTAAAAATCTCAGTCATACCGGACGGCTCCCGCTTAAGTTGAAACTAAGTATTGATGCTGACCATAGTGCTTACTTTCACATCTCACCTTTGTTCCTGTAGGTACAACCATGTCGACTTGAGCTAACAAAAACAATTCTCACAGCCCCCATGTAAGCCCCGCATAAGGGGTAAACCCTGCGACCCACACTAGCTATAACCTACGCTAGCGTGCGTTTAGGAGGCTCTGTGTGGGGCTGTGGGGAACCCTTAGATTTCAGCTAGAATGATTTGGGTCGGCCCGTTTTTCAGGTAGGAATCCAAAATAAAGATTTAGTTTGCGGATGGGGTTGTTAGCTGGACACCTAGAACTAGCCTTATAAAATACAATTTAAGTACAAGTTAAAAATAGAGGAATTAATTCAGCTCATGAATAGACGAAAGTTCTTTAAATGGGCAGGTTTTGGTGCCCTCAGTCTTGGCCTATATGGATGCGTCAAAAATCTAAATGTGAAGCAAAAAAACTACTATTACAGTGGGCCCATTACAGATCACTTTGATGGAGTATATTTTTTTAATAGCAAAGACGAATACGTCACAAGCTTCTCTGACCTATTAAAATGGAAAATATTTGAAAAGAGAGCAGTTTGGCCAGAGAACTATTCTAGTCGTTATCCCAAAGTTTCACCTAACCCGTCTTTACCTCGAGATGAAATCACGGTCACGATGGTCGGTCATGCTACCCTACTCATCCAAATGGCGGGGCTAAACATCCTTACAGACCCTGTTTACTCTGACCGGGTGAGCCCAATAGATTATGTGGGTCCAAAACGTCATAATCCTCCCGGAGTTCAGTTTGAAGCGTTGCCAAAAGTTGATATAATACTTGTTACACATAATCATTACGACCACCTCGATCTACAGACACTGAGCAAACTTGTGACACGTGATAACCCTAAGATTTATACTCCCTTAGGAAATGATACGATTATACAAGAGGCGATCGGAAATGCCGATATCCAAACAGGAGATTGGGGAGATGAATTCAAACATAATAACCAGCTAAAAGTTTATTTTGAACCCTGCCAACATTGGTCTGCAAGGGGAACAAGAGATCAAAGGATGGCATTATGGGCTGCTTTTGTTCTCGAAAGTGATGATCACAAAGTGTACCATATTGGAGATACTGGTTTTGGCGAAGGAAAAAATTACCGTGACGTTGCTAAAAAACACGGGGGGTTTGATCTGGCAATATTACCAATCGGAGCTTATGAGCCTCGCTGGTTTATGAAATCCTCACATCAAAATCCACGAGAGGCAGTAACTGGATTAAAATTATGTAATGCAAACCATGGCTTAGGGCACCACTGGGGTACTTTCCAGTTGACCAATGAAGAAGTTGATGCGCCAAAGAAAGTGCTCGCCAAAACTTTAAAAAAACAAGAACTCGATCAAGATCGATTTATTGCGGTTCAACCTGGCCAAGTTTGGAAGCTACCTACTTGAAATACACCTTATAGCATTTGGCAAACCTCATGCTTATTGTTGGCCCATAATGTACGCCAGAAGTTCCGCTGTCAGCGGTGTAAAGCCAAGCTAAAAAACACGTATCAAATCGTGTAGCGTGGTAATGCAGATATTGCGTTAGATAGTGTTGCGTTAAAAATTTTAAATTTTGTCGTTAATATAAATAAGACGTTTAATATTTTTCTCCAGAAGCAAACTAGCCCTGCCTGAAATATGGCAGTGTTTTTCTGTATGCTGTACTTGGGCGAGGCATTAGATACTTAAGCAGGAAGCTGACTAAAGGCCACTGGTTGGTAGCCAGCGTTGGCAATTTTTGCTTGATCTGCTGCGTCCAACTCAGACTGAACTTGTGCCACTATTTCTGCTGCAAAAGTGCTACGAGTGTAGCCCCAGTCCTGCAACTGATGGTCCGTCAGATAAGCTGCTGTACGGTTTGCTGCACTAGCCAATTGAGCCAATACCACCGCTTTATAGATTTTTCTAAGCATTTTATCTCTTTGACTTCAACGCTGCTCCTATCCAAGCCAAAGAACTACTGCATCAGACAATTTGATATTCCCGTTATGCAATCAGCACAGGGCTGACAAAATTGTTGAAACTTAAAAGATCGCTAACGATCGAAGCTGTCCCAAAAATGTTGATAACTGTTTATAACTTTTAGTTAAACACAAAAATAAAGGCGTCAGGGCAAGACGTGAAGCGTGTCTTAGGACTAGCAGCGTCTAAAGACATTGCAACGGGTTTAAGCTTAGTGACTACGGAAGCAAAAAAATTGGGGGTTTTCGGGTCGCCAAGTTTCGTTGTGAATGGAGAGGTTTTTTGGAGAGATGATCGTTTAGAGAATGCGATTAAATGGTCTTCAAATGGAACCCTGTGTTCTGACTAGGACCACCAACTCAGCATAACCTGTGGCCTCTGTAAGCACCATACGCTCTTAGAGGTAGCAAACCTGATTGCTGTCGTTGGAGGCGAAACCACAGCCCATGAGGTACGCCAGAGAGCCAGATGCCATAACTGCGGCGTGACGGGCAACAACACGTATCAGATCTCCTGCACGGGTACCTCTGATGTTGCGATGGATGGGGCTGCAGTTAGGTCGGATTAGCTCTGTCGCTGGTTCCACAACTGCACAACATCCGGAAACTCCACGGTTCAAGCCGTGTGTAACGCAGCGGAAGGTTGAGCGAAGCGAACCCTTTGCAAAAGGGCTTGACCTGGAGTCTGTGTGGGGGCGCCACTATCCAATCCAATCCAATCCAATCCAATCCAATCCAAAACAATGTAATACCTTACTAAAGTTTAGTTTTCAGTGAGCCGTAGACCATGCTGGCAACCAAATTTAATAGCTACACGTTCCAAAAGAGCGGCATCTGGTACTTCTCCCGTAGGATTCCCACTGATTTACGGCGGCATTACAGAATAGGCAGGATTGCTTATTATTTGAGGAGTAAGTCAGTCAGGGATGCTCGTGTTAGGGCTATGAGAGATGCCGCTAAGTTAGACAGGCATTGGCATATCCTGCGGATTTCCTCTGATGATTTACCACCATTTCTCCTGAGGCAACTTGTCTAAAGTAAAAGTCTCTCCAATTAAGGGTGTCGTAATAGTAACATTTTTTTTGGTAGATTCTTTGACGGCTCTAATTATTGGATCGTCCCAACTATGCGGCGCAAGATCAAATTTAGACCATCCAATAGGGAAATATACGTTTGCTTTTAAATCAATACTGGCTTGGACACTTTCTTCTGGCATCATGTGTACTGTTGACCAGGCTTGGTCATAAGCGCCAGTATCAATAAAAGCGATATCAAAAGGACCATACTTTTCGCCAATTTTTTTGAATTCCTTAAAGTAGCCACTATCGCCACTAAAATATACATTTTGATCTTCAGATTTTAATACCCATCCACCCCATAAAGTTGAACTCTGATCAGTAATTCTCCTGCCACTAAAATGCCTCGCAGGAACTAGTGTAAATTCAAGATTTTTATATCTATTGCTTTCATACCAATCCATTTCAATAATTTTTTCTTCGCTAACGCCCCATTTCATAATATGGGCTTTCACCCCTAAAGGGACAAAAAACATATCCACACTCTGTGCAAAATCTTTTATTCCCTTGTATTCTAAATGGTCATAGTGGTCGTGTGAAATGACGACAATGTTGACTTCAGGTAGATGTTCAATATGAATAGGATGTTCTATTGGAAAGGGCTTGCCTCCAAATGGAAGTGGTGTTGCGCTGTTAAACACAGGATCTGTTAATATTGTCAGATCATTAGTCTTCATAAGAAAGGATGCATGGCCCAACCATGTATATGTACCATTCTTAATATTATTATTTTCTAATTTTTTAGAAGGTAGAGGTTTAGTCGGGTTTTTATTTTCAGGCGGAAAAAAATAATCTATAATTGAATAACTATCTTCATCAGATTCAGTCATAAGATCTGTTTTAACAAGATTATGGAAATGGCCATCATGATAATGTTTAGATTGGCTAATCTTAATTAAGCTTTCTGCATTTGGGCCACTTCCAAACGTTGGGTGGAGAGTCATAAAGAGTGCAACTCCAGCTACAAGAATCAATACTGGAGTTAGTGTCCATAGTAATGTCTTTCTCGTATATTTTATGATTTTATCCTTCATATTCTTTCTTAAATATTACCTGTCAAAAAAATACAAACTCTATAGTTAAAATATTGAGATAACATACCCATACGTATAGGGAGTATAAGGCACCAAACACTTTATGTTAGAGGCGTCTAATCTCATACTTGTGGTTGGTGAAGACACCACAGCCCACGACGTACGTCAGAGAGACAGATGCCCAAAGTGTAAGGCTAAGGGCAACAACACGTATCAGATCGTTTATACGGGTAATTCTGATTCAGCTATGGATGGGGCTGGGGTGAAGTGAGATTAGCTCTCGTAGAAACCCCAGTCTGACACTGCGAATATAGCACTCATATTATCAAATAGTATTTCAGGTGGCGTCTTCGTTCCGTATTCTTTGTGTATCTTGGAGCTACCATCGGAAATGTGTCCCATGATGTATTCGGCTCTAGCTAAATCTATTCTTGCTGCTGCACTCCTGTCTCTAAGCGTGTGCCTTGCTGAGTAGGGGACGACTGATCTGTCTGATATTCCCATCACGTTATTAACAATGTTTCTAAGGGCTTCTGAGGCGTTCTCATGGCCCTTCTTACGGTAATGTCTCGGGAATAAAGGGGCGTCACTTGCAGTTGGTAATTTGTATGATCGAAAAGCGTCCATCATCGGCGATAACAGAGGTACAGCCCTCTCTAGATCACTCTTTTCCATACGCCTAATTGAGTTTGTGCGATACACAACATGAGGCATATTGCTATCAATTCGTAGGTCTCTGACTTGTAAACCTGCTGCTTCGCTCGTCCTACAGCCAGTGTAGATCATAAGCAGTCCAATGAGTTTAACTTCTTCATCTGAAATATTGATAATATTACTTAAATACTCATTTAATTCTTCCGGCTTGAATGATCGACGCTCTTCACACTCATCCTTTTCACGCTTCTTATTTGATAAACCAGAGAATGGATTGAAGATGGATTGGCCTTTCTTTTCTCGGTTCCAGCAATTAACCAATGCGCTGAACGTGTTGTTGTATCGGTTGCGTGTACCTGCCTTGGGGTATGTTTCCCAAAGCCAGTCCTTCACAGTTTGTCTGTCGAGGTCTTCAAGCCGTATGCTGTCGCCGCCCATGGCGTTTTCAAATCGTTTGAGAAGCCCTCTAGTTTTGGTCTCCCATTTGGCCTCGACATCAGGCAAACGAATTGTCTCTTGTTTGTTTTAATGTAAAGCTCGGAAGCGTCTGACCATGTGGCGTGGGAGGTGACTTTAGTTTCACCTGATACAATTCGGTATTGGGCTAGAAGGGGATCATTCGGGTCTTCTGGTTTGTACGGTGTTTGGTATCCATAATCTCCCCAGCGACCCGACTGGTAGTCTTTTGTTCGTTGCTCTTCATCAATGTATTCATCCTCTATTAAGTCTGACAGTTGGTCTTTATGCTCTTGTACCTTGAGCTTACACTTTTTGATCTTTTGCGGAAAGTTTTGAATTTCTTCGTCGGTGGCATCTACACCTAGGGTAGGGGCTTGATCCGGATGAACTCTGTATTTGACAGCCGTTTGCTTTGCTGACGAAATAGCTGATATTAATTTAAAGTAATACCTGTGATTAAAAGGAGCATTTAAATGGCTAAAACGTATGCGAAAATTAAATTAGCTTTTGTAGCTATTTTGGTTGCGACAACATCCCCTCTTCTCGTGCAAGCTTCTGGTTTAGAAAAGCATCTAACCGACCCAG
>Ga0307997_10000896_pt1 | contig 13798 bp, 13 predicted proteins | sample Davwhametageno36_FD_203165 | JGI IMG/M metagenome (GOLD analysis project Ga0307997, IMG submission 203165) | Marine microbial communities from Davis Island wharf, Antarctic Ocean - #36 | ecosystem: Environmental > Aquatic > Marine > Unclassified | place: Antarctic Ocean: Davis Island wharf... | reverse complement strand
CACTCAGCGATAGCAGCGGCACGGTTTAGCTTAAAATTAGTACATGAACAAAGATGGCGCTTCCAACGCCCACTACACAGCTAATCTAACCCCACACCCAGCCCCTGTAGCGCCTCTAACTAACAAGGGCGGCAGACGAAGGGCAAACTGGCGGCTGATAGCCATGCGGCGAAGGTCGGGCGTCGGGTTATGGGGGAGCTAAAGCAGCTTGAACGCCGACTTGAGGACGCTGGGCTTATGCCTGATGGCGATTAGAAATCACAGCCAGGCGGATGATCTCTGGGCTCGTTTTAAAGTACCTGAATGGCGAGTGTTTTCTCATACGGCGAGGCTACGAAACCACCCTGCCCGTCTCAAGCTCGGTTTGTCTGACAGTGCCCTCGCCAGGGCTTTTACGTGTCCCAGTTGTCTGTCTCATCTTCCACTCCTCAGTGATTACGATGAGCCAAGAACACTCTCTTAGCAAATATCGCTATTTGGACCCATAGGCGCTGACGTCAGACACAGAGCCTTCGCCAAGCAACGGAATGATCATCACAGCTCAGATCAAAACTGTTTAATATATTAAATACGAGCCACGCGCCGCGCTCCCCATTTATGGAACAGGATCAAAACAAGTGCCAGCAAAACACCTACGATCTGAAATATCACACCCAACGACAACACAAGGACTGCTGCACCCAGACGGCCCACTATTTCCAAAACGGCCAACCTGCGTTGATCGAATGCAGCCAATGCGCTTGCCAGTAGATACAGCACCAGCATGATCCGGAGCAAAACCAGCACCAATGATGGCCAATGCACGGTCCCGTCATAGCCTGCCAGATACACGACGCTTCCGTTCGTACTGGCAACTGGATCAATCACAGCCGCGTCTATCAGCAGGATTTCAGGGTAAAGCGCAAAGATGAACGGAATCACGAACATGACGATCCCCGATTTGACTGCGGAAAACCCCGTCGCCATAGGCTCGGCTTTCGTTATGGTTGCTGCGGCAAATGCGGCCAAGGCAACGGGTGGCGTGATGGCGCTGGCAACCGCGAAATAGAAGATGAACATGTGCGCCGTGAAAGTCGCGATCCCAAGGCCGATCAGCACTGGCCCCATTAACAACGCAACGTTGATATAGGCAGGCACTGCAGGCATGCCCATGCCCAGTAATACGGCAATGAACATAGTGACCATAAGTGCCACCAGTTGCAGCCCCACTGTCCCGTCTTGGCCAAGGTTAAGCGTGCGCATCCACCCCAGCACATCAAGCGAAATGAACCCTGGCAGCCCTGTGAACTGTAGGCAGAAGTCGATGATCGATACGGCAAGGAACATCAGATAAAGGGTTGAGACGAGAACGCCCGCATCAGACAGGGAATCCACAATTTTGCGTGGCTTTTTGCGCACATCTGGGTCGATGAACAGCATCACCAGCAACAATATGACAGCCCACCAGCCCGCACTGCCAGCATCACCTGCCGCATTACGCACCGCCTCTTGATACCAAGATACGCTTTGTACGCTACAAACTCCGTCAGTAAAGGCGCGCTCTGCTCCCAAAAAGGCACCCAGAGGGCCACAGCCGACACTCTCTTTGGAGGTCACCAGCAACACAAGGATCAATAAGATCGGACCAAAGATCATCAGCAAATTCAGAACGTCCTGACGCGACATCCACATATCTTCGGTCAAATCACCAATAGCTTGTATGTTCTGTTTGCGGGCCTGAAAGACCACTGACAAAAACAGACAGAAGAAATACGCGATGGCTGGGATCACAGCTGCCAAGATCACTTGACTGTAGGGCACAACCGTCAGCGATGCCAAGATGAACGCCGCGACCCCCATGACAGGTGGCATGATCGATCCACCAGAGGATGCCGCCGCTTCTACCCCGCCCGCGAATACTCTCGAGAATCCACGTTTTAGCATCATCGGGATGGTCAGCACGCCTGTGGACAGCACATTCACGATCGGCCCGCCCGAGATTGTCCCGAACATTGCCGACGATACAATCGCAGCATGCGCAGGTCCGCCACGCAGTTTACGGGTCCAGCGGAAAGCCACTTTGATCAGCGACTTGCCCCCTGCAGATGCGCCAAAGAGCGATCCCAATACCAGATAGGGAAAGACGGTGTTCAGCATGATATCCAGAAACCTGCCCAGCAGCCCTGAAGAATTGTTCACCAAGATATCATGGACACGCGGGCGACCATCCGACAGCAGGCGCGGTTCACCCGCCAGCTTGGTCATTAAGTACTTATTGATGTCCTCTGGACCATGAAAGTACCACACCATCACTGTTCCGATGGTATAAATGGTAATCGCCAGCGCCAAGAGAACCAGTGGTAGTCCCCAAACCTTGAGGTTGTAGGCAAGGAAAACCAAAACTGTCAGGCCGACAATCGCGACAAGCCAACCACCTGTGTTGGCGATGCACTGCGGGTCTTCAATCGTTGAAGGCTCTGGCAGGCCATACAGCTTCGCAATCTCGATTTCACGGGCCAATGTATCAGCAAGCAGCAGCGCACGTTGACCTGAGATTTGATCAATCAAGCAGATTGACTCAATCTCGATCAAATAGGTGAAAGAGATCATCAAAGCGGCGACGACCAACGCAATATCCATAAACAGGCCAAAGCGACGCCATGCGATACTGTTACCAATCCAATCGCGCCACATCGAGTGTTTCAATGCGACACACAGCATCATTGCGCTGAATGCGATGGGGTAGAACCATTCGGTCGGAAATTTGCGTAGCGTCAGCCAATCAAGACCCGTGAGCGACCTCGCGCCCGCGTCCAAACCAGGAATGCCAGGGGTCGCGTTGGCAAGGCCTACCAGCACAATGAGGATAGATAAGACATATACTGCACGGCTCGCGAGACCCGTATTCGTTGTCTGCATTTCGTCTGTCTCAGCCATTTCGACCCTCGGAAATTAGAAGGAGACCGACAGCATGCCGGTCTCGCTTGGTATTATTGTTGAGTATTTACGGCTTTGCGCAATCAGGCAGGGTGAAACCCGCTTCTTCCCACGCACGCACAGCGCCGGGATGGTACTTCATCGGCATTGGGCCACACATACCCGTGAAATCCAACGCCGTCTCGGTAAGCCACGTCGCCTTCATCATCGGTGACTTAGCAAGCAACACATCCTGCCCGTCAAGGAAGGCTTTTGTAAGCGCATATGCCATCTCGTCATCCATCGCGACGTTCACAACTTCACCGCCAATATCGGCATAGCCTCGAAACATGTTGTCCTCCGAGATGACAGAAAACTTGGGGCCAAACATCTTGTCGGCAATCTCAACTTTCACGCCTGCGGTACCTGGTGCTTTGGCATACTTCTGCCCGACTTCGCTCTCGAAAATGTTCTTAGGATAGGAGTGTACAACCATCGCACCCGAAGCTGCTGCTTGACCTTGGCGTGCATCCGGAAAGTTCATTGGCAAAATCTGTGCTGCGGCTGTGCCATCCGTGATCGTTTTCACCGATTGACCCCAGTTGACCTGAACGCCGGTATAACCCGCGCCATCATCCAAACCTGTCGCAAGTTTTACCATCGCGCGGGCACGGTTCAGGGCTGCACCACGGGGTGGGCCGTTGTAGATCGTTGCCCCTTCGATTGCGCCGTATCCACCAAAATTCGTGCTCTCATACGACGAAATCGCATATACGGCGAACCGGTACGTATAGAGAACCGCCAAGTTTGCCGCGAGCTCTGCACCCTTCTCGTTGCCCAGTGTAGCATAAGGGCCAACACCCTTTGACATGAGGAACGGCAACGCAAAAGGTGCGGCTGCAATGTCTGTTTTACCTTCCGCCACGTTTTGTACCGAGTTGGTCAGTGTTTGCCCTACGGACACTTGAATATTGGCGATGCCAGCGGATGATGCCAATTCGCTGAGCGCCAGAACTGTTACGCCGGGAGCTGAAACAGGAGATGCTGTCTCAGCCGTCAGGTTGGCTTGGGCATGCGCCCCTGTGGCAAGTACAAACGTCGTAACGACGCCCGCTATTCTATTGATGTTAAACATTTCTCTCTCCCTAAGTTTTTTTATTGGTCGTTAATGTGGGTTGGCATTGGCAGGCCGTCAGCCTCCAATTCCTCCCGATCCCAGTACGCAATGAGGATCCCTGGGGGTTCCTTGTCGCTTGTCATTTTCTCAATGATGTCGGCCGACCGCGTGATCCGCGAATGGTGCTGTCTGGCCCAGTCAAAATGCAGCCTGCTCAGGCGTTCAATCTGATCTTCGTGTGTGGGGTCGCCGCCAAGATCGTGCAGCTCGTCGGGATCGTTTTCCAGATCAAACAGCATGGGCCGCATCGTCTCGACGTGGATGTATTTCCAGCGCCCGTCATAGATCATCACCAGCCGCGCATCGTTTTGATCCACGCCTACGTCGCGGCGCGCATCACGGGTGGAATAATCGTATTCCGACACCACAAATTCGCGCCATTTCGTTGGAACCCCATGCAAAAGCGTGTCAAGCGAGCACCCCTCCATGATATGCGGTTTGGCCTGCCCACCAAGGAATTCAACAAAGGTGGGGGCCAGATCAATGCCCTCGATCAGCTTGTCGGATACGCTGCCGCGCGTGGCATCCGCTTCGCGGCGGGGATCATATATAATCAACGGGATACGGGCAGAACAGTCAAAGAACAGGTCCTTCTCGCCCATCCAATGATCACCCATGTTGTCGCCATGGTCTGAACAGAAGACCACCATCGTGTCATCCATCCGTCCACTTGTTTCCAAGTAGTCGAACAGGCGGCCCATCTGGTCGTCCAACTCTTTGATCAGCCCCATGTAGACGGGACCAACCGTGTCACGGACGTTGTTGCGCGAAAAGCTCTGGCAGATACGGGTGTTGGTCCATGCCTGCATCAACGGATGATCATGCTCACCTTCACAGCGATTGACGGGCGGCAGGTCATCCGCCCCGTACATATCGTTATAGGGCGCGGGGGCCAAATAGGGCCAATGGGGCTTGATGTAACTCAGGTGACACAGCCATGGCTTGTCGCCCTGCGCCTCAATATATTCGATCCCGCGAGTGGTCAGCCATGCAGTCTCGGAGTGTTCCTTGGGCACGCGCGCGGGCAGTGGTGCTGTTTCTAAAAGCCAACCGGATTTCAATGCGCCATCCGGCCCAACAGCGGTATTGGCCCATTCCTCCCACGGGTTATCGCCACCCATGCCGTGCTCACGTAGGTATTCGTCGTAGTCCTCACCATTGCGGTTCTTATCAAAGGTCGAATTGGTGCCGTCATCTCGCACAAATGCTTCAAACCCACATTCACTGACCAACGCCCCGATTGTGCTTTCAGGTTCAATGCCCAGACGTTTCATACCCTCGACATCCGGCCGCATATGCGTTTTGCCGACCAACGCGCAGGTTGTGTCGATCTCGCGCAGATGATCTCCCAATGTCGGTTCCCCGACGCGCAAAGGGAAGCCGTTCCACGTGGCACCATGGCTGCGCACATATCTGCCCGTGTAAAAGCTCATCCTGCTGGGACCACAAATCGGTGACTGCACATAGGCCTGATCAAACCGGACACCTTTGGATGCGAGGCGGTCCAAATTGGGTGTCTTGATGTGTTTGGCGCCGTAACAACTGAGGTAATCCCAGCGCAGTTGATCAGCCATGATCCACAGGACGTTCTTAGACATAGGGTTTCCTTTTCTGAGCAAAGGCGGATGAGCAGCGGATGTCAGTTCCTGCCTCGCGTCGCTCTTGGACATAGGCCTCAAAGCGAGCCGTAAGTTCGGGTGGCTGCCAATCTGCGAGTCCAGTTTGATAGCTGGGACGGGCCGCAACGCGGTCAAACCATGCCGCCAGATGCGGGGTTCGTTCAAACGGCCAGCCCATCAGGTGAAACCGATGCATATTGGGCATCCACGCGATGTCGTTTAACGAAAACACATCGCCCAAAAGGAATGTCCGCCCGTCTGACAGGCGACTATCTAACTTCACAAAACCCTCATTCGTCCGCACCACTGCATCATCAAGACGTTGAGGTGCAAAACCCTGCGCAAAGTCATGGCGAAAACCTTTAAGCCATTCGTTTTGATGCGCCGCTTGAAATGCCACAACCGCGTCTATTGGCTGCGGCGGATTGGCGCGGAAAAGAAATTCAAATGTCAGCAGCTTGAGGTCTTTTTGTGCCGCATCCGCAAGGGCCAGCAAATCTACGTCCCCGCCCATACCCCCAGCAAGATGGCGAATGATATCTATGGACTCAATGTACAACCGCCCGTCATCAACCAACGCAGGTACCAGTCCTTTAGGATGGATCGCCTGATAGGCCTCTGTGGCATGCTCGTCGCGTTCAAGCCGCACAATATGGCTCTCGTAAGGACGGCCTGTCTCCACAAGGGTCAGGCGCACGCGCTGCGAACAACTCGACATCGGGGCATGCCACAGATGCAAGCCTTGCAACGCCTTCAGCGTCTGATCCTTTGGGTTAATTTCAGGCATCAGCTTGGCCCGTTAGAATTGCACACGATCGCCGCCCTTAAGATCAAGAATTTCACGCGCCTCATCGGGCGTGGCAACCTGACATCCCAAATCTTCAACAATCCGTCTGATCTTGGTGACTTGCTGTGCGTTGCTTTCCGCCAACTGCCCACGCCCAATCAACAGGCTGTCTTCCAGCCCAACCCGCACGTTGCCGCCCATTTGGCTGGCCGTCGTGGCAAGCCCCATCTGAGAACCCCCTGCCCCCAGAACAGACCAACGGTAATCATCGCCGAACAACCGATCTGCAGTGCGTTTCATAAAGATCAAGTTGTCGACCTCTGGCCCGATGCCACCAAGGATGCCAAAAATGAACTGGATAAATACTGGCGCTTTGAACAGACCGATATCCATACAGAACTTGAGGTTATAAAGGTGACCCACATCATAACATTCATGCTCGAATTTGATGTCATGCGGGGCCAATGTTTCAGCTGCTTCTTTGATGTCGCGGAAAGTGTTTCGAAAGATGTTACCGTCTGAACCCGCAACATATTCCTCTTCCCAGTCATGCTTCCATTCGCTGTAACGCCCAGCCAATGGATGGAACGAGAAATTCATTGAGCCCATGTTCATCGAACACATCTCTGGGCTGAAAGTCTTTGCTGGGTTGATGCGGTCCTGAATAGATAAGGTCAGCGAGCCACCCGTGGAAATATTCACAACCGCATCCGTCGCCTGTTTGATACGCGGCAAGAAGGGTGAGAAATCATCGACATTCACTGACGGTGCGCCAGTCTCGTTATCCCGCGCATGTAGGTGTAGGATCGAAGCACCTGCTTCTGACGCCTCAATCGCCTGCTTGGCAATATCGTCGTAAGTATAGGGGAGTGCGTCAGACATTGTGGGCGTATGGATCGCACCAGTGATGGCACATGTGATGATGGTCTTTTGTTGCTTGGCCATGGGTCAGGCTCCTTTGTCGCCCCAAAGGGGTGCGTTATTTGTTATCGTCCAATTGGACGCGGTAACTGAGAGGAAAAAGTTCAAGATCAAAACGGGCACGGATCAGACCCCAGACACCCTTGGGCGTGTTGACGTTTCTATTTTGGCAGAATTGCCTCCAGTTTTCGCAAATGCTCGGCAACACGTGCTTTGGTAGCTGCCAAATCGCCCTCGTTCCAATCCCGAAGGCCCGCTCCAGCCGCCATGCCAGTGCGGCCAGCGTCCAGCAGCTTTTGCAGATGCGGGGACGGATCAAGGCTTGTCTCAAGATCGAAAAGAACCTGTTTATGGATGTCTTGGGTCAATTCAATGCCAACCAGATCAGCGTTCTCAAGCGGGCCAAGCACCGCCAGACGACGACCAAAGCTGGCTTTGACCACATCATCGACGGCCTGTGCAGTGCAAATGCCGTTTTCCACAAGGCTGATCGCCTCTCGCCACAGCGCATGTTGCAAACGGTTGCCAATGAAACCGGGTACGTCTTTTTCGACCATCACAGGCGTTTTGCCAGCACCTACCAGCAGGTCAAACATAGCCTGCGCCAAAGCGGGATCGGTCCATTCAGTTTTTACAACCTCCACCAATGGGATCATGTGCGGCGGGTTCCACCAATGAGTGCCAAGGGCGCGGTGGCGCGATTTGAGCCCGCCCATGATCTTGGTGATCTGAATAACAGACGTATTAGACGCAAGGATCGCATCCTCAGGCGCATGTTCTTCGATCTGTGCGAATATATTTTGCTTAAGCTCCAGCTTCTCGGGTGCTGCCTCAAATACGACGCCTGCGTCACGGACAGCATCAGGCAGATCAGCGCACAGTTTTACACGCGGGATACTATGCGCGACCTCAACAGGCGTAGCCCCCAACAACTCAAGGCTTTCCTTTATTCGCGAAGTGGCCGAGGCCAGCATATCAGCCATCGGATCGGTCAAATGAACGGTATGACCCGCACGCGCAAAGGTTAACGCGATGCCGTGGCCCATCAGGCCCGCACCAATCACCGCAATGGGGCGCATATCGCTCATCCTGCTGTGTATCCGCCGTCGGCATATAGGATATGCCCAGTGTAAAAGTCAGACGCCTTGGAGGACAGGAACAACAGTGGCCCCGCCAAATCTTCGGGTTCGCCCAACCGTCCCTTGGGAACGCGGGACAAGAAACCGTCACGCACGGTCTTGGCCGCTTCGGTATCCTCGAACATCCATGCGGTGAGTGGAGAGCGGAAAACTGTGGGTGCAATTGCGTTCACCGTGATCCCACTTGGGCCCAGCTCGCACCCCAGCGCTTTGGTCATGCCGTCGACGGCAGCTTTGGACGCGCAATACGCGGTGTAACCTGCGGGATGGCCCAGCAATCCACGCGCCGACGAGACCAGAACGATCTTGCCGCCCTCGCCTTGCACCTTCATCTGTTTGGTCACGGAACGGGCGATCAGCCAGCTTTGCGTGACGTTGGCATTCATTACGTTTTCAAACGTCTCCGGCTCCATCTCGTCAATCTTGGCGACTTTGTTCATGCCGGATGCCACCACAAGGATATCGACACGCCCAAACGCTTTGACTGCATCCGCAACCATCGCGTCACAAGCGGCCTCACTGTCCGGGCGTGCATTGACCTGGTGGACCTCGCCTTTGCAAGTGGCAGCAACCTCGGCCATCGCTGCAGCATTGCCAGCGGCCAAAACCACCTTGCAGCCAGCGCCCGACAGACACCGCGCCGCAACGGCACCAAAGGCACCGGACGCGCCCGTAATAAGGGCAACCTTGCCTGCAACGTCAAACATGGACAGAGGATTATCAAGCGCATTCATAGGGCTTTACTCCGGTCTTTTGCCATCGGGATACGGGATCACAACAAGCATTTTGCAGATGTGGTTTGTCTTGTTCTCGATGCGGCGCACTTCGCCCGCTGGGATGGTGCAGCTGTCCATCGCCCGTAGCGCAGTCTCGGCACCGTCCACTTCAATCGTCATTTCGCCTTCAAGAACGACATAGACCTTCTCGAAAGGAGTGGCGTCAGGGCCAGCCCCACCACCGGGCAGAAACTGGGAAAAGCCGATCCACTGGTTTTCAGGGCCGCCATCCTCGAACCCTTGCAGGCGCAGGCCCGTGACGCCCCAATGGTTTGGAGCGTCATAGGAAGTTGCATCTGCGAACCGTTTGAGATGCATTAGAACGTCTCTCCGGCCTCAATGCGGTAGGCTTGTTTCTTGTCACTCATAGCAACCAGACGGATGATGCAGCCATCCCCGCGGTCCCAATTCCACGGGAAGAACGCAAATGTCACGCGTTTGCCTGTCACGGCGTCCAGATCACCACCAACATTTTCGATACCAAGGATTCCCGCCTTAAAGAGCGTGTTATGTACGGGCTCCCACTCTGGAAAGTCGACTTCCCATGGCACACCACCAGACCACTCAAGATATTCGGCCTCAAGGTGCGGCATGATCGGGCCGTTGCGCTGTGGCCCAATTGCAGTGGCAAGCGGATGGTCATTGGCTTGCGTGTCATGGCCAACAACTTTGACGCCCTTTTCTACCATCCAGTCGGCAGCAGATTGCACCAGACCGGGGCAATAGGAAAAGTAATCGCCATCCTCATACTGCTTGTGCCAGCCCGTGTTGATGATCAACACATCGCCCTTGCGGATCGCGTGACCGCAAGCTTTCTCGAGGTCCTCACCCGTGATCTTTTCCCACTTCTTCTTGGGGATCGACACAACCAAACCGGATCCAAAGAAATGTGGCAACGGCACTTCGTCAATGAAAGGCGTGCCTTGGACAACATGCGCAGGCGCGTCGATGTGCGTAGTGACGTGCATGGTTGTGGTGATCGTCTGGGACAGCACACCCGACTTTGCCATGTAGTGTTTGCGCTTGATATCGACGTCATCAAAGTACGGCCAGTTCGGACATTGATACCCGAAACGGTGACTGAGGTTCACGAACTCCAGCCCCATGTCGTTGTCCATGTTGTCTTGAAATTCTATGCCCCGAACGGTGATGGTCATGATGCTCTCCCGATGTTTCCTTGTTGATCAAAGGGTGCATGGGGATCGCCATTCGGTCAATAAAAAACCGCAATGCGATTGCATTATACCGCATTGCGGTACAAGTGCTTTCATGCTTATGTCCCTCAAACTTCTTTCTCTACAAATCAAATGCGTGGGCTAAATGTCAGGAATAAAAGAGAAAACATACCGTAGCGGCATACAAGTAATTGCCCGTGCTGCTGCGATATTGCGCATACTCAAGGCTGAGCCGCGCGGTGCCAGCCTTGGCCAGATCGCCGCCGCTGTTGGCTTACCACGCTCGACCGTTCAGAGAATCGTTGGCGCATTACAAGAAGAACGGCTGGTTATTTCCAACCCGAACGGGCGTGGTCTGCGGCTTGGCCCAGAGATCCGCGTATTGGCCCAAGCGATGCGCAACGATGTGATTGTAACATGTCGCGATCTGTTGCTGACATTGGCCGAGGAAACGGGCGAAACTGCAGATTTATCAGTGCTACGCGGGACTGGTATGGTATTTCTTGATCAGGTGTCAGGCGGCAGTCACCGCCTGCGCACCGTGTCGTCTGTGGGCGAAGTGTTTCCCTTAACTAAACCTGCCAACGGCAAGGCCTGCCTTGCATATATACCACGTGATCGCGCCCAAATCCTCATTGAAAAGGAATGGTTAGCATCTGGTGTAACTGGTGAAATGACCGCAATGCTGCAAACATTAGACGAGATAAATGCAGCGCGTCTGGCATACGACATCGGGGAGCATTCGGCAGGTATCGCTGCCATAGGATTTGCCTTCGCGGACCCGTCAGGTGAGGTTTATGCCATTTCTATGCCAATCCCAATGACGCGCCTAAGCGATGTCAAAGCCAAGGTTGAACTGGCGCTGTTCAAAATCGCCGCACAGTTGGATCGCATGATGTCGTGATACTGTGTCAGCTTGGCACCAGTACAAAATCATGCACAACTTCATAGAACGGCCGATCGAAACCTTCCTCAGTGATCCGCACAGCATCTTCGATAAGATCAAATTTGGCCATCAGGCTTTCTTTGACACCAAACACCGCATCAGTCTGAATATAGGGGTCGTCGGGATCAAAGATGTGGGTGACCAGCGTCTCGAACCCGTCGGTCTCAAGGATGTAGTGCAAATACGCTGGCCTAAACGGTTCGCGCCCCAATGCCGCCAGCAATTAGGCCCACCGGCCCATCCGACGGGATCGGGTAAAATTTGGGCTTTACCCCTTTGAAATGGTACGTCCCGTCTGCCCCCGTTCAGAACACACCACGTAGATTGAAATCAGGTTGGATGCCTTTTTGCTGAACATCGTAAAACCCTTTATCATTGGCCTGCCAAACGTCAATTTTGGCGGCATCAATCGGGTTTCCGTTGGTGTCAAGAATACGGCCCTTAACCAACATCGGGGCACCTTTTTGATCAAGGCAGATATCTGCCCCCATCGGTAGTTCTGGCGCATCAGGAATGTGGAACGGACCCAGCACAGTACTTTCAGATGCACCGCTAGGTTTGCGATTATTGACCGCATCCACCAGCATCGACACGCCCAATACGTCTGACAACAAGATGAATTCCTGCCGCCAATCGTCACTTTTTTGACCCACTTGGGTCAGAAATTGCACCGCCTGAAACCACTCATCTTGGCTTGGCTCCAATTCCCTCACAAACGCATGCAAGTGCCGCGTGAGGGCGGACATGACTTCCTTGAGGCGTGGATCTGTCCCCTCACCGATACGACTGGTGACCACATCTGCCGAGTTGCTTTCGGTAAAGTATCCGTTGGTATCCATGCCATTATTTCCCCAAAATATGTGTCAGAACGCGGCGTAATGCGGCCACTGGATCATCGGCAACTGCACTGTATCGCCAGCAAACATGTTGATCGGGACGGGTCAGGATACATCCTGCATCACCGACCTCACGCATCCGCGCCCAGTCGCCCGTATGATCAATAAATGCCTGACGCGGGCCAATGATGTGTACACGTAGATCAAGGCCCAGCTCAGCCCCAACCGCAAGTGCTGCATCCGCCCACGCCTGACCACCCAGACCTGTGAAGAGTGTAAAAGTCCCCCTGCCCGCCAAGTCCAAGTTAGAGTGTTTTGCACCCTGCGCATCATAGACCCAAGCATGCGGAAGACGCGCACCGGGCCATGTTGTCGGCTGATAATGCAGGTCTGCATCCTGTACAAATGCTGGTGCCATTTGCCCGTCCGTCACAACCGCATCCGAGACATACCGCTGGTTCATCTCGATCCCATGCGCATCAAATTCGTATTTCTTGAACGCAATGGTCTTGTTGAGTGCATCTCTCTGCGCCTCAGTCTCAGCAGAAGACCCACACCGCGCATCCATGTTTGCCTTGATCAGATCATAATCTGTGCCACCGGTCATACCCAACGCCTCGAATATCGGGCCGAATTCACCAATAGACTGATTGGCCCGTGCGACGATTTGCTTGGCGATGGGTGCGCGTTCGGTGTTGTAGCTGTCCAGCAACGCAGGCGCAGCTTGATCCTTCAGCACATCAGCCAGTTTCCAACATAGATTAAAGGCGTCCTGAATGGAGGTATTCGAGCCCAACCCGTTGGACGGTGGATGTCTATGCGCGGCGTCCCCAATGATGAACACCCGTCCGTTAGACAGCTGCGTGGCATAGGCATTGTTCACCGTCCACGTATTGGCGGACAACAGCTCGATCTCAAGTTCCGAATCGCCGACCAGCTGCCGTGCCACATCTGTGGCCATCGCGGCATCAACAATCGGCGCGGGTTCATTGATGTCGTAGCCCCACACAATCAGCCATTCGTTCCAAGGCCGGATCATCCGCATAAGGCCCGTGGTCCGAGGCGCGGGGCCCTAGGATCAGGGGCCCCGGTCCGTGGACCTGCTGCTCAACTTTAGGGATTAGCCGCAGTAACCCCTTGCCGTTGGTCTACGGACCGCGGACCGAGCAAAACTAAACAACACTGATTGGGCTCAGGCAACGCCAGTAATAGGTCGACAATACGAAGTCCAATGCCCACGGCCGATGGCTCCTTGCCTCTACGTCTCGGCGTTAGATATTGGGCTAAAGCAGTCATTCATTCAAATTGCAGCGAAAGGCTGCTTTGAGCCCATTGTGACCAATGCTGCGGTTTGTCCGAAAGTCTGCTTAGGCCTGACCATTGCGACTTTGCAATCCGTTGGCCCAAGAACCGTAAAGCAAATGGAAATGGCGCATAGCATGTTCAGAAATGCCATGATCATCACGGTCCGTCACGTACCAACCGTGTTTGAAAGACCGCTGGGACATCCCCCTTTGAACATTCTCG
>Ga0307997_10000895_pt1 | contig 13805 bp, 14 predicted proteins | sample Davwhametageno36_FD_203165 | JGI IMG/M metagenome (GOLD analysis project Ga0307997, IMG submission 203165) | Marine microbial communities from Davis Island wharf, Antarctic Ocean - #36 | ecosystem: Environmental > Aquatic > Marine > Unclassified | place: Antarctic Ocean: Davis Island wharf... | reverse complement strand
TCATAATGGCAGGATGCTCAATTAAGCTTTCAACACCACCTAGGCTTTCAGCGAGCGCAAATAAATGGCAATTTTCAAGGAACTTAGTTGACTCAGAAAGCCCACCTTTAAGGGTCGCACTCACCATGCCACCAAAACCATTCATTTGTTTTTTAGCCAATTCATGCTGTGGATGCGACGTCAAACCGGGATAAAAAACTTTGTCTATCTTGTCATGGGCTTCCAGGAACTCAGCTATTTTATGTGCACTTTCGCAATGCTGACGCATACGCAACCCAAGGGTTTTTAATCCACGCATAGCCAGAAACGAATCAAATGGTCCCGCAATCGCGCCAACCGAATTCTGTAAAAAACCCATTTGTTCAATTAATGCAGGGTTATCGCCAACTACCGCAATACCGCCCACCATATCCGAGTGCCCATTTAGATATTTGGTTGCCGAATGCATCACAATATCAAACCCATAATCGAGTGGTGTTTGTAAATAAGGCGTTGCAAAGGTGTTATCACAAACGGCAATAATGCCGTGAGCTTTGGCAATTTTGGCAATCGCAGCCAAGTCGACCAAACGAAGTAATGGATTCGTTGGTGATTCTATCCAAACCATTTTGGTATTGGGCTGGATCGCCTTTTCAAAATTATCTGGGTTAGTTAAATCAACCAAACTAAATTTAAGATTTGCGGTTCGGCTTCTGACTTTGTTAAACAATCGATTGCTACCGCCGTACAAATCATTCATCGCAACAATGTGGGAACCACAATCCAGAATTTCTAAAATAGTCGCCGTTGCAGCAAGACCAGAGGCAAATGCAAATGCCGCTTCACCGTTCTCCAGATCCGCTACACATCTCTCATAGGCCATCCGCGTTGGGTTTTGTGACCGGCTATATTCATAACCTTGATGAACCCCAGGACTCGACTGAACATAGGTCGACGTCGCATAAATTGGTGTCATTACGGCGCCAGTTGATGGATCAGGAGTCTGTCCGGCGTGGATAGCACGCGTTGAAAAGCCCGCTTTTTTTTCTTGTTTGCTCATTTTTAGTGTCTCTTTATTGCGCCAGTATTTCTGCTTTTGAAACTAAACAGCGGCCTTACGTAAATGGTTAATTAAGTCGATCTGAGTAATCAGACCATAGAATGTATCGTTGTCAGCGACAATAGCGATCTTATCCTGTTTGAACAAGGGCAATATTGAGTCAATATCTGCGCTAGGTGGCACAATATCAAGGTCAGTCACCATGACTTCTGCTACTTTTTTATTAAAATTTTCTTTGTGGCCATAAATTCCCAACAATATATCTGATTCATCAATGAGACCCACCACTTTGCCATTATCCATGACTGGCAATTGTGAGACATCAAACATTCGCATCCGTTTATAGGTCGTAATCAGATTATCATCAGATGTAACGGTAACAATATCGCCAGTATCCGCAGGGCGTGCAATTAAATCTCTTAAGTCACCGAATAGCGCTCGACTCAGTAAACCCTGGTCTGCTAGCCAAGCGTCATTAAACGACTTCGACAAATATTTATTACCCGTATCGCAAACAAATGTTACCACTCGCTTGGGCGTAGTTTGCTCTTGACAGTACTTAAGGGCGGCGGCTAATAATGTGCCTGCCGATGAACCACCAATAACACCCTCTTTTTCAAGCAATTCTCGTTGACGTTGAAAAGCTTCTTTATCGCTAATAGCATAAGCTTTATGCACTAAATCCAGATCACAAATTGACGGTACAAAGTCTTCTCCTATTCCTTCAACTAACCATGACCCCGCTTCTGTCATACGACCATTATTAACCATCTCAGTCAGGATTGAACCGACAGGGTCAGCCAGTACCATTTCACAATTAGGTGCATGCTTTTTGAAAAATCGGCCAAGGCCAGTTACCGTGCCACTTGAACCGACGCCAACAACCATGGCATCAATTCTGCCTTCCATCTGCGCCAGTATTTCAGGGCCAGTTTCGGTTTCATGCGTGAGCGGATTGTTGGGGTTAGAAAACTGGTCAATATAGAAAGAATTAGGAATCTCACTTGCCAGTCGTGCCGCATAATCCTGATAGTATTCTGGATGACCTTTTTGTACATCCGAACGCGTGATCCGAACATCAGCACCCATGGCTCTTATATGTCTAATTTTTTCTGGACTCATCTTGTCTGGAATGACTAGAACAAGTTTATAGCCTTTTTGTGCCGCAACCAAGCCAAGTCCAAGTCCAGTATTACCCGCGGTGGCTTCGATAATAGTGCCGCCAGGTTTTATTTTGCCTTCTTTTTCAGCTGCATCAATCATAGTGACCGCGATACGGTCCTTAATTGATCCACCAGGATTCTGATTTTCCATCTTGACAAATAGTTCACAGGGACCTGTATCAAAATGGTTTAATTTTAACATTGGCGTATTACCAATCATTTCAAGTACGGAGTTAGCAATTGTCATTTGACGACTTTCCAATCAAAAAAGAGAATGCTAGCATGAAGTCACAGTAAAGGTATAAAATTGAGTGATAAGTGTTAGAACAAACTTAAACAAACTAACGATTTATACGATGACAACACCTGACTGAACCAGTTAACCACACCAGTTAGGAAACAAGCCTGATTTATGATGAATTAGATCAGCCTCAGCTACTGACTATCCCGCCATTTTTGATAATACCCAACTGGCTAAATACTGGGAAAACAGGCAGCCACCGGCTGTTGCAACGTTGCTATTCGTAATACAGTCAGTAATGGTCGTTTACTTTGATCTAAATTATATAACATTTATGTAACTCGCCTACAGTGACAATTAGAATGATTAAACTCGACCAAACATTGATAGCTAATATTGACAGAGAGAAACTGCTTTAATGTCGGCACAACCAGAGCGTCTGCTTTAAAAGCACAACTGAAATTGTTGGAGATTGACATGAGTAACGATAGCAAGACTTCAGCATCCTTATCAAAAAATTTAGCCATACCCACGGTTCAAATTGAAAGTGACCGTTTTATCGTCACCGAATGGCGGTTTGCACCCAAGGCCGAAACGGGATGGCACCGCCATGCTTATGATTATATTGTGGTACCGCAAACCACTGGGCAGTTACGCATCGAGTTGGCTGATAAAAGTAAAATAATGTCTGATTTGGTCACTGGCCAGTCCTATAACCGACTGGCAGGTGTCGAACACAACGTTGTCAATGACAATGATTTTGAGTTTGTGTTTGTCGAGATCGAATTGAAATAGAAGGTTATCTAAAAACCAATAGACCTTGGCTTATTTAGTCAATGCGGGTCGGCCAAGGCTGATAAAAGTGCTCGTTTATTAACCCACTAAGTCGTTTAGGTAGTCGCAATCAAAGCGTCTCTTTTAAACCTTAGTGACCTTCGGTCAATCGTAACCCTTAGAACCATTGCTATATAATTTGTTGCGTTAACAATTGTTGTCACCTAACCCAGAACGAATGTTATCACCGTGGTGTCGTGTTCTCTTGTCAGTGAGTTTAAGCATCACATTTCAGCGTCGATAACATTCAAAAAGATTACTTTTATCGCGCTTTTACTATTACCCAACAAGTCCGGCGGGCACTGCCTAGTAATTCTTAATCGCGACTAATTTTGATCAAACAGCGATAACAGAATCGGGCAATGGTCAGCACTTTCATTGGCACCATCGCACTGATGTGAAATTTGACTCAATGTAGTTTCGATTTTTTTAAGATCGCTGATTCTTTGGCGAACCAGCGCTAGGTGGTTTTCAGTTAAGGCTTTTGCCTCGGCGCGGGTATGCTCACCAATACCACGTGATATTTCTAATAGCTCTCGAATATTGTCATTGTTAAAACCCAACGACTTCGATTTCATTATAAAACCTAGTCGCTGTAAATGATCATTATTGTAGTAACGATAGCCGTTATTGCCTCGGGTCGCTGCGGGCAGTAACTTGATCTTTTCGTAATAACGTATTGTTTCACTATTACAGCCCGTGAGAGTCGCCAACTGACCACGCTTGTAGGTCGTTAGTGACACGCCTTACCCCACTTTTTAAGCCGCCAGTAATTATAGGGCCAGGGTGTAAGAAAGCCCATAATGAGCATCAATGGTACGGCCCACCAGGTGAGCATGGCGCCACCTGTCAGATACCAGTCGGTTAGGTTCATCGAAGTTTCCATTGCAATCATCGAAATCATGCTCATACCAATGGCGGTTTTAAACGCCAGCGCCAAGCTCATTCCAGCTCGCTTCATAATAATTGTTTCTAACAATATGCTGGTAATCAGACCGTTCACAATAGCCAGTGTCATAATTGCAAGAGTCGGCCAAGGTATTTGGGTGTACTGAAAAAAACCAATGGTGGCAAAATCACCAATCGCACAGCCAATTAAACACCATTTAGTGTTGTGTGCGCTTTTGAGCCAAGTGTGTTTACACTGCCAGAAAGAGCGATTCATTTTGAAGCGTGATATTGCCATTGGCTTGATATTACAGGAAAAAGGTACTGGAGCATAAACCCTGTACTCGATACAGAGTCAAGCCTTAGTCCTAACTGACCACAAACCGTCTCAACTCTCAGGTAACAGATTTTACTGCCCCCTCACCTCACCATCAGACACTAAGTGCAGACTTTTACTGCAAGGCCGAACGTCGAGTGACAGGTCCATTGTCAGTGAGTTGAGTTTCAGTTAATCCACGGTCAGTGTGGTTCATCCGCCATGACAACATTTTTTGTGCGTATTCCAACACCAGTGATTGATATTCTGCCTTTTCAGCTAAGTTAACAAACTCACTTGGATCTTCTTTTAAGTCAAAAAATAACGGTGGCAAGGCGGTGAAATGAACATATTTATAACGTTTATCTCGAATCACGCTAAGACTGCATTGATGGGCAGTCAAGCCAAGGTAATGTTCAACTGAATCATCTAACACCGATCGAAAATCATATTCCCAGTGAACCTGCTTGCGCCAAGATTCTGGCTCGACACCGCTTTGTAATATTGGCAGCAGTGAGTGGCCATCACATTGAGAGGGAATGTCACAACCAAGCCAGTCGAGCATGGTTGGCATGATATCGACGTTTTCAGTAAATGCGTCTATTTGCCTTCCTCGGCTTGCGTCAGCATTAGCTCTGGGGTCTCGAATAATAAGGGGAATATGATAAGACTGATCAAAGTATCCCAGCTTGCTGGTTAACCAGTGGTCACCCATTTGCTCACCGTGATCAGAAGTTAATATAATCAAAGTTGATTGCCATTCGCCACTCACCTTCAATTGCTCAATGAGCCGTCCTAGATTGTCGTCCACTTCGTTCATCAACCCATAGTAGTGAGCTTTTGCCTGTTGTATTTCTTTCACCGATTCAGGCGCACCATAAACTGTTTTGTCTATGCAATATTGAAGAAACGGGTGTTGCTGACCTTCCTCGCTGGCACTGTCATTGCGAACGGGGTGAGCCTGTTCAGCAGGATCGCAAAATTGATGATAAGGTGCTGGCGCGACAAAAGGCGGATGAGGTCGCAATAGCGACAAGTGGGTTACCCAAGGCTGCCGTTGGCCACTAATCCATTCAATACATTTATTCACCATAAAGTGGGTTTCATGATCTTCTGTTTTAATATTCAAAGGTAGCAGGCCTTCACCACCTTCTTTCCAGTCCACGCCCGCTACTTTATTACCGTATAAATCCCATAACCGTTCAGGTATTTTATAGCCTTTACTAATTAACGATTGAACCCAGTCCATCGAAACTTCATCTTTGTATGGAGTATAGCTTCCAATGCCGGGCAACGGCTCACAATACTGGGCTAGCCGAGGGTCTTTTGGATCGAGTCCACGAGGATCAGTTGCGGTATCGGTATAACCAAATAACGACGGGGAATAACCAACCTTACGCATTTCAAGCGCCCAATTATTCAATCGATTATCAACCGGTGTGCCATTGCTAACACAGCGATGGTTGTGCAAGTACATGCCGGTATGAATCGATGTACGGCTTGGTGCACAGGGCGTCGCCTGAGCAAAATGCTGTTTAAATAAAACGCCTTCTTTCGCGAGTGCATCTAGATTAGGCGTTTGAACAACGGGATGATCTAAGGCGGACAAACATTCGCCACGCCATTGATCCACTGTAATAAAAAGAATATTCATAAGAACACTATTAAAGTTGTAAGTATCATCTGTAGCTAGAATATATAGGCATTAGTTGAGTAAAATCAAACAAAAAAATTGATTGCCGCCATCGAACTAATCAATCGAGTGCAAGTACCAAGTCTAATATTTGTTGCGCATGTCCTTTCGCTTTGACCTTGTAATTAGCTTCGACCAGAACACCTGCTTTATCAATCACAAAGGTCGACCGTGCGATGCCCATATACTTTTTACCCATAAACTGGCGTTCGCCCCAAACATTATATTTTTCACACACTTCACCAGACGTATCGGCTAATAATTCGACTTTAAGGTCGTGCTTTGTAATAAATTTAAGATGCTTTTGAGCGGTGTCTTTACTAACACCTAAGACAACGGTATCTGCAGCTGAGAATTCAGCAATCAAGGCCGTAAACTCGTTGGCCTCGACCGTACACCCAGGCGTGTCATCCTTCGGGTAAAAATAAAGCACAACGTTTTGAGCCCCCTTGAATTGAGATAAGCTCACCGGCTTGTCATACTGATTAGTGGTCGTAAAGTCTGGTGCCGTTTGGTTAATTTCTAACATGGAAAACCCTTCATTTTAATTAAGAATCACTCGCTTTTTATATAGCTAGTAAGGCTGCAATATTGTTTTTGCATCATATCGTTTGAACTCATTCAAGGCTAGCATTTGACTCGTCTAAGTAACTCAGTAACATGAAAATCTTTTTAGGCTTATGGATAAGACCATGTCGAACAATCAAGTACTCATTCCACTCACTCAATCCTTGCTGAGTCAGGAGATCCTGCCTCATATCGAAAAGTTTTTTGCTGCGAGTAATAATGATTTGACGTTATTTTTTATTACTAAACCACCTAGCGGTGCGGGCTTTGGTAAAATTGACGGTGGAACTGATTATGTTCACATGAAGGGTGATAGCTCAGCAAGGCCGTCACTCCACCCTATCTACGCAACCCAGCAGCAAGACAGTATTAAAGCTCATGTTGAAGCCGAATTAATACCGGTTATTAACGGACTGAGGGACGCTGGGTACCGTGTATCGTTGGTAGTCAGCTTCGATAAAAATCCGTTAGATGCGATTTTGAAGGTGATCAAGCGTAATAAAATCGATTTAGTGGCGATGTCGACTAAAGCCCGAGTCGGCGTTACTCGATTCTTTTTTAACGATATTGCGAATCAGTTATCTCAAAAATCTGATATACCCGTGCTCATAACACACCCTTCAGGTGAGTAGTATTTATTTTTAAAAACTGAAATATACGATTATTAGTCAAACTTTGCATCAGAGCATTTTTTGATACGGCGTTAGGTCTTATAGCGCTTTTAAACACCTTGAGTTTGCTACTAATGCGCTGAACCATGTGAATCATTATGAGTCGAATTCGAACTTAGAACTCGTTTAAAGAGTAACTTGATGAATAAATTCTGCACCTTGGCTGTATCACTACTGTGCCTATTTAGCATGCAAAATGCGCTTGCCGAAAAAGCGATTCTTGCGGGTGGTTGCTTTTGGTGTATGGAGTCTGACTTCGAAAAACTTAAAGGCGTCAGTGCCGTTGTTTCAGGCTTTACTGGTGGTGAAATAGTAAATCCAACCTATCTTGGTAATCACAAGGGTCACTATGAAGCAGTTGAAATAACGTATGACGCTGAAGTGGTTGATTTTGAGGGTATCCTTAAGCACTTCTGGGTCAATATTGATCCTTTTGACGCCAAGGGACAGTTTTGTGATAAAGGCAGTAGTTATTTGAGTGCTGTATTTGTTTCAACCGAAAAGGAACGGTTGCTGGCCGAACAATCAAAACAGAGTGTGATTGAAATGTTTCCCTCAGAGACCGTTGTTACTCCAATATTGAACACTTCAGTTTTTTATCCGATAACAGGTGCAGAAAGTCATCATCAGGATTTTTACAAAAACAATCCAATTCGCTATAACACTTATCGCTGGCGCTGTGGCCGTGACAACCGATTAAAGGCTATTTGGGGTGACCTCGTAACGGTGCATTAATACTGCCTTCATTTGGAGCCCATAACGTTGCCTTACTTGCCGTCTTGCCCCTCTCGGCTAGCACTCATTTGTCTTCGACTCGCAAGTGGGATGATGTAGACCAAGCACCTGATTAAAAATTGTACGCCCTAGTCAAACTCAAGTCGACGCTGACTGGTTGATTTAATATTAAAAGACTAATTATTAAGGGTTAATTATATCGCATCCAGGCGGGCAAATTAGAGTTCGGTATTCTATGAAAATTTAGTAGTGAGTACCCCTTCTCTCACTTAGAATAGCCTTCAATTTATCGGTAATTCAGCTTAAACCTCAAATGTTCAAAACTATCCATCATGAATAATATCCACCATTGCCAATTAATCGGTACTGGCACTGCCGGACTGAGCTTTATCATTGCACTGATTAATAAAATAAAACTGGCGCCGGAAGCTAACAAAATAAAATACAAAGCCTTGCTTGGATCACTCATTGCTATCGAAGGCAGTCATCAGTCGGGCGGCGTGTTAGAGCACTATCAAATCAATGCCAATACGGATGCAGCTGAAATTGTTGGATGTTTGCTCGATGAAACACCATTCTCCAATTTACGCGATCATTATTTACAACAGCCTGAAGTGCAGCAACCGGTAATACCGTTACCTAAAGTGGGGTCGTTAATGTTGAGGCCAATCGCCAATATAGTGAGCGCTCTGCTTGGCGATAAATTACGTCTCAATACAAAGGTTAAACGGATTGAAATTAGAAAAGATGCCTGTATCAGCTTTGATAAAAATGACCAATTGATAGCCCGTAGTAAAAAAATAGTGCTTTGCTGCGGAGGCACGGAAGTTTTATTAAACGAACTGTTAGCTTGGAAGCACAAGACTTTTATGACAGGGCCGCTGCTGAGTCTAACCAGTGCCGATCAGTTGCCTCAGCAACGCGGTAGCATTTTAATTATTGGTTCGTCACATAGTGGCTTCTCGGTAGCCTGGCGTTTTCTTAATGACCCAGCGTTATTGCCATACGCCGAAGGACGAGACATCATCATGCTGCAAAGGAGTCCCTTAGTTAAACTCCGCTGTACGCCAGAATTCGCTCAGCAGCACCAAATACCGTTTAATGCTATTAAGGATGTCTGTCCAGTCAATGGATTGGTTTACCGTAATGCAGGATTACGCAAAGATGCTAAGGCGCTATATCTGCAGATAAAACACGGCACAGAAAAACGAGTCCGTCTTAAATCAATGGCAACAATCGCAGACGCCAAACATCTATTGGATGCAGCAGCATTGGTGGTTCAATGCACAGGATTTCGTGCCAACTTACCCGAAATCACCCTAAATGGCATTACCCAAAAAATAAAACAACGTTCAAAATTTGGTGAATTAACTGACGTAGGTTCAGATAAAACAATACCCAACTTATTTGGTCTTGGTTTAGGCATCCAGATAATTCCTGAATGTGATTACCGTGGCGAAAAAAGCTTTAGTGGCAGTTCGGACGGTGTTTTGCCCTACCCCAATGCCATCGCACCCGTCATCATTGATCAATTGATCAATTGATCAATGATTAAAGTCAATTAGCTAACGCTTTTAAAAAACATTGGCTGACCCAAATAAAATTAACTCGTGTTCACTAACAGTGGGTAGATTGCTATTACAAATAAGCCACCCTAGGATCATCCGCCGCATGAACCAATTTAGTCATTGCCAACTGTGAATGCACATAATATGATTTATTATTAAATTAAACCCACTTCACTTCATGCCTTGTGTCAGTGCGAGCAATATATAACGTCAAAATTGACTGAAACCATTCGAGGTTAATTAACATTTCAATACTCAGCAATGCCCAACCCATAATTAAAATATGGTATGCCACGATTGACAAGGCTAATGAAAAATATGAAGACCAAGTCCACCCCCAATTATCATGCAGTGAACTTAACCGACTAGGTGGCATTAAAAGCGAACTTAAAAGACATGAGTACTTGTTAAGTAGAGCAATCATGCGACATGCTTTAAGCCATCAATTTAAACGCCCAACATTTGACTGGCAGTTTGTCGAACAACCAAATTCAGCACCAAAAGTAGATAATTTACCCGATAACTGCTTTTTCAGTCTAAGTCATTCTCACGGAGCTATATGCCTTGCTATATCAAATGAACCCGTTGGAATTGATATCGAGCAGAAAAAAATGCGCCCTAATTTCACTTCGCTAGCCAAGGCATTCATGACTACTGAAGAAACCGAACTGCTTAATGTTAGCGATGGAACAGCTATGGATACTTTTTACAAAATTTGGTGCGCTAAAGAAGCCAGCTATAAGGCAACGCCGGCTCGTTCACAACAGGCACTGTTCCTCAAGCAAATTAACTATATTGCATTAGAATTAGGCTCACCCGAAAAAAATCTAAGTCAGGGTTCGATAGATCATTGCCACCTCGCGTTGGTAACTCAATCTAAGTCTGAAGAGGTCAAATCATTAGATGCAAATACGTTTAATGGCACCGTTAAAATTAAATGGATTTAATTAAAAAAAGTTGTCAAATCCCACCTACTTCTCCGAAAAACAGCCAACATGGTGATAATAAAGCGAAATAGCAGCATATAGAGCACTTGTTTACACAATTAGCCTTGTACTGTTTGGCTTGCAGGTTATAATCTCGCGCCTTATACACTCCTGATATAAATAATGACTTCCAGTAGCCGCGCGAACCTTCGCAATATTGCCATCATCGCCCATGTTGACCATGGTAAAACCACTCTTGTTGACCAGTTACTCAGACAATCTGGCACCCTTGATGCGCGCGCCGAGTTACAGGAACGCATGATGGATTCTAACGACCTTGAGAAGGAACGAGGTATTACTATCCTGTCGAAATGTACCGCCATTAACTGGATGTATGTAAAAGAAAATCAGGATTATCGAATTAATATTGTTGACACACCAGGTCACGCCGATTTCGGTGGTGAAGTAGAACGTGTATTGTCAATGGTTGACTCTGTTTTATTACTCGTTGATGCCGTCGACGGCCCAATGCCCCAGACTCGTTTTGTTACTCAGAAAGCATTTGCAATGGGTTTCACACCCATTGTTGTCGTTAATAAGATTGACCGTCCTGGCTCTCGGCCTGACTGGGTTGTTGATCAAGTTTTCGACCTCTTTGACCAGCTTGGCGCTAATGACAAGCAGCTAGACTTCCCTATTATTTATGCCTCAGCCCTAAACGGCTATGCATCAATTAATCATGAAGATCGTGAAGGTGACATGACCCCACTGTTTGAATCTGTAATTGCCAATGTGGCTGCACCTCAAGTTGAAGTTGACGGTCCATTCCAAATGCAGGTTTCAAGCCTTGACTATGATAGCTACAAAGGTGTGCTGGGTATTGGTCGAATCACACGTGGCACAATTAACCGCAACACTCCGGTCAAGATTATAGGTGCAGACGAAAAAATTCGTGATGCTCGAATAATGCAACTTTTTGGTTTCAAAGGGCTTGAGCGCATTGAAACTGAAACTGCCACAGCTGGCGATATTATTGTATTTTCTGGTATCGAAGAGCTTTATATCTCAGATACTTTATGTGACCGTAATACGGTTGAATCAATGCCACCCCTTACTGTCGATGAACCAACGGTTAACATGACCTTCAGCATCAATAGTTCGCCTTTTTCAGGGCAAGATGGTAAATATCTGACTTCACGTCAAATTGACGAACGCCTACAACGCGAATGCTTACACAACGTGGCATTACGCGTCGAGCAACTACCCGATTCAGATAAGTTCCGCGTATCGGGTCGTGGTGAATTACATCTCGGTATTTTGATTGAAACCATGCGTCGAGAAGGCTTTGAGCTTTCAGTATCTCGTGCTGAAGTTATTATTAAAGAAATTGACGGTGTTCTTTGCGAACCTTTTGAGCAATTGACGGTAGACACCGAAGATCAGTACCAAGGCGCCATTATGGAAGCCTTAGGAAGTCGTAAAGGCGAGTTAAAAAATATGATGCCTGACGGTAAAGGTCGCGTCCGACTTGACTATGTCATTCCATCACGTGGTTTGATTGGATTTCAAGCTGAATTCATGACCCTGAGTTCAGGTACTGGTTTGTTGTATCACGTATTTGATGAATATGCTCCACGAGTATCTGGCGAAATCGCGCAACGTAAAAATGGTGTCTTAATTGCCACTGCGACCGGAAAGGCCCTTGCCTACGCCCTGTTCAACCTACAAGAACGCGGCAGGTTAATGATAGGACACGCCGAAGCAGTTTACGAAGGTATGGTTATTGGTATTCATGCCAGAGCCAATGATTTAGGTGTTAACCCGTTAAAAGGAAAACAGCTCAACAATATTCGCGCAGCCGGTACGGACGAGAATTTAATTCTTGTGAAGCCGATTCGATACACTTTAGAGCAAGCTCTAGAATTTATTGACGATGACGAACTGGTCGAAGTGACGCCGAAGAACATTCGTATTCGCAAAAAGCACCTGCTTGAGAACGAAAGAAAGCGAGCTTCTAGAAATTAAAGCTCAACAATTTGGCTTTACCGCCTAATACTGATATCGACCCAAATGCAGGTTAGTTCCTCGCATTTGGGTCTTTTATTACTTGCGAATGGCCTATTGCAACGATATGCCAAAGCCATGTGTTAATTTGAAGTCTTATTTAACTTAATTAATCCCAGTTTATCGCACAATATAAGTCATTGATGTAATGCTTGTCGGCAGGCTAATGTCTACTTACCAACCCCTAATAAAGACTTTGTGTTTAGCTAAGTCTTATGTCCTAAACGTATAACCGTTTTTAAACTGTTACACTTTGTCGTTTAGACAATCTTACCTATTTTTTGGAAAGGCAGTAGGTGCACAATGCAGTGAACTGTGGGGAAGTGTTTTGGTTGTCGTCTAAAAACTCACTCACAAATGCTTGATAATGTATGCGGCATCAATTTATTAAGTTGTGTAGGATATTGAATTAGACTCGCATCATACGGTGGATATCAGGCTGCTGGATAAAGCTGTGAGTCAAATTTACAGTATTGGATCAAATCCCAACACTCGTACTTTACCGGGTATTGAAGCGTTAAATAAGTGATTATGCCAATAAGTAGATTGATGCGCTTGGTCTTGCTCAGGTAGCTCGGTGACATCGAAATCAAAGGAGTATTCGATGCTGTCTTGTTTAAATTTTAGATGACATTGACCCGCTTTTAGGAAAGCGTCAGCCAAAGCTGAGTCACAACCAAACAAGGCGGTTAACTGATAAGAAAAGTTGAAGTCATCCTGGTAATGGCGCTCAGACAAAATCCGTAAACCATTTTTAAGCCAATCTTTTGTATCGAGCGTTTTACGAATTATGTGCGCAAACTCTGCTGTTATATCTGCGGAGTCTTGCTTGACGATGAGAAAATTTAAACGACTTTTTTCGTCATCTTGGTCTCGTTCTACTGAATAAACGCCAGAACTCATACCAATTGTTGGTTGACCACCCAACTCCCTCACACACATTTTACGTAATCGGCATTGCCACAATATAAATTGTTTGTATAGTTCTGCTTGGGATAGTGATTGTTGCATTACATTCTCTGATAAAACTTAGGCAGTGGTTTCAAAGCCACTGCCATAAGCTAAGGAATATCCCTAATAAGACTGTTTTTAGGGTTGCT
>Ga0307997_10000886_pt1 | contig 13871 bp, 6 predicted proteins | sample Davwhametageno36_FD_203165 | JGI IMG/M metagenome (GOLD analysis project Ga0307997, IMG submission 203165) | Marine microbial communities from Davis Island wharf, Antarctic Ocean - #36 | ecosystem: Environmental > Aquatic > Marine > Unclassified | place: Antarctic Ocean: Davis Island wharf... | reverse complement strand
CTCCTCCTCTTCCCCTTCCTCTTCCTCTTCCTCTTCCTCTTCCTCTTCCTCCTCCGTACCCTCCTCCTCCGTACCCTCCTCCTCCTCGCCCTCCACACCCTCCTCACCCTCCTCCTCTGCCGACGTCAATCTCCCTGGTTGGCTGTCCACCGTTGTCGAAGAAGTATCATGGGATCCAGATGTTGGGTGTCATTTTTTGTTCAATCCACATCTTAACACGTCGTGGCTTGTTGGAAAAGAGGAGCAGCTCTCCCCTCGGGACCATGTGGAGGAGATGGTGATGGAGAAGGACGTGAAGTTGACAACATCATCATCATCATCAACAACGTTGAAACTGAATTTTGCAAAACCGACCCAAACAGCACTACCATCCTCCATGAAAAGAAGAGAAAAAAGAGAGCTGCTCCATCAAATGTCATCAAAAATTCATTCAACATGCCAGTCACTGTCAAAAATGGAGATTGTCCAAAGATCATTAGACATTGTGTGTGAGGTGACTTCGTCAGAGCGTGCTACTGTGTATTTGATCAGCGAAGATGGGAGCGAGGTTGTGTCCTACATTAATAAAGATCCACGCTCCGATCTTGCCATTCGTGTTAAAATTGGCCAGGGAATTGCAGGTACTGTGGCGAAAACTGGAAGCAGCGTTGTTGTCAACGATCCGTATCACGACAAGAGGTTTGACAAGAGTACTGATGTTCGTACTGGCTACACGACGAGAAACATGATGACGGTGCCAATTACGACTTGGAAGGTACGTGAGAGAGAGAGGAGCAAGGAAGGTACCTCTGGGAACGGAGTAGTAGAAATTACAAGAGAACGTTGCATTATTGGTTGTGTGCAAGTCTTGAATAAGAAGTCAGAGGTGGAAGGTGATGGTGAGCGTACCGAAGGTAGTGGAGGGTACACGGAGGAAGATCTACACTGGTTGGAAGAATGGAATACTCTGATTGGCGTGTCTTTGAATCAAGCTCACAATCATGAGCGGTTCATTCGAAAGGTGTTTAAAAAGGAAGCGGAAAATGGTAATGGAGAAAAGAAAAGAATGTTGACGGTTGACAATTCGCTGTCGTCAAAGAGGTCTCGTGTTTCAGAGTAGAGGAGGGCACAGTTCATGTAGGAGACATACCTGTTCGTACATACACTACATGTGTGCACACGTCTTCTAACAAAGTGCAAGTGGTGTTTGCTCGAGGTATAAAGTGATCCACGCTGCAATAGGAATATGCAGCAACATATGCCTCGAGCATGGGGTTTGACAAGATACCAGTTTTGACAAGAGCATCCTACATGTCATGTAATGTATGTATGTATGTATGTACAGTAGGATGATTGAATCCCGGGGGTTGTATGCATACAGTGTACATACATACATAAATAAATAAATATACATGTAATCGAGGAGTCGAGAGTACTGTACCTTGTACAGACTATTTTATTTTTTAGACATTCTGCGCAATTTGCTAGTATGCATACCTTCCTACATTAGGAAGGTATGTCAAACATTACAACACTACCACAACTCGTCTCATCAAAAATGTACTGGTAAAATCATTGCCGCCTTCAACATCGCACCCTGCAACACCACCTCGGTCAAGCACCGATAAAAACTTTCTGGACTCATTGGATCTCTCCTTCTCCCACGATCATTCTCATCCTCCTGCAAAAAGGCACCGTCTAAGCAGTGTGCCAGCACAAAGCTACTTCCTAAATCAGGCAGCTCTTGCTTCACCTCGGCAGGTACTGCTCTTCCCGTCTTCTCGTCGTTCCAAAGATACAACACTGCTCTCTCTACGCGTCCAACGAAAGAAGACACGTCACCAAGTGCCACCTGCTCCTCTAATGTTGCCAGCTGCTTGTCAAAGACAGCGAGCGCAACTCTCCGATCATTCTTGCGCTCCTTCAGCTCGAGCTGCGCCTGCATTCGATGCTCAGTCGCAATTCGTAACTCCTCTCGTCGGAGCTCCAGCTCTTGCTTGAGAAGCACACACTCTGCCTCAAGTTCCACCACCTCCTCGTCAATTGTTGCTAACAGATCAATTCTCTCTTCCAACCATGACATTTTTGCACGATGATCACGTGCTTTTTCATTCTCACTGTCTTGGAGCTCTTCAAGACGATCGCTGTAGAACTGCTGCACTAGTGCCATTGAGTCTTGCGTCTCGTCTGATGGTTGTTATTGGAGAACAGGAGAACAGGAGAACAGGAGAACAGGAGAACAGGAGAAGAGGAGAAGAGGATGAGGACGAGGACGAGAAAAAGGACGAGAAAAAGGACGAGAAAAAGGACGAGAAAAAGGACGAGAAAAAGGACAGGACGAGGCAAGAAGAGAAAGAAAATCGAAACAAATGAGAGGAGGTGAGAGGAAACTAATGCAGAAGAAGATGGGGGATTTACTCACCAGTCACATTCACCAACATCACGGCGTTTCGCTGCAGTCGCACGACGTTTTGATCTTTCATAATTCTCTTCGCCTCATTCGCCATCTCGCTCCCCGCCTTCTTCCTCTTCTTCTTTGGTATTCCAGCAATCTGTTGAAACGTTGCCATTGCAATCACTGCCATTGCAATTTTTGATCGTTTGGCGTCATCCACATGAATGGGTGACAATCTTTTCTCCTCCTTAACCTCACCATCATCCATCTCCATAATAAAGTCTGCTTCCTTTTTAACTGTCAATATCTCGTCTCTTTTCGCCTCGAACACTTTGACTCTACGATCTCTACGATCTTGACGACGGTTTACCTCCACTCTCCTCTCACGAAGCTCCTCTCTCAGCGCTGTCTGTCCACCCTTGTGCGTTGGATAACCTCCCCTTGTCGTCGCCGTGACAATTGCAGTCTGACAGTCGCTGAGACGTCCCTGAACATGATAAAAAATTTCACGTTTTTTTCTTTCAATTCGCAACTTGGTGTCATAGTTGCGTTGGTACGTCGTGCAGATCGCGTCGTGCTTTGACTGAACAAAACGTCTCTCCTCTTGAATTCCAGGCTCAAAATCACGGAGCTCCATCATCTTGTTGCCCATGTCTGATAACACCGCCTCGTATCCTTCCTCCTTGTCGTCGTCGTATCTCTCCCTGCCTCTCTCTCCTCCCAGCTGCCTCGGCATATCATGAATACGCTCCGCTATTTCTTCAAAAAACACCGAGTCTGACAAACGATCAACCTGCAGATAGAACTGTTTGTACACGTACTCGGCGGCTGCAATCGTCGTCTCCTCCTCGCTCAGCGCCATCAACATTTTCTCACGCACCCAGTCACACCATGGTGCCGACTTCTCCTCAACCATTCTTCTCCTTCTTGACTCCATCTCCGTTCCAGATGCTAACAACGCCGAAGTGTCCAGACCCAACGCCTCGAGACCCACCAGTGGAGATTTCACTCCTCCCCTCTGATCTCTCTGTCCCATCCCTGCGTCCTCCCCCTTCCCAGACTTCCCCTCCTCCTCCTCCTCCTCCTGCTGCTGCTGCAGCATTTCCATCTCCGACTTTCGATCTGACAACGATGGACCATCTGGTCTTGGTGGAGGTGATAATGCGAGCATCGTCGAGTTCAAAGTCCCACGGGTTCCTGGTCGGCTGCCACCTCGACCTATTGAATCACCGTACGGATGTCTCCCCGTCCTGTCTACCCACCATCTCGGTGTCATCTCTGGCATTGGCAAAGGATGCGCATCACCACGAGCAAAGTTAGACTGTGTCACTAATGAGATTCTTGTTCTCGATCGAATTAAATCTTTCCCACCACCAGAGGAGGACGATGTCCAAGCAGATCCACGCGTCGAAGGTCGTCCGTTGCTCTGAGATGATCCGGGACGACTCCCACTACCTGCGGCGACTCCTCCCGCTGGTGGACGCACCTCAACCACGCCGTAGTTTCGAAAGAACGTCCGTGACACGGGTGTCCTCGTATACAAACCACCACCAAAAAATACTTCTTTTTCTGGTAACGCACCAATTGGAAGACCCGTGGCAGGTCCAACGATCATTTGTCTTGCACGCATGCCAGTTTTAACGTCAGTAAGAAAAGATTCGCCACCCGGCGCGACGTTAGAGCCACCGCACACGAATCGAATTTCTCGATGGTCTCTTCTCGCACTCTTCCACTTGAACAGGAGCGACAGCAAGCGCACGTACTCCTCCTCACGGCACGACCAATCGTCTTTTGACCATGATGGTGCTCGTGATCTCTCCAACTGATCAACTTCGGCCGGTGTCCTCCCAGTGAAAGGAACGTCCATGGACACGATAATGGTGTCAACAATGCCAACCTTCGTCCCGCTCTCGTCCTCGGGCGCCGTGACACCGTCCTCTCCTGCTGCGACTGGCTCTTCTTCGTTCTTCTTCTCTTCGCTCCTACTTTCATCGTCCTCCTTCTCTAGTGTTCTCATCTCTTTCTCCACGAACTTCCACTGGTCATCCGATAGCAGCGCTTTGTCAGGCTCAAACAATAATCCTCGCACGTGCCTTCCTCTTCTCGCTCCAGTCGCTCCCGTCGCTCCGCCACCTCCTCTCGTGCTGATGCGATTGCTCCACAAGTCCAGCGACAAAAGCAGGACGTTGCCAACACTTCCTAATCGAGTGGCAGTCGCGTTGTGAGTGCGAGCATTGGAACGCGAAGAAAGACGTGGATCGATGTCAAGTATGTGAGGATCATTCAGTTGCTGCTGGTACTCAATCTGGACCTCACGTGCAATTCCCATGACGACAGGACCAAACAAGCGCTGCTCATGAGTATTTCTCCAGATGTCAAACCCACACGCGAGATCACTTCCACCCGGCATCATCACCTGCGGCACGTTAGCTAGAATCTGTCGCAAGTACGGCACAGACCAAGCGTCACGATAAATACGACGAAATGTTTCTGCCACTTCGTCACACAGTGCATCGTACTCCGACCATGCCTCACCCACCAGAACACCAAGACCCAGAACGTTATCATTTCCGGATGTGCCGTCCTCGTCCAATCCAATCGATGACGACGACGACCCTGCACCACCACTTGGAACTGCACCCACACTCAGATTTTGCGCCGTCCACAGTGGGCCACGCTGCAGCGATACGATCCCTTCCGTCTCATCCCCACACTCGTTGCTGCCTCCTCCACCTCCTCCACCATCTCCACCGCCCTCGTTGGCCGGCGCCGTCTGCCTGACTTGGTATAGGAGCTCCAAAATGTGCTCAAACACTACTCCTCGATGTGCTTCGAGCACGGAGCTCAGCTGCGTCTCAATTAGACCACGCAGCCACACCTGACCACCCAGACGAAGCATGCACGTGCATCCTTTCCATCTTCCTTGAATTTGATCACGCCACAAACTTTCCCATGTTCCTTTCGGCGGCAAGATTGCGTCACGATGATGGCTTGCAATGCCAACGTTCACCAGCTCGCAGCCGTTCCCATTCTTACCCGACAAAAGATGTGGATGATCGGTACTCACAGCAAGCAGACGCACCATCGTCCCAGGAGAACGAACTTCGCCGCTGCCATCACTTTTGTCGCCGCTGTCCGATGTCACACCTTGCCCGCTTGCTGCTGCACCTCTCTCCTTCTCTGGGAGAGTGACGAAAGAACCTCTTCGATCTGTCCCACCGTTGGAGACACCTCGAAAGAAAACGACGTACCTACGACCTGGACTCAAATGCTCGCCAAGAAAGACGTGCGGACGATTCCCACGAACAACACGACCACCCAAACCGTCGTCACCACCCACACCCGTTCTCAGCTTGGTCGTCGTCTTCCCCGTACATAGTCTTGCGACTCTCTCTCGTCCACTCAGTACATCTCGACACACGCACTCAATGACAGCGTCGTGCTCAATCTCTACCATGATTACAACGTTTGTCGACGTCACTCGACCAATAATGGGACCCAGCGTCACTCGTGGATCTGACTTGGCATGCGAGGGCACCAGCACCGTCTCAATGCGGCAAGTGTTGACGTCCACAGAGTATTTGGACAGAGAGCAATCACCATCCGGTTTTCTTACACCAGGATTGTTACTGACACCACCTTGAAAGATTCGGAGGATCCCGTAGTTGCGACGATCGAACAGAGGTGGATCAAGCCAGGCAGCATTGGGCATGTGCAACCCATCGCTGCTGCTGCTGCTGCTGCTGCTGCCAGTAAATCCATCCCTAGTGGCATGAATTTTTCGTCCTGCAAGCGTGAGAGGGTAGGCAATTACTCCGCTGCTCATCTTTCCTCCACTACCACCCGAAGAAGAAGAGGAAGAAGACATCTTCCCCTGGTACTCTTTTGATCTCGGATCATCGTGAGGTGGTGTGCCAAGAACTCTGGCACTCATGGGACCGACCGTTGTCCACTGGAGAGTTGCTGTTCGATCCAGCGCGTCTGACAGCGTGCATGTGCATGCACCACCAACACCATTGTCACCCGACACGATGCGCACCGTTCGCTGCTGTTGCTGCTGCTGCTCGCCGCCCAGGGTACCGGATCGCCAGAGAAACAATGTCTCGAACAGTTGGCAGAGAGAAGTTGTCCCATCCTCCGTGGCAAACACATCGCGACGACCAATGGTAGACGTCGTGGTGTGTCGTCCAGTGAACGGAGCGTAGAGAACAACGAGTAAGCACGTCAGTTTCTTCTCTCGCTCCAGAATTTGACGAATTCTCAAGTGCTGCCAATCACCAATGGGATCATCGTTCAAGACAGGACGGCTACTTTCCTCTTCTTTTTCTCTCTGCTGCTTGCTACTTTCGCTGTTTCTCCCTCGTCGCAATGCCAACGGGCTCACTGCGTCCACGTACAGCACACCAATATTGCCCGAGCGAAGATATCGTCCCTCATCTCTCGACACTTCGTTAGATCTGGGCGAAAGGAGTGGAGTGTCCCACTCGCTGACTACACGCAGTACTGCCTCATCCTCCTCCAATTCATTCTCCACCTTCTTTTCCATACTCTTGCTCTCCATTTTTTGCTCACTCTTTCCCTCTGTTTCCATGACGTCTCTGCTCCCACCCTTTTCTCTCCCGTCCTCCTTCTCCTCCTTCTCCTCCTTCTCCTCCTTCTCCTCCTTTTCCCCTTTCCTTCGTACTTCTTCATCTCTCCTTCTCTCCCTCTTTCTCCTCCTCTCTCGCATCTGTTTCCTCTCTTTTCTTCGCTGGTGCTCGTCCGATCTCTCTACGCAGTCTACATCCCATAGTTGTCTTGCGTACTCCCAGTATGCTCTCCGATACATGCTCCGTAGCATCCCATCCAACCCTACTTCTTCCTCCTCCACCACCTTCGTTTCCACCACCGCCATCTTATCTCTATCCAAACCACCCAGTTCCTCCTCTCCCACACACATGAAGTTTGATACGTGTGCCATGCATTCTCGTGTGTACAAAAGATTAAAGTATCTTCGATAAACATCACGAACCAACTCCATGCAGTACTCACGAACTCTATCCATGGTCTGCTCGTCTAGCAAACCTTGCTCGAGTGACTCGCGCAGACTCTCTCTCCTCTCCAGCACACGCTCCTGGACCAGCATTCTCGTAATATCATCAGTCAAACTTGCAAAGTCCATTCCACCTAGCGTCCTTGCCTTGTTGTTAGCGCTGCTATCAGCTACATCACCACCACCACCAGCACCACCAGCACCACCAGTACCACTAACTCCGCCGCCTACTCCGCTGCCAATCTTCTCCTCCTGCCCTGCTGCCGACGTCAGATTGGAGTCAAAATGTTCGTGAAACTCCATCTCCACTCCTGTTTCCGGATCTTTCATCGTTCTTGGCGTTGTTGGTGGTGGTGGTTGGTGTGAATGTGATGGCAGCACCATCTCAATCCTCTCAATATAATCATGATCTTCATCAATCATTCTCTCTCTTACTCTTCTCGACAACATCTCCAAACGTAATTTCTCTGTCTCTTCTCTTTCTCTCTTGGCCTCGAGCGCTCTTTTAGACAGTCGAACTCCACCTGTATCATCACCACCACCACCACCAGCAGCGTCATCGTTGTTGTTTTTGCCAGTTGCTTCGGCAGACTCACTCCCCATCTCACTCCTCTTCACTCTCCTCCTCCTCCCGTACCGACGAAATAAAACTCTCGCCTCCTCCGTTGGTCGAGACATTGACACTTGCCCACCCACGTGCATCAACACATCTGCTCTCGACGGACGTACCGTCGTCTCCCATAGCGTCCTCCACAACGAAGTCTCGTTGACTGTTGGTGCTTCAACACCACTACTACCACCACCACCACTCCTCACCTCTTCCGTCGCACCGTCGTCGTCGTTCTTTCCCTCCTGCCACGCTGTTCTCCTGCTCCCACTGCTACTCCCCTTCTCACTGCCCCCCTTTTCACTGCTCACACCTCTACCTCCACCACCTCTACCTCCACCACCTCTACCTCCACCACCTCCTACACTCTCTCTTACCTCACCACTCACGACTGCCAGCGTCAATCCCTTCTCTGTAGGTCCTGTTGCCACACCACCGTACGTATCACGATCTTCAACATCTTGCATGTGGTAACGGTTACGAAAGTAACGTCCTTGCAAGAGCGAGCTTGTCCCCATCCCTTGATCCTCCAACATTGTACGAAAGCTTCCAACTCTGGACGCGCAGTCGTCTGGTGCCACACCACTAACATGCACGCGATACGTGCAGCCGGGTGACAAACCTGAGATTCTTACTGAGCGTGGTCGGCATGCTGGAAGCTCCAGCGGCTGGATACGTACTAAACGCTCCCGTGCACCACCAGAGCGTGATGGTCCAGTACCTAAAGAGTTCGGTCCAGGTGGGAGGAGAGCAATTGACTGCGCGTCGTAACCACCAGCAAGTGTAATAAGAAGATCAATGCGTACATATTTCTGGTTGGATTTGGACTTGTTGGAGGAGGAGGAAGTATCGAGAGGAAGACAATCAAAATCAATCTCTACCAGGACGACGGCAGTATCATGAGTAACGTCACCAATGACAGGTCCCACCAGGAGCCGGACGTCGTCACGGTACTTGATTACGGAGAGAGCACCAAACCCACCGTCAGTGCCTAAAAAGTCTGGTGTTCCCTCCTTTCCCTCCTTTCCTCCTTCATTCTCTTGGTCATCACCACCGGTAACCTCCTTGACGAACTCGGTCACTTTGTTGTGGAAACGACGGAGGAGCTCCTCAATGACAGGTACGCAGTGGAGCATCTCTAAAATCTCACCTGCCGAAGGGCTGCTCTCCACCCATCTCTTGAAGTCGTCGACATTAGCAGCACCACGTGTCTCACCAGTCTCACGGTTTGTATAAATCCAACCAGAAGCAAACTCCAAGTCACGCTCCTCCGGCATGACGATGAGACCAATCGTAGCAAAGGCACCCGCCACGCACTCCAGCATCAGTGTGGCCTCATCCTCCACAATGTTTCCCTTGCCTGCAAAGTCAAAGAGACGGAAAAGAAAGTCAACCTTTTCAATCGTTGTCCCGTCACAAATGACGCACATGCCGGCAAACACCTCGAGCATGTCGGCAACACCGTTCGGACGTTGAAAACGATTAAACAAAGCAACAACCGTTGGATTCTCTGGACTCGCGTTGCGAAATGTTGCTGCAAACTGTTCGATACTAGCACCATGAAGCGATGGCGTCTGCCTCGGATTGACGTAGTTGCAGTACCATCGATGGAACATGGTCAAGCTGTCGATTGAGTACTTGGTAAGGACACGAAGCTCGTCGAGAGCAAGGTAGATGTCCTCCTCCTCGTCGTCGTCATGAAAAGTGGTGGTCGCTTCGGGTGGAGAAAGAGGAGATTCAGATGTAGATGCTGCGGGTCCACCGACGTCGAGCCGAGGGACACCACTGGGTGGTTGCATGATTGGAGCACAGTGCACGTGTTTGCGTGTGGCCGGTATCTGTTGGATTATTTTCAAATTTTGTTTCTTTTTTTTTGATTTTTTCTTTTTTTGTGGGTATTTTTTGCTTGCCAACTTTCACCATATATTTCTTGCTCCTTGCTCTGCTCCTACTCTTTTACTTGTGTACACATCGCACACCACAATCTCGGTTTGCTTTGGCCAGAAAAGAAGTGATACACAAATGTCGCGACGACAGACTCCCAAAGCTTTGCTCGACTTGCTTGTGATGGGAAGGCAATTAGAAACTACTGAAATTCGCATTCAGAGGGCCTTGCGAGCAAAATTTCTCCTGCAAGTCATCAAAGATCTGAACTCGGTGGAGCATGATTCCAACGACAGCATCTCTCAGCTTGAGCAACTGATGGATAAAATCCAACCTGAGCAACCTGTTGACTGTGTCGAAACAGAGCAGCAAACTGTAATGAATTTCAAGACACAAGGTTCAGCTAAGTCCTCGCGACTAACAACATTGCGAACGACATTGCGCACGACTCGTGAGTGGAGGTATGTTCCTGAAAAAGATCCCACTGCCTTAGATTTGGATAGTCTAGTTCTTCGTGGTTTGTTGCATGAAAATTTGGCAGAGCGACTTCACGCAATGCTTGCATCTTCACATGTAATTTGTCTTCTTCGTGAGAAATTGCTACAATCAAAGATGAACGATAGCATGAAGCAACGCTTGCATGACATTCAGGAAAGATTGGAAGATGATATATGTTACTTCTTTGATCAGATCGATAAACCTGGGACTCATACCACGTTCAAATTTAATAGTCCAGTGTCACTTTCAATGAGAGCTTGTGCAGAGTCAATGCGTCAACTCTTTCCTCACGTAAGTGACACTGTTGACGAGGGAGGAGAAGGAACACGAGAGGAAAGACAAGGAGAGGAAAGACGAGGAGAGGAAAAAGGACAACGGCAGGAGGCTGGTGAAATCACTCTTAAAAGAAACAACACAGGATTAAAATCTAGATCTAGATCTAGATCTAGATCAAGTTCATCGGCAACTGCACCAAAAAAAAACAAAGGTTCACCTGGTCCTGGTCCTTTAGTACGGTTGTTTGTGTTAAAAAGCATCAGTCCTTTAGCAAGTTATGTCAAGCTGTTTGGAGGAGATGCAACGACAATTAAAAGGAAACGCAAGAATGATAGCAAAGATGAGATGGACACAAATCGCAATATACAATTGCTCATGCATCTTTTGCAAAGAGCAAGGAATATTGCACGTACACGTCTTGCAACACTCCGTATCGCTCTTGGAAAGGATCATGGAAGAATCAAAAATAATACAGCAACTTCTAAAGTGTCATGGTTAAACGATGATGAAACAATAGGAAGAATTACTGACACTCATCAAACGTTCATTCATGCTCTCTTGAACGACATCTACTACAACGAGACGTGGGGATTAGATCATGTCGTCAAGAATGCGTTTGCTGGGAGCCTTTCCAACATACATCGCGCAACGTTACCGCAGCACGCAGCATTACCAGCAGCAGACAAAAAGAAATCGAATGAAATATTTTTTACACAAGAGGATGTGATGGAAGCTCATAAACTTGCTTGGCAACTTGTTGGTGACATGACAGCTGCCAATGAAGTGGAAGCAGCAATGTATGCAGCTAAGCAGACTCGTACTGTGTTTGAATCAGTTCTTGCTGATTTACATGCAGTGCCAAAGAACGAAATTTTTTTGATGTTACCAACCAAACTGATGAGTAAGATTGAATCTATCGGAAGAATACAAGATTTCCTTTCAATAGGAAATGGTAACGGAGGTCCCTTTTTATTAGTGCAACATGTTATGTTTGATGTGTTGAAACGGTACGAAGATATCATCATTGAAGAAGTGACTGTTATCGAGACATGTAACATCGAGCGCTGGGAAGATATTTTAAAAACAATATTATCATCATGGAAAGAATTTGTTAACATTATTAATACATTTGTGGAAACAAACGTTCGTTGCCATCTTGTCGTTACAACAACAACGGATGTATCTTCAGTAGAATATTTTTCTTTGTTTAATAATACGGCAGCTGCACATACAAAGTTTGAAAGAGACAAGGAAGAGTTGGTAGCAAACATTCAACATAATACAGCAGCTGCTCTTGCTCTTGTGCGGCAGCTCGTGTTGACAGCACGCAATGTCGTACTTCCTGTCATTCATCGTCTTGTAGTGAAAGTGCAAGAGAACATGAATCGACTTGATTATAATAATCAAAATTCAATTCATAATCAGAAAAATCAATATTGGGACAATTCTTCTTCTAACAATGAAATAAAATTTGTGGAACTTTCAGAGCAGTACAAGGCAGAAATCCAGCAGTACATGAAAGCAGCCGTTAGTCCCATTCAAGACGATATATCAGCAGCCCTGAACAATAGTTGGTTAATGTCAGCAACAATGCAGCTTTGTCATTTATACATGTCTCAACAATCAACTGATGATTACGTCTCATGCAAATTACAAAATCCAACGGAAACATGTTTAAAAATATGTATGTTAATTAAAAGAAGAACAAATGACTTGTCAATCCTGCTGAGGGGTGAGAATTTCTCTCGAGTGAAGAAGGCTTTACATCGTAACTTGCTCAATTCTATTTGGTCACATGTTTTAACATTAAAATTTGATGAGTCTGGTGCTCTTCGTCTTATGGTTGATATTGAATCGTACTACCAAGTATGTTCAATTGAAACATCTGCAGAGGAACAACGATCGGCTCGAAACAAAGGATCTAAAACTTTTGAAATGCTTCGAACCATGGCCTCCTTGTTGGCAGTTCACTCTGGTGAAATTGAGAATCTCTTTCCAACAGTTGTCAGCTCCACTAATATATCTCCTGCAGATGTTTTAAGGTTCGTTGAACGAAGAAATGATTGGCATCGAGTCCACAAAAGAATTGAGAATTTAGTACAAGGCATTTTCAATGTCGTGAGGAATGATGTTGAAAAAGAAGTGAAGAAGTAAAATAAGTATGCATAGTTTTTTTTATAAAGTTGTTAATTGTTAATAGTACTATGCATAGTTAATAGTGTACACTAAGTTGTATTTACCTCTACCTGGTACCTCGGTGCATTTTTTGATACCTGCTTTGCATTCCAAAGGTTGTACAATATTTTGTGGCACTACCGTATTTATCGTGCAAACCAGTACCAACAAGGTGTGAGCACCAGAACACATTCATGTACCTTCGGTAGCAACTACCAACCTACATTACCTGTAGCTCGCGTTTCTCTCGTCTCTCTCAGTTCCTCCTACCCCTATTTTTTTGATACCAAAAGGTGTAGAGACAGCAAGCGCTGAACACCATTATAACAGAAAACACAATTAACACCACAAATTGCTGTGGTTTATGAAATATTATTCCCCCAAATTGTATAAAAACATAAAACGCTTGATAAAGAGCTGTTTGCATAGAGTTAACAGTGCCTCTTTCCTCCTCCACAATATACTCCTGCATAATTTGAGTTTCGGCCAAATCAAACGACCACAAACCAATTCTTGACACTGCCATTGATATCATTACAATGTAAACACTGGTTGTTGACTGACCAACGGCAGCCAATGCTATAAGACCAGGTACAAGAAGCAACCAAAACAACCACAGCGATACCAGCCCAGCTTTTTCAATCGAATTACCAAACATTTTTAATAAACGTGGAAATAAAACTGTGCCGATCAAACCAAAAATGGCACCTGCTCCTCTGAAACTTCCTATGACACTAACATCAATTGCATTCTTACCATCACTTTGATAACTGTACAAATATGCTGTCATCAGTGTGCCATTATCTAACACTGTGCACCACAACGAAGAGTATGCTACTGATGCCAAAAATACTTTTTGTCCAGAATATTTTCGTACCCCACGAACAAAATTTTTAAACAGATTCGACTCATGTCGTTCTCTACCCTCCTTGGGTGCAACCATTCCAGTGAAATATGCGTCGTCAAATTGTACACGCCCCTTCCCTTCCTTCAAATGATCATGTTGAACAGGACCATGTTGCACA
>Ga0307997_10000885_pt1 | contig 13874 bp, 10 predicted proteins | sample Davwhametageno36_FD_203165 | JGI IMG/M metagenome (GOLD analysis project Ga0307997, IMG submission 203165) | Marine microbial communities from Davis Island wharf, Antarctic Ocean - #36 | ecosystem: Environmental > Aquatic > Marine > Unclassified | place: Antarctic Ocean: Davis Island wharf... | reverse complement strand
ATTTTCCAAAACAAGAACTAACGATTTTAGCAGCATTAACTATATTAATAGGATTAATGTATATGACGAATTAATTAATACTTCAACTGAAAAAAAAATAGTGCTAAATGAATTAGATAAGTTAATAACCACTTTACAAAAAAATGGAATAACACCAATCTTTTTCTCTACACCTACTTACAAAAAGTATAATACTAAATTAGATTCAAGTATTATTAATAATAATCGGATTGATGCAGAAATTTTATACGAAAAATATAATATAGAATTTTGGGATTACTCTGTTAATAATGATTTTACAATGCATGAGTTTTTCAACCCTGATCACTTAAATAAAAAAGGATCTGCTAGGTTTAGCAAAATGCTTGATTCAAGATTAAAATTATATAAAAATTAATCTGTCTTTCTAAAACTGGAGGATAATGATCTTTTATTCTGGCATCAATTATTAGAGATTCCTAATTAAGAAGATGTATTTATTCAATTCGTTTCATCTGAATTTTAATATTTATCATAAAACAACTTGAATCTTTTTTTCGCTCTCTAAAAGTAAAAACACTACCTTTGCTTAAATTAAAAACTAATGAATAAAATGCAACAACATAAATTTATTTTTATTTGCGGATTGCATAGAAGTGGCACTTCATTACTTTATAAAATACTTAAAAATCAAAAGACTATAAGTGGTTTTAAAAATACTACTGCTATTGAAGATGAAGGACAACATCTTCAAAGTGTATTTAATGCAGCAAATAAACACGGGGGACCAGGAAAATTTGGTTTTGACAAAGACTCCTTTTTAAATGAGAAATCTGAAATAATCAAAAAAGAAAATAAGTATAAACTTTTTTCAGAATGGAGTAAATATTGGGATTTAAGTAAAGAATATCTAATTGAGAAATCCCCTCCAAATTTAGTTAGAACACTTTTTTTGCAGGCTATGTTTCCTAATAGCTATTTCATTACAATATATAGGCATCCAGCAGCTACTTCATTAGCAACTAAAAAATGGTCAAAAACATCTCACTATTCTTTAATTAAGCATTGGCTAGTATGCCATAATCAATACTTAGAAGATAAAAAAACACTTAAAAACAGCTTAGATATTAATTATGAAGATTTAACAGATAATCCGAAAGAAACTTTAAAAATTATTGGACACTTTCTTAACACTCAAATAATCCTATCAGAAAATACAATAAAAAAGGATGTAAATGACAAATACTTATCTTTATGGAAAAAAAATAAACGCAGTATATTATATAAGTTTAATATTAAAAAAGCAGAGAAAGAGTTTGAAATCAGTATAAACAAATTTGGCTATAGCTTCTTTTAAATTACAAATAATGAATAAACAAAAAAAACAATTAATTATCTCAATAGGAACTGGAAGAAGCGGAAGTGTTTCTCTATCAAAATTCCTTTCCCATCAATATAAAATGAGAGTGATTCATGAAGGGAAAATTGAAGAAGATGGAATACGAAAACTTATAAAATGGGATAATGATGAGGCAGAACTATTTAACTGGATAGAAGATCTTCAAAAGCATAATTCTGAGAATCTTTTATATGGAGATACGGGGATGTACTATTTGCCTTATATCAATCAAATAATACAAAAATATCCAAATGTAAAAATTATTGGACTAGTGAGAGATAAAGAAAGTGTTGTAAACAGTTATTTAAATAAGACTGAAGGAAGAAATCACTGGTACAAACATAATGGAAAAGACTGGAAATTAGATGAAAAGTGGGACCCTTGTTACCCAAAATATAATGAAAGTGATAAAAAGAAAGCATTAGAGTTATATTGGGAAGAATATGATAGTACTACAAAGAATCTTCAAAAAAAGTTTCCAAAACAACTAAAAATTTGGACAATTGAAAAATTTAATACAGAGAAGGGAAAGAATGAAATTCTTGATTTTATTGGGTATCAATTGAAAAGAGATATAAGTAATGATTATAAATTAAATCAGATCAAGAAAGAATCTTTTTTAGAAAAACTGAAAAATAAATGGTTTTAAGTATTCTTATTTGCACATATAATCGAAAAGATTTCCTTCAGTTATGTTTAGACTCTATAATAGAACAGACAAAATACTATTCGGAAAAAGAAATTGAAATTATTGTTATTGACAATAATAGTAAAGACGGAACAAAAAATCTTGTAGAACATTACAAAAAAATAACACCAATAACCTATTACATAGAAGAAGAACAAGGATTAAGTCATGCGCGTAATGCAGGAATTAATATAGCTAATGGAAATTATATAGCATTTATTGATGATGATGCTACAATTAATGAAAATTGGCTTAATTCGTTATTAACTGGAATCAAAACGATTAAAGCAGATGGATTTGGCGGGCCAATATATCCAAGATTTGAGAGTGAATGTCCAAGCTGGATTGATAAACGATATTTCTTTAGAGAATTTAAAAGCATTGATGGTTATTTAAACCCACTAGTTGCAAGAGGTGGTTTTTCAGGAGGAAATATGTGTATTCATAAATCTATATTTAAGAAAATCGGGGGTTTTAATGTGAATTTAGGAATGAAAGGGAATAAGCTTGGTCTTGGAGAAGAGTCTGAACTCTTTTATCGCCTGTTTACCAGCCTAAAAGGAAATAGGCTATATAATATAACTGAAATGTCAATAACTCATTTTGAAGCCAGTTTTAAATTTGAAAAACAATATTTAAAAGAAAGAATAGTTTTAAGTGGTAAACAGTTTGCATACCAAAATATTAAAGAAAATAATATAAAAGGATGTTTTATAATATCTTTAAAAATAATCAAGCAAAGTATTGACTTAACTTTAAACTTAGCACAAATAAAAAAGTTTAAATCATTGCGGAATTTTTGGACAATACAGGCTTTATTTAGAGGATTATTTACACTTTAAATATCTGTTTCTTGAGCACACTATTATAATAGAATAAAGTTAAATACCTAACCTCTTTCTTACATCAAAAACTAATTTATTAATATCTTCAGATAATTCTAAAGATAATAGTAAAGGAATAAAAATTGCAACTACAACAAAGGTTTTCCAAACAACATCCAAATATAAATTCCCGCTCAATGGTAAACAAAGACTAACACCATATATAGCTATTAGAATCAAAACCGTATAAAGAGTTTTTAATGAAAAAGGTTGCAAGTTCATTTTTAATTTAATCAAAATTAAACGAATAAGATTGAACAAAAGCACAGAAAATGCAGTCGCCATAGCCGCACCATTTATTCCATATTTTGGAATCAGTAAATAATTAGAGATTAGAGTAATCACAACTAAAAGCAAATTAGTATATAAATCGTATTTATAATATTTTGAATTAGTAATAATTGCGCCATTTACTCCAGCAGCAACATTAAACAACTGTGCTAAACCTATATACAGAACCACCCATTTTCCATGAGAAAATTTCTCAGGAAGTATGCTGAAAATTGCATCAATATTAATCCAAACACATAAAAAGAATAAACCCCCAATTATTAACTGATTAATAGAAGACTTAGAATAAATAGTTTGAATTTGCTTAAAATCTTGCTCCTCCCAAGCTTTAGCCAATAAAGGGACTGAAATAGAAATGATAGATTTTCCTGGTACCTTTATTACTGAACCAATATAAAAAGCTAAGGTATAAAAAGCAACATGTTCCAAACCTAAAAAAACTCCAATCATAATCATATCTAGTCTACTAACAAATATGACAGACGCCCCTCCTATTAATACATAAAAACCATACACAACGATTTCCTTAATTTTTAAAGCTCCTAACGAAAGCTTGAAAAACAAGTTTCCCTTAATGAATTGGAAAATAAATAATAATAAGAATTTAAACAAAAATCCGCATACGTAAAGTTGTAAAAACGTTGTGAAATCAAAAAATTTGTAACCATGAAGAACTAGCAGTATTAAAGAATAGGATTTTAAAAATATTTCATTTAAAAAAATGGGAGTTGAAGCATCTAAATAGGACCGAGAAATAGAAGTTAATACATCATAAAAACTAATGAAAAATACTAGTAAGAAAATGTAAAAGAAATTATCTTGCAAAAGTTGGCTTGCATTTAAAAGCACAAACAATTCTTCCTTAAAGAACCAATAGCCTAAACAAGAAAGTAAGAAACCAAACAAAGGTATAATCAAACTCAAAAAATACAACTGTCCTTTTTCGATAATTGCAGGAAAAAATCGAATAAATGTTTTGGGAATTCCTAAGGAAGAAAACGTTCCTATTAAAGTAGCATAGGCAACTAAAATACTCAAAAGCCCCCAATGTTCAGGCTGATCATTAAATACATTAGGATAAATTAAAATAGTATTAACAGCCCCTATTGTCATACCAATATAGAAACTTACAGAATTCTTAATGCTTTGATTTCTAATAACTCCCATTATCTTAAATCATTTAATAGATTAGTTAAATCATAGGTTAATTTATCTCTGGATAAACCTTCCATATTCTCAAAATCAAAATTATTTGGATTATTAAACAAATCTAAAATATCAATTTTTAAATTTGAATCATCATAAGAAAAGTACTTTCCTGTGTTTGTTTTTTTAATCAATCTTTCTGCATCACTGCTTATAGGTCCGAAAGCTAAAATTGGTTTTTTTGCAGCAAAATATTCAAATATCTTACCAGGATAATTCCCTACCCCACTTTTGGAATTAAATAACAACAGTAGTAATACATCAGCTTGATTGTACTGGTCTAAAACCTGGGCATGTGATAAGTAACCTAACTGTTTAATTTTCCTTTTTAAACAAGGGAAAGATTCAATTTCAGCAATAACTTCAATATCAATATTTCCTGATAAATGAATTTCCAGTTTTGAATTAAACGCTTTATTCTCTTCACATAAATTAGCTAGTGATTTCCATAAATTTTTAGGATTTCTTAAATGATTCAATAAACCATAATGTCCAATGATAAATTTATCATTCGTTTTAGGTTTTAGCTCAAAATCATCAGTATCATAACCATTAGTAATAAGTTTGACCTTATTTGCTCCCAACCTTTCTAGATCGTATGCCCAAGTTTCGCTAACCGTTAAAGTTACATCAGCTGTTTGTAAAACTTCTTTTTCCAAATCCTTATGCTTTTTCCTTGAAGAAGTATTAAGCTGAAATTCATTCAATAAATCTAATTCACTCCAAGGGTCACGAAAATCAGCAATCCATTTTAAGTTAGGCATTGCTTTTTTTAATCCTAATCCAATCAAATGCATAGAATGTGGAGGTCCTGTAGTTACAATATGATCAATCTCTTCTTCTTGTATCTTTTTAAGTAATGCTTTTACTGAAGGCTTTACCCAATATATTTTAGGATCAGGAATAAATATATTGCCTCTCACCCAATTTAACACCTTATTTTTTAATGATTTCTTATTAGAAATTACTCCAGCACTTTGGGATTTACTTCCTTTACCAAATAATTTATCTTTAAGTGCATAAGGCTCCCAAATTGGTGTTTTACAAATTTCAGCTTCGGCAGGAATATCATTTAGCAAGGCTTGATCCTTAACTTCAAAATAAGGATTTTCAGGTGTATAAATAATAGGTTGCCAATTGTACTTTGGTAAATACTTTGTGAATTTCAACCATCTCTGCACTCCAGAACCACCTGCTGGCGGCCAATAGTAAGTGATGATTATTACTTTTTTCATTAGGCCTTTAATTCCTTAACTGAAACAAAAGCTAATAGCAATAATAATACAACAGATGATGCCAAAGCAATACGCTCCGAAACATGATAAACAGCAGGTTCAAACTTAAATTCAACAACATGATTTCCTGCAGGTATTTTCATTCCTCTTAGCACATAATTCGCTCTGAAGTGTGGTTTTAATTCTCCATCTAAATAAGCATTCCATCCTTTATCATAATAGATTTCAGAGAAAATAGCAATTCCATCTTTTGCTGTAGTAGAATTATATTTTAAATAATTTGGCTTGTATTCAGCTAAAGTAATACTTGTCCCTGTATTATCAAGTCCAATAATCATTTGTTCGCTAAACCTAGTGTCAACAATTGCTGAGTTTGCAGGATTAAATCGATCTAATGCAGTGATTTCAGCATCAGCATTCGCAACTATATTAATTTTGTTTACAAACCAAGCATTGCCCATTGCTCCAGGATTTTGCTGGGCCTGACCTTGAGGGGTAATAAAATACTTAGCATTTAACATATTCAATACTGCCATATTTCCTTGTGCTATATGGTTCTCAATTAATTCTTGATAACGCTTTAACTTAGCGCCATGGTAGCCTCCAATTGATTTATGAAAGTATGAAGTACTAGCGTCATTAAAAGTGCTTACACTCTGATTAAATACTCTGAAATTAGGGTCTTTATCTCTTAATATCTGCTGATCAGCAGCAGTTGCTTGATAAGGAACCTGTACCTTACTCTTTCTTGCGAAATTATCATCATTTAAATAACGTTTATTAACTGTCCACATATCAGTCAATACCAATACCCCAACAATAAGAATAACATATTTGCTGCTGATCTTATTCTTTAAGAACATCCACATAGTTCCAAAACTAAGTGTGATGAAAGTAAAGGACCGCCAAGCATCAGCACTTAAAATCCCTGCTCTATCGGCTTGCAAAGCATCAATTGGCCAACCATTTTTTGCTAAATTGGCATCTTGTCCTCCAACAAAATCAAAAAATAGAGATGGTATTAATGCAAAAATCAAGGTTAAACCACCAACAATATAAAATGCCAATTGTAAAGGTTTTTTCTTATTATCTGAATCAGAAGTTAAAAATTTATTCAGAGCTACAAATCCTAAAAGAGGTAATGTAAATTCTGCGATCACCAATATCATAGATACAGCCCGAAACTTATTATAACCAGGGAAATAGTCCAAAAATAAATCAGTAAGAGGCATAAAGTTTTTTCCCCAAGCCAGCGTAATAGACATAATAGTTGCTAATAAAATCCAAACTCTCATTTCTGATTTAACAAATAGTAAACCAAAAATAAAAAGGAACATTACTATTGATCCAGCATAAGTAGGTCCAGAAGTAAAAGGTTGGGTACCCCAATAAAGTGGTAATTGCTTAATCAGCTGCTTTGCATTAGGGGCTCTTTTTATAGCCTGATAAGTTTCCGAATCAGTAGTTAACTCTCCTTGTGAAGCTCCACCATAAAAATTGGGTATCAACAAAGTAAATGTTTCAGCAACACCATAACTCCATGAAGTAGCATAATCCTTATCTAAACCTGAAGTTTTATTATCTAAATTATTAGTTAATTCTGACTTGCCTCTTGTACTTTCAGTACCATACTCCATAGTTGTACTTAAGCGAGTAACTGCTGTAGCAGAAGCTAATAAAGCCGCTAAAATCAATATTCCTGATCGCTTTGAAAAATCAGTAAGATTATTAGCTTTAAAATCTTTTACAAACTGAACTAAACCTATCAAAATCAGCATCAATACCAAATAATAAGTAATCTGCAGATGATTAGCATAAAGCTCCAAAGCAACAGCAAGTGCTGTTAATACTCCTCCTAAAAGCATCCTCCCGCTATAGGTGTACAACACAGCAGCAACTACCATTGGCACATAAGCTATTGCATGTGCTTTGGTCATATGCCCTGCCATTATGATGATGAAAAAATAAGAAGAAAATGAAAAAGCAATTGCACCAACTGCTGAAAGGCGATAATCTACCTTTAAGCTTAATAACAATAAATAAAATCCTAGTAAATACAGAAACAACAAATTGGCTGGTCTTGGGATTCCCAAGGATATAGCTTTAGCTACATACTGAATTAAGTTGCCATTTGATCTTGTTGAAATTTGATAAGCTGGCATTCCTGAAAACATAGAGTTAGTCCAAAGTGCTTCCTCACCAGTTGATTCACGGAAATCAGTCACCTCTTTACTCATACCTTTATGATGAGTAATATCTGCCATATCTAGCAATTTACCTTGTAATACAGGTGAAAAGTAAGTAAAAGAAATAACCACAAATAATAGGATAACTATTAGATGTGGGCTGAATTTTTTAAATTTTTTCATAATTATATTTTATTCTTCAACTTCTTCAAAATCGACATAATCACCTAAATTATCCGATTTAGTTTTTGCTGAAGTTTTAGTTTTTTCTAGAGTCACTTTACCTTCCTGTTGTTTAGGAGATTGTTGGTTGTGATTTTGCTGATTAAATTGCTGACCAAAACGATCTTGCATTTTAGTTGCAAAACGCTTCAAAAGAATTGGAGCTAGTATTCTTCCTAAATATTTAAGAAAAAGATAAATCAATAATATGATAAAAAGTGTTTGCAATCTATTTACTTAAATATAAGTTTCTCTCAGAATATACTTTAGTAAAGTAATCATCCTTTAAGTCATCAATAAAATAAATTGCTTCTCCTGTAGATTTCATTTCTGGTCCAAGTTCTTTATTTACATTAGGGAATTTATCGAACGAAAACACTGGAACCTTTATTGCATATCCTTTTTTAGTAGGATTAAAAACAAAATCTGTTACTTTATTTTCTCCAAGCATGACCTTTGTAGCATATTTCACATAAGGTTCATCATAAGCCTTAGCAATAAATGGTACAGTTCTTGATGCTCTAGGATTTGCTTCAATTACATAAACTATTTCATCTTTAATAGCAAACTGGATATTGATTAAACCTACAGTTTCCAAAGCAACTGCAATCTTATTTGTAATATCAATCATTTGCTGACGTACATTATCACTCAAATCAAATGTCGGTAAAACGGCATAAGAATCTCCCGAATGAATTCCACAAGGTTCAATATGCTCCATCATTCCTATAATATATACATTCTCTCCATCACAAATAGCATCCGATTCTGCCTCAATTGCTTTATCTAAATAATGATCCAAAAGGACCTGATTTCCTGGCATATCTCTTAATAAATTGACGATATGATGTTCTAACTCCTCTTCATTAATTACAATCTTCATTCCTTGCCCACCAAGCACATATGAAGGACGAACTAAGATTGGAAAATTCAAACTTTTAGAGATTTCAATTGCCTTTTCAGCTGTTTCAGCAACTGCAAATTTTGGGAAAGGAATATTATGTTCTAATAACAACTCCGAGAATCTTCCTCTATCCTCAGCTACATCTAAAGCATTATAAGAAGTTCCCATAATTTTAATACCATAACGTTCTAGTTTCTCCGCCAGCTTAAGTGCAGTCTGCCCTCCTAACTGTACGATTACTCCTACAGGTTTCTCGTGTCGGATAATATCATAAATATGCTCCCAAAAAACAGGCTCAAAATATAGTTTATCTGCCGTATCAAAATCAGTAGAAACAGTTTCAGGATTACAATTAATCATGATAGTTTCATACCCACATTCTTTAGCTGCTAAAACACCATGCACACAAGAATAATCGAACTCAATTCCTTGTCCAATTCTATTAGGCCCCGAACCTAAAACAATGATTTTTTTCTTATCACTTACCTCACTTTCATTTTCAGCAAACTTATCACCATCCACCTCTTTTGGCATTTCAAAAGTTGAATAATAATAAGGTGTTTTGGCAGTAAACTCAGCCGCACATGTATCTACTAATTTGTAAACACGCTTAATATTTTCAGCATTTCTTTTATCATACACTTCACTTTCCATACACCTTAACAAATATGCAATTTGTCTATCGGCATATCCCTTCATTTTTATTTCTAACAACAAATCAGCTGGAATAGTATCAATAGAGTATTTTTCAATCTCTTTTTCCAACACAACCATTTCTTCAATTTGGTGTAAGAACCAGTAATCAATTCTTGTTATTTCATGAATTTTCTTAGTTGGAATACCAATTCTCATAGCATCATATACTCTAAAAATTCTATCACCACTTGCATGCTTTAACTCATGTAAAATTACATCTTGATCCGTTTTACCTTTTCCATCAGCACCCAGACCATTACGCCCAATCTCTAGTGACTGGCAAGCTTTTTGCAAAGCTTCTTGGAAAGAACGCCCAATAGACATTACCTCTCCAACAGATTTCATCTGTAAGCCTAACTCAATATTTGAACCTGGAAATTTATCAAAGTTCCATCTAGGAATTTTAACCACTACATAATCCAAAGTAGGTTCAAAAAAGGCAGAAGTTGATTTAGTAATTTGATTATCTAATTCATCCAAAGTATAACCAATCGCTAATTTACTCGCAATTTTGGCAATAGGATAACCCGTTGCCTTTGATGCTAAAGCTGATGAACGAGAAACTCTTGGATTTATCTCAATCGCAATAATATCTTCAGATGAATCAGGATTTACAGCAAACTGAACATTACAGCCACCTGCAAAATCACCAATAGAACGCATCATTTTAATGGCCATATCACGCATCTTTTGGTAAGTAGTGTCAGCCAAAGTCATTGCAGGTGCAATTGTAATTGAATCACCAGTATGGATTCCCATAGGGTCCAAGTTTTCAATATTACAAATGATGATTACATTATCGTTATCATCCCGCAAAAGCTCTAATTCATATTCTTTCCAACCGAGAACAGCTTTATCAATCAGAACTTCATGAATTGGTGAAGCATGTAGACCTTTAGATAATAAATCTTCAAACTCCTCTTTTGTATGTACAAATGCAGCTCCACTACCGCCAAGAGTAAATGATGGTCTTATTACTAAAGGAAACCCTAATTCTTGTGCTACTTCTTTTCCTTCTAAAAATGAGGTTGCAATACGAGCAGGAGCAACAGGAATATCAATTTTTTTCATTAACTTACGGAACTGCTCTCTATCTTCAGTAATATGGATTGCAGCAATATCAACACCAATAATATCAACCCCATATTTCTCCCAGATTCCTTTTTCATCTACTTCAATACAAAGATTTAAGGCCGTCTGACCTCCCATTGTCGGCAGTACAGCATCAATATTTCTCTCTTCTAATATCTCAATGATTGAAGCTGTAGTAAGGGGTTTTAAGTAAATATGGTCAGCAACTACTTTATCGGTCATAATAGTCGCAGGATTAGAATTGATTAATGAAACCTCAATTCCTTCCTCACGCAACGATCTAGCAGCTTGTGATCCTGAATAATCAAACTCACAGGCTTGCCCAATTACTATAGGTCCACTGCCTATAATTAGTACTGATTTTAATGAATTATTTTTTGGCATTTTTTATTTATGTAGTATGCAAATTTACAATTTTTTGTTTTTTATAAAAGGGGAAATCTATGAATAGATATTAACAAGATATAACCAGAAAAAAACCTAAAAAAAAGGTGTTGCAAAAGCAACACCTCAATTATAATTTTATATCAAATATTATTTATGGCCAATTTCATCAGAAACCGTTAAACGGGTTCTTCCTTTGGCTCTTCTTCTTGCAATCACTCTTTGCCCATTAGCAGTTGACATACGATCCATGAAACCGTGTTTATTTTTTCTTTTTCTGTTTGAAGGTTGGAAGGTTCTTTTTGGCATGACTTTATTTCTTAGTTATTTCTGGGCTGCAAATATAAAAGGTTTTTTTATACTTCTACTTTTTATTTGGGAAAAATTTCAGTAATTTCACTGCTGAATATTTCATATCATTATCTAAAACAAAACTACAATGGAAAAACTACCCAAAATTATACAAAAATCACCTTATATAGTAGATGAAAAAGCAGGGAAAAAAGCATTTTTCACCTGTGGACTGAGTAGTAAGAATCCTTACTGTGATGGATCCCATAAAGTAACAGGTTTTCACCTTAAATAGTAATATTAGAAGAAGATAAAAAAGTAGCTTGGTGTGGATATAAAAATTCTAGCAAAGGTGCTTTTTGCGATGGCTCACACAGAAACATTTAATCTACTAAGTAATTAGTGTTCTTTAACTTAAATTCTGCTCGTTCAGGTTTAAAGAATAATACATTCCAAAAACCTTTGTAATGAATATCAGTAGGAACATGCTTTTCATTCACATAATCCATATGAACAAAAACATCCATATCTAAATCAATTAGAAAATGGTTGTAAACAAACTTATACTCTCTGTAAATTACATTAAAATTTTCCTTATCAAAATAGGATACAATTTTTCTAATTAAAGCTTTTTCTTTATCCTTAGCTTTTAGATCCTGTTTAACCTTAACAACAAACACATAGCATTCCTTTTCGTTATAAATAGTATCGCTAATTGTGTAATCGTAATATTGCTGCATATTAATATCGAAAACTGCTAGCTTTTTAGAAATCCCTGCCTTGGATTGTTCTACGTCATCCGTACCAATTGAAAAGCCAACTGTTTTAGCATCACGCATATTTTGACTTTCCTTTTCATTTTTTTCTTTTGACATACTAAGACTTACATCTATTGTATCTTTAGGAAAAAATACTTCATCAAATGCTTCAGGAGTGTAATATTTATACTTTCCATTACGCTTAAATATCTTTCCCTTGTCATAAATAGAATCATTAACAATCCAAGCGCGCTTAAAATTAGAATGATGAGTTCCTTGTTTTATAAGTGTTCCAATTACTTTCCCTTTTTTATTAAAAATATTTAGTTCACTTTCATAGTTATGTGAATAATAGCGAAGGTGTTTAAAACCCATATAAAAAGTAGTATCCTCTTTTACATATCCAACAAAGTCCTCAACACTAAAACCATTATTTTTTACTGAAATCACCACATCATCTAAAAAGATAACGGGCATTAATGTATCTTGAGCAGAAAGGACTGAACAAGAAATGAAAGAAAAAATAAGGAGTATTCTATTCATCTGACAAAGATAGAAAAAGCCGACACCTAAGTGTCGGCTTTAGATTAGTAATTACACATAAGCCGGATTCTGTTCTCCTAAGAGTGCCATCATTTATCTAGGATAATAGTTACCTATTACCTCAAGCTACCTACCCTTCAAGAAAAAGCGAGCAGCTCTTAAATCCTGATATACATGGTATTGCACCACATAGAGTTTACCTGGTTTCACTACAGCATTACCTGTACATACTTTCTGTTGCACTTGTCCATACCTTACGGCAGATGGGCATTACCCATTATGTTGCTCTATGGTGTCCGGACTTTCCTCTTCAATAAATTGAAGCGATAGCATCAGTAATTACCTCTGCAAAAGTAATTAATAGACATTAGATACTAGAGTATTAAATTAATTACTTTTGCCAACATGAAATTTACACTATTGAAGGAGGATGCGCATTCTAAAGCAAGGTTAGGAGAAATGGAGACTGCACATGGTAAAATAAAGACTCCAATCTTTATGCCAGTAGGTACAGCAGGAACAGTAAAGGGAATACATCAGCATGAACTTTTAGAAGATACTTTAGCACAAATTATTCTAGGAAATACCTATCATCTTTACTTACGACCAGGACTTGATATTATTGAAGGAGCAGGAGGATTACATAAATTCATAGGCTGGGAGAAACCTCTACTTACTGATAGTGGAGGATACCAAGTTTATTCACTTTCAGATAGAAGAAAAATTACAGAGAAAGGGGTTAAATTTCAATCTCATATTGATGGAAGCTCTCACTTTTTCACTCCTGAATACGCAATAGATATACAAAGAACAATTGGTGCAGACATCATCATGGCTTTTGATGAATGTACACCCTACCCGTGCGAATATGATTATGCAAAAAAATCAATGCACATGACGCATAGATGGCTAAAAAGGTGTTGTGATCGCTTTGATACAACAGAAGGTAAATACGGATACGAACAAACTTTTTTTCCAATTGTACAAGGGAGTGTCTATAAAGATTTGCGCCTGCAGTCAGCTGAAAAAATTGCAAGTTTTGAAAGAGATGGAAATGCTATTGGTGGCCTTTCAGTAGGTGAACCTCATGATATGATGTACGAAATGACAGACATA
>Ga0307997_10000881_pt1 | contig 13885 bp, 14 predicted proteins | sample Davwhametageno36_FD_203165 | JGI IMG/M metagenome (GOLD analysis project Ga0307997, IMG submission 203165) | Marine microbial communities from Davis Island wharf, Antarctic Ocean - #36 | ecosystem: Environmental > Aquatic > Marine > Unclassified | place: Antarctic Ocean: Davis Island wharf... | reverse complement strand
AAATAGCCGAATTAGCAGCCAATTTTGCGTTTCTACGGGCGGTTTCCCGCCGCTTCCGTATGGAATTTGTCATGTACCTCACGAAACGCGCCGCTGAATCCACGGTTGCGTGTGCCAAGCCTGTGAACGCTATCTTGGCCAAATAAATCAGCTAAAAATGGACCAACACTTACCCCGTGAAAAGGTCCACGCCAGATGATGCACGACATTTGTAACAGCCCGTAAGCCTATCAGAGCAAAGCCAACTAGATGATTGGAACGGCGTCGTGCACGGTTTCTTGTCCCACGGCAAAAAGACACCTGTTCACTTGGGTGCACTTCTGGAAGCAAACCCAAACTTTGTAATGGGTCACGCGGCACGCGGTCTTTTCATGATCATGATGGGTCGCAAGGAATTGTTGGCCGTTGCGCATGAGGCCGGAAAAATAGCCAATCAAAAGCTGCGTGAACACGGCGGAAATGCACGTGAACGTGGTTGGGTGGATGCGTTGAATTTCTGGCTTGATGGCAAGCCAACAGGCGCAATTGCGGCAATGGAAGCCATTTTGCAGGACGCCCCCCAAGACACACTAAGCGCCAAGGTCAGCCATGGCATTCGCTTTATACTGGGTGACGGGACAGGAATGCGCCGTTCAATCGAACGGGTATTGAAAGCGCACGATGCTGACCATGCTTTGCGCGGTTACGCACTGGGGTGTCATGCTTTCACCCTAGAGGAAACAGGTGACTACGGTGCTGCTGAGCGCACAGGTCTTCAAGCACTACAATACGCACCAGATGACGCTTGGGGCCTACACGCCGTAGCCCACGTTTATGACATGACGGCACAACCAGACTCAGGCATCCGCCTCATCGAAAATAATTGCACCACTTGGGACCACTGTAACAACTTCAGTTATCACGTTTGGTGGCACAAGGCGCTGTTGCACATGGATCGCGGCGAATTGGATGTGGCGATGGCCCTTTACGACACCCAAATCCGCGAAGACAAAACCGATGATTACCGCGACATCGCAAACGCCAAATCATTGCTTATGCGCCTAGAACTCGAAGGCGTGGATATCGCAGGCCGTTGGAATGAACTGGCTGATTTTTCGCAAAACCGAACAGATGATGGATGCGTTGTATTCGCAGACCTGCATTACATGTTGGCCTTGGCCGGCGCAGATCGCACAGATGCAAAAGCGGAGATGGCAGCACGCTTTGCACGTGACGCCGCAGAAATCGGCGATATGTCCGTGCGCTACAAAGACCCCGGGCTGGCAGCCATGGACGGGCTCAACGCCTTTTCCGAAGGGCGCTATAACGACGCCTTTAGCAATCTGGCAGCTGCACGCCCCACCATGCAAACAATCGGGGGCAGCCACGCCCAGCGCGATGTTTTTGAGCGCATGACAATCGATGCAGGTATTCGCGCCGGTCGCGTGGATCAAGCCGAAGCCATTCTTGCAGAACGACTGTCCCAACGCGCAGGTCATGAGGATAGGTTTACTGCTACAAGATTTGCCAACCTTGCAGATCTGCGCCGAATTCCTGCGCAATAAACAGCATTTTCCTTGACGCTACAGTAGATCACCATAAAGCGACATCATGACATCAACGCCCACAACTGCCCCACGCCCAACGCCCTCAGCACCACGGGTGGGCGATCTGCGTCTGGATTTTTTCCGCGGAATTGCAATGTTTATCATCTTGATGGCGCATACCCCCGGTAATTTCTTAACCAGTTGGATTCCTGCCCGTTGGGGATTTTCGGATGCTACCGAAATCTTTGTCTTTTGCTCAGGCATGGCAAGCGCGATTGCGTTTGGGCGCGGATATGACACGGTTGGTTGGCGGTTGGCGACTGTCCGCGTGGGGTTCCGCGTTTGGCAAGTTTACTGGGCCCATGTTGGCCTGTTCTTCGCAACGCTTGCACTGACCGTTGCACTGACCGATTCAGGATTAGGCGTGCGCAACTACTGGGGACAGCTAAACCTGTGGCCCATCTTTGTTGAAAGTGAGCTGTGGGAAAATCCCAACATTCTGCTTAGCTTTATGACGTTGCGCTATGTGCCGAACTATTTTGACATTTTACCGATGTATATGATCGTGCTGCTTTTGATGCCAATCATCATGGCCTTGGCCAAGGTGAACAAATGGCTGGTGGCCGCATTCATCTTGGGGGTTTGGACACTTGCACAGCGTTCACTGCTTGAACAACTTGGCGTAAGCCAATTCTACATCGGGTTCCCTGCAGAACCTTGGAGCGATAGACCATGGTTCTTCAATCCATTCGGCTGGCAACTAATCTTTTTCACAGGTTTTGCATTTATGCGCGGATGGCTGCCAATGCCACCTGTGAACAAAGGGCTGATTCTATTCGCAGCCTTCCTTGTTCTCGCCAACATTCCACTTTCGAACATCGGCGTTCGTGAATTTGGTTTTGATTGGGCAAAAGATATCCGTATCCTCATCAAACCACTCATTGATAAATCAAGTTTTGGCGTATTGCGCTACGTTCACTTCCTCGCCCTTGCCTATCTTTGCTGGGTCGTGGCAGGGGACAAAGGCAACAACCTGCTGCCACGCGGGAAAACCGCACTGGCAAGTGTTTGGGCAAAATGTTTGGCAATCATCCTGAAGGTTGGCCAGCAATCCTTGGCCGTATTCGTCGTCAGCATGTTCACCGCACGCATCATGGGCTTCGTCATGGACATTATCGGTCGTGCTACTCTGACCGTATTGTTGGTCAATCTTGCGGGTGCTGCGATCCTTGTGGCAACTGCTTATGGCGCAGGCTGGTTTAAATCGCAGCCATGGAAGGTCGTGAAATAATGCTAAGACGCGAAGCACTTGCATCCATCGCGGCGCTTGCCGCCATCCCATCAATGTCTTGGGCAGATGAACCTGGTTTGCAACTTGGCGCAGGTAACGCGTTTGACGCTAGCACCGTCGCAAACCGCGCGCGGGCACTGGCAGCACAACCCTATGCCCCCCGCCCTTTGATCCCAGAGCAATGGCGCAACCTAACCTACGACGAATACCGCATGATCTGGTTCGACGCCCGCAATGCACTTTGGGAAGGATCCGATTCACCACACCGCGTCGACGTTTTCCCACCCGGTCTTTATTTCCCACAGGGGATTGAGACATTCGTTGTCGAAAACAATGCTGCACGCCCGCTGAAATTTGACCTTGGCGTGTTCGACACCACAGACACATTTCCAGATGTCCCGATTGACGACACGCTTGGATATTCGGGCCTGCGCCTACGCGCCGAAACACAAAAACCAACCATCTTTCAAGAATACGCAGTCTTCCAAGGGGCTAGCTACTTCCGTGGCATTGGGAATGGTCAAAACTATGGCCTGTCCGCACGCGGCTTAGCCATTAAAACAGCCGATCCAATGGGCGAAGAATTTCCAGACTTTACCGCATTTTGGATGGAGCGCCCTACGGCTGGTGCAAAAAAATGTGATTATCCATGCGCTGCTCGACAGTCCCAGCTGCACAGGGGCCTACCGCTTTGACATTGCGCATGGCGACACAACAACGATGCAGGTGCAGGCCGAAATCTTTGCACGCACTGATATGTCCCACATCGGCATTGCACCGCTGACTTCTATGTTCTTGTTCGACGATACAGACCGCCAGCGGTTTGATGATTTCCGCCCAGCTGTACACGACAGCGACGGATTGCTGATCCACAACGGTGCGGGCGAAATCATTTGGCGCCCCCTTGCCAACCCCCTGACCCTTCAAGTCAGCGCATTTGGTGACAACAATCCCAAAGGCTTTGGCCTTTGCCAGCGTTCACGCGACTTTAGCGACTTCAATGACCTCGAAGCGCACTATCACAAACGCCCAACCCTATGGGTCACGCCGGGCGAAGGATGGGGGGCAGGTTCTGTCCAACTTATCGAAATCCCTGCTGATCTAGAGGTGTACGACAACATCGTTGCCTACTGGCGCCCTGCTGCGGATCTACTGGCAGGACAAAGCCACCGCATGACATACCGCTTGGATTGGGGTGACGATCCTGCGCCTAAGAAAGCGATGGCCGTTATTAACACTGCTGCAGGTGGCCGCCCAGAAGGCGGGCGCATCTTTACCATCGATTTTGAACCCGATGATCGGTTGCCAGATGACCTGACCCAACTGACCAAGATCATTCGCACCTCGAACGGTGAAGTGTCAGAGGGGGTCATTCAAATGAATCCCGAAACGGGTGGTCCACGCCTTGCCTTCACTTTTTATGCAGGCGACGCAACATTGGCAGAGTTCCGCGTTCAACTGCGCCTGAACGGCGAAGCCCTGTCCGAGGTTTGGCTGTACCGTTGGACCGCCGTTTGATGCAAAACAACCAACATACCATTGCGGATATGCCGCCACTTGCGCCTCTGGTCATGCCAGAGCAGGATTTCGCGACCAGCCCAAGCACGCGTGAGATCACGCGCGGCGGTCATCCTATCTGGCGGCTAGGCGTCTTCGTACCCGCCCTCATCGGAACCGCTCTTTTGATGTGGGGTTTGCACGGTGTGCTGATGCAGGCGGGAATGACCGTTTTGGAATGGTTCCTGTTGTCCCTCATCGGGGTCACTTTCGTTTGGGTCACAATGGCCATCAGCACCGTTGGTGTCGGGCTTGCTGCACGTTTGCGTAATGAACGCGACGATGCACCTTGCAGCTCGGACCCGCTGACAGTCGCCCTGCTTGTCCCGATTTATAACGAGGTTCCCGCTGACGTTTTTGGCAATGCAACTGCGATGTTGGATGATCTGACAACACGCAAATCCGCCCATAACTTCACGCTGTTCATTCTGTCCGACACCACGGACGACACGACAGCGATGCAAGAATGGCAGGCCTATCAATCCCTCAAAACCCGCGCACCGCAAGGTATCAACATCCACTACCGCCGCCGCACTATGAACACCGATAAGAAGGTCGGCAATTTGGTTGACTGGATTACAGGATGGGGCGCGGACTATGACGCAATGCTGGTTCTTGATGCAGACAGCCTGATGACGGGCCGCGCAATCTTGCGCCTTTCGGACGAGTTGGCTGCTGATCCAGATGCCGGCCTAATCCAGTCCTTCCCCCAACTTATCGGCGCAGAAACCGTATTTGCGCGGATTCAGCAATTCTCAAACGTGGCCTATGGTTGGTTGTTGGCCGAAGGGCTTGCCCGCTGGGCACAACACGAAGGCAACTACTGGGGCCACAACGCCATTATCCGCACACGCGCCTTTGCCGCGACCGCAGGCCTGCCACACATGAAAGGGCTGCGCGGGGATGATCAATTGATCCTAAGCCATGACTTTGTCGAAGCATCCCTCCTGCGCCGCGCAGGCTGGCGCGTGCGGTTCTTGCCCCGCGTGACTGGCAGCTTTGAAGAAACGCCGGGGACATTGATCGACTACGTCCTGCGCGATCGCCGTTGGTGTCGTGGTAATCTGCAACATTTGCGTCTGCTGGGCACACGCGGGTTGCACCCGGTTTCACGCTTTCACATGTTCCAAGGGGCCGCCGCCTAACTGATGTCCCCTGCGTGGTTCATCTTGCTGGTGTTCTGGGCATTGCTGGGACGCGATGCAGAAACCAACGTCATCAAATACTTTAACGAGACAAATCCTCTGTTCCCCAACTGGCCCCCAGAAATGAGCCATATCGATAGCACTGTTTTTTTATTCATCATGTACGCAATGCTTCTGGTCCCGAAACTGACAGGTGCGGGCATCATTGCTGCCAATGGCAAAGCAGTGCGTTTGTTCGGTGGCCGTATTGGATTCCTTGGGGCGTTCTTGGTCGAAGTGGCCTTGTCCATTCTGTTCGCCCCCATCTTGATGGTGCAACAAACACACGCCGTCCTGCGCGCGGGCCTTGGACGTCAAGACGGATGGGCCCCTCAACAACGCGATGCACGCGCCCATTCCTTGCGCACGCTTATCGGGTTTCATTGGGTTGAGACGATGATTGGTTTGATGCTGGTTGTGGGTTTGGGCGCTGGCCTTATCTCACTTTGGCTGCTGCCAATCGTGTTCAGCCTTGTTCTGTCTGTCCCTCTGTCAGCGCTCAGCGCCGTACACTTGGGACGCGCGCCTGCGGGCCTGCGTATGGAAAGCCCCAATTCACTGCGTGAGCCAGCGATCCTAACAAAAGCGAAAAAAGAACGCGCCCTTATCCGCACATCAATTGCGGATAAGGCCAGCGTCGCAGCGGAATAGCTTAATGCGCTTGCATCCAATCAATCGCCAAGTCGGCCCAACCATCTGGAACCGTATGACCACCGGGGAACAGCGCGAATTCTAGCGCAGTATCCTCACCACATCGTTCCCAAGAGCGGCGCATGAATGGGCCATTTGTTACGAACTTATCCGCGCGAATTTGAACGCATTCATTCATTTCGCGCCACATCCCAAGGGTGTAGAAAATGTCCCCTTGGACAAACGCCTCAGGGTCATTGATATCTTCACCCCGAACAACACGCCCCTCTAACGGCACAGTGGTATCCGTCCAGCCGTGCGTATGCAGCAAACGAACAGAGGTCAAAAATGCGACCTCATCACGTTGCGACGCCAAGCTAGGGTGAAAGGACCACGCCCGCGCATTGTTGCCCGTTTCCCGGCGCAACCCATTTGGCGCGATAACGGCATAGCCACGTTCAAGGGCCGTTTTGACCCAAGTACGGCGCAGCGTTCCGTTAGAATTGCTGCCAAACCCGTGCAAAAATACAATGCTGCCTTTGATATCATCATCGGGCAGCGCGATCTGGTACTCACCTAACGCAACCGTGCAAACATCTTCCGCACTTCCACATTCTGCATGCGCAGCACCTGTAGGTGCGGCAACAATTGCCAATGGTAAAACGGCTTTAATCATCAAATAAATTCCTAATTATATGCGACAACTGGCAGACCACGTTTGATCCACCCAGCCCCTGCACCTGACCCCAACATGCCCTCGGGCACATCGATAATATTTGTGAAACCCGCTTGTTGAAGGCGGACAGACATTTTGCGCGACCGCACCCCACGGGCGCAAATCAACGCAACCGGTTTGGAATGATCACCGCCAACTTGCGCAGAAACCTGTTCGATAAAATCACGGTCCAGCATGTTGATAGGGACAGCATCTTCGCCAACACCCGTCAGCGCCCATTCATCGGGGCGGCGAATGTCCACCAAAGTCACAGCACCGCTTACAGCTGCAGCGTGGGCATCTGGTGTCGACAAGGTGCCGTCTTCGCCTGCTTGCGCACCGATATTATACCAACTGGCCGCAAATATAGCTGCACCACCCAGCGCAATAGTTGTACCACCCGTCAGCAGACGGCGGCGGGTTAGGGTTTTATCAACTGGCATGGGGCCCTCATCATCACGTTGTTCAGCCAAAGGTTAGTCGGAAAAACCCTCCGGCGCACCCCACCTCGCAACCTTGTGACAAGCGCGTTATTACAACTTTGGTGGTTTTGCAGGATCAGAACCCGGCGCGCCAAATTCGACCTGATCCACAACAGCAGGTTGGGGCAGATCAAATCGCAAACCAACACGCGCAAGGCGCGGTGTGATCGGATCGTTGGCGTCAAAGAAACCAACATCCATTGCGCCTGCTTCAATCCCTGAAAATGTCAGCGCCTCACCAGCCGCTTGGGCCAAGGCACCTTGCGCATCAGGCAATGCACCAACAAACCCAAGCAGATGACCGTTGCTGCCACCCGTATACTTCACGCCAACCAAATAGGCGCTAAGGGCAAGGCCGGTGGCTGTTGCCAGCTTGGTATCGATCGCGGTTATCAATGTTTCAGGCAATCCGGTGGGGGCAGAAACCTCTTCGATCTTGGCCTCAACCTGATCAGGTGCATGGCCCAATGTTTCAGCCAGCCAATCTACCCCGTTTGCATCCATCAAGAATGAAGAAGGTGCCACCTCTAAGTTCAAACCAAGGCCCAAGCCCTGCCCTGCCAACAATTGTGAAATCACACGGCCGGACAAAGCGGCATAAGGCGTCGCCTCACCCGTAAAGGCAGTTAAGCGTTCTTGGCGATCAAAGACCAAAACGATTTCACCTGATCCAATGTCAAAGGTTTGGGGCTTGATCGTTTCCCCTTCTGCTTCGGCCTCAAGCAACAAAAACAACTCCCCATCGCCAAGACGCTCATAGAACGCAAGGCGGATAGCATCATCATTTGGGGCGGCTTCCATCGCGCTATGCGCAATATCCAAAGGGGTCAAATCACTCATTTCAGCACCTCTTGTACCCGCGCCCGCAGCGCCGGCAGTGTTTCAGTCGCGAACCATGGGTTCTGTTTTATCCACCCCGTATTGCGCCAGCTGGGATGTGGCAAGGCAAAGACGTTCGGCGCGCGCATTCGCCACTGTTCTACCGTTTGGGTCACCCCCGTCTTTACACCCAGATGATACTTATGGGCATATCCCCCAACCAACACCGTCAACGGCATTTCGCCAAGATGATCCATCACGCGGTCATGCCACGTTTCGCCGCAAATCTTGGGCGGCGGCAGATCGGACCCCTTCGCGTTGTACCCAGGAAAGCAAAACGCCATTGGCACAATCGCCAGTTTGGATTGATCGTAAAACGTGGCCTCATCAATCCCCAGCCATTCGCGCAAACGATCACCTGAGGGATCGGTGAACGGACGGCCAGACTGATGAACCCGTGCCCCCGGTGCCTGCCCCGCAATCAAAATACGCGCACCCTTTTCAAACCATGCAACAGGGCGCGGTTGATGGGCCGTATGGGTCAAGGCAAAGCGGTCACTGCACAATCGGCAGGCGCGGATATCATCGACAAGGTCAGACATGCGGTTAGATGTAGAGGATCAATAAATAACGGCAAGCGTATTCATTTCGACAATTTTCGAAATAACTTGCCAGTTGGAAATCATTTCTATAATTCTAGAAATATGAAAATAGAATCAACGGATGACCTAAGCCTCACCCTCGCCGCAACCAGCTTTGCCGCTTTGGGATCAGAACAACGCCTGTCCGTTTTGCGAGCATTGGTACGTGCAGGGCCCAAGGGCCTAAGCATTGGTGACCTAGGAAGCCGCACAGGTGTGACTGGCAGCACCCTCACCCACCACGTCAAAATTCTGGCGCAGGCTGGAATGGTGGAACAGGTGCGCAAGGGGCGTTCGATCATTTGCGCGGCGGTCGCCTACGATCAAATTCGCCACTTATCCGAATTCTTACTAACTGAATGCTGTGCAGACAGCACAACCCCATGCAAGGACCACGAACATGGCTGATGCATCAAAATCAGGTTCAAACGAACCACACTCTCACAGCCCATCATTCACCAAGTATCTGGGTGGGGCATGGGGCGCATCGGTGGTGCTCATCGCTCTGATCGCACTGCTTGATCCTGCACAGTTGCAAACCACACTCACCTCTACAGCCGCTTCTATCTGGAGCACGGCACCGTTCATTCTTTTTGCCGTTCTCGCAGTCGCATACCTGAAGGCAACTGGCGCTGAAAATCTGCTGGCCCGTGCCTTTGAGGGGAACCCTGTGCGCATGGTCGTGATGGCCGCATTGTTGGGTGGATTGTCCCCATTTTGCTCCTGTGAGGTGATTCCTTTTATCGCCGCACTGCTCGCATTAGGGGCACCTTTGGGCGCGGTCATGGCATTTTGGCTGGCGTCTCCGCTGATGGATCCTGCGATGCTTTTGATCACTTCGGGCACTTTAGGGTGGGAATTTGCAGTCGCAAAGACAATCGCAGCCGTTAGTTTGGGTATTTTTGGCGGATTTGGGATGCTCGTCCTTTCCCGATCTGTCATTTTTTCAGACCCGCTACGCGAGAAACCCTCCGTTGGTGGCTGCTGCGGTGTCCAAAAACCGTTCTCTGGTCAACCTGAGTGGAAATTTTGGAACGAAACTGAGCGCCGTGAGGTTTTTAAAGCTACAACTTTAGAGAATGGGCTGTTTCTGCTGAAATGGCTTACGCTGGCTTACGTGATCGAAACCATGATGATCGCATATGTTCCTGCTGCATTAATCGCCAGCGTATTAGGCGGCACAGGCGTTGGCCCTATTTTCATGGGTGCTCTGGTCGGAGCCCCTGCTTACCTAAATGGGTATGCCGCAGTGCCACTGGTTGATGCGCTTTTGACCCAAGGCATGTCACAAGGTGCAGCAATGTCATTCGTCATTGCAGGTGGCGTAAGCTGCATACCCGCAGCAATTGCAGTATGGGCTTTGGTCAAACCACGCGTCTTTATCGCCTACCTAAGTTTTGCGATAATTGGCGCCATAATTGCAGGGATAATTTGGCAGTTAGTCGCATGATTTCCACAGTAAATAACGCGGAATTAACTGTTAGGTAACGATTGCCCCACCGGATATGATGCGGTATCTCAGACAAAATGAACCTTATCGCACAGGGGGCAATTATGTACCGCGTCTGGAACTTCCTTACTAACTACTCACTGCTTTTGATCATGGGTGCCATCACGGCGTTGATCTGGGCCAACCTGGATGTTATCGCGCCTGTCGCGGGCAACCCGCATTACTGGGCTGATACGTACCACAGCTTTGTTGAGTTCAAGATTTGGGACCATGCGCCGATCGGCCACATGCATGATGGTCACCGTACATTGACCCTACACTACTTAGTCAATGACGTGCTTATGGCCTTGTTCTTTGCGATTGCTGCAAAGGAAGTTTGGGAAGCTGTCATCCTGAAAAACGGATCCCTGCGCGGTAAAAAGGCTGCAACGCCTTTGTTCGCAACTGCTGGCGGTATGTTTGGTCCAATCGCAGTCTACCTCGGCATGGCATACTTCGTGTTCGGTTCCGAGACATATGACGCAGTTCAAAACGGTTGGGCGATCCCAACGGCGACAGACATCGCGTTCTCGTACCTAGTTGGCCGTATCATATTTGGTGCGGGTCACCCTGCGGTTAGCTTCTTGCTCTTGCTCGCCATCGCAGATGATGCAGCTGGACTAATCATCCTCGCGATCTTCTACCCGTCCGGTGAGTTGGCTCCAGAGTGGTTGCTGCTGTCTTTGGGTGCGGCTGTCGCAGTTTATGTTCTGTTCAACTGGTTGCCACGCGTCATGGATCGCGGCAACGAGTTGCGCCCAATTTCTTCATTCGTTCGCAAAAAGCTACATTTCGTTCCGTACCTGCTCGCAGGTTGCGCAAGCTGGTATGGCTTCATGGTATCTGGCCTACACCCAGCTTTGGGCCTGTTGCCGATTGTAGCAACGATCCCGCATGCTGACCGCGCATTTGGTATCTTCAGCGATGCAGAAAAGTATCTGACCGACCTGTTGAACCAAATCGAACACGCGCTGAAAACACCGGTTGAGATCATCCTGTTCTTCTTCGGCCTGTTGAACGCTGGCGTTCAACTTAGCGCGATGGGAGATGCCACATGGTTGGTCCTTGCTGGCCTGATCATCGGCAAACCACTTGGCATTCTCGCCTTCGGTTGGTTCGCTGCTGTGCCACTGCGCTTGGGTATGCCAGACGGTATGCGGATCATCGACCTTGTTGTCATTGGTTGTGTGGCCGCAATCGGCTTTACCGTTTCGCTGTTCATCGCAACCGTAGCCTTTGACGGTGGACCAGTTCAAGACGCCGCGAAAATGGGTGCTTTGTTCAGCTTTGCAGCCGCAATCATCAGTATCATTGCTGGTAAAGTTTGCCGGGTCCAAAAACAAAACGGCTGATCACACAGCAAATAAGAACATGAACCAGCGCCTCGGCGCTGGTTTTTTTTGTTTCATGCCCTGACTATTGTGTGAAAATTCGACCCAATAATGTACATTTGTTTCCAATGTGGACATAATGTAGTCAAGTTCTGTGGCTATCACTTAACCAACCCCTTAATTGGGGAATACGTACCACCACCTAAAGAAGTGGCGGACAAATAAGCAGTCACCAGAGCATTCGATGCTTGAGTTTGAAAATGTCAGCAAGTCCTTTTGGACGGGTACACAGCGCAAGGTCATCCTTGATCGCGTGTCCTTTAAGGTGGAATTAGGAAATTCCATGGGCATTTTGGCACCAAATGGAACCGGCAAAACCACCCTAATCAACATGATGGCCGGCCTAGAAAAACCTGATGAAGGAATTATTCGCCGTAAGTGTAATATCTTTTTTCCATTGGGTTTCATGGGAGGCGTAATTAGCAAAGTATCGGCAATGGAAAACTCGCGCTACATCGCGCGGCTTTATGGCCTCGATCCAGATTATGTCGAAAGTTTCTGCCGGTGGCTGTGCGGATTAGGCGAATATTTTGACCAACCCTTGGGCACATATTCTGCCAGGATGCGGGGCCGTTTTTCATTCGCCCTGATGCTCGCGTTAGACTTTGACATATACCTCATCGACGAGGGCATGCCTGGAACGACCGATGCCGAGTTCAACCGCAAAGCTGGTGATCTTCTCGAAGAGCGCCTCCGCACAACGACTATCATTATTGTTTCCCACCAAGCGGAAACGCTCGAAAAATTCGCGCGATCAGCTGCCGTCTTACTTGATGGCCAATTGCACATGTTTGATACCCTGGAAGAGGCTAAGCAGCTTTATGACTACTAAACCCACTAAAGCTAGGAAGTTCCGGATTAAACGCAATGCACCACTTGCATCTGCAACGCCGGAAGACACTGTGCAACCAGAGCAACCTCCACGCAGCCAAGGCACTGCCGCAGATCAGCTGCGCCAAGCAGCGCAGGCATCAACACGCCCACGCCCTGCACAAAAGCCTGCCGCACAACCGCAACCGTCTGCTAAAACCGGTGAAGTCGCCAGTGCGTCCCAAGTCGCCGGTGAAACCGACATGGATGCAATCCGCCGCGAAGGCCTAAGAGGACGTCAACTTCGGATGGCCCGCCGCGTTGCACAAAAGCACGGCCTCCCAGCCACCTCAGATTTCGATGCAGTCCGCCTGTTGCGTGAACAAGGCATCGATCTTTTTCAACGCTCAAACACAATTGATTTGGTGGTCCCACAAGGCGGGGCAGAACAACACGAAGGCGGCGCACCAGATGCATTGGCTGGTTTGCCTGCACAACCGGGTGGTGCTGGAAGCGGACGCATTCAATTGCCCCAAACCATGCAACCACAAAAACAAATGCTACCATCGACAGACGTCGATCCTGCCGAGCGACGCAGCCGAGAAATTGCAAAGATTCAGCGTGACATCATGGCACGCCGTCGTAAGAAGATGAGTTTGCTTCTCGTCCGCATGTGCTTTTTCGTAATAATTCCGACCATATTGGCAGGGTTTTATTACTACAAAGTCGCAACACCAATGTATGCGACTGAAAGCAGCTTTTTAATTATCCAAAACGAAGGCTCTGGGGGCGCTGGTGCACTCGGTGGCCTATTGCCTACACAGTTCGCGACAAACTCTGATGCAATCGCCACGCAGGGTTACCTGCAGTCCAAAGATGCGATGCTACGCCTCGATGAAGACCTAGGTTTTAAATCTCATTTCAAAGATGAAAACGTTGATCCTATCCAGCGACTTAGCAAAGACGCGACCAACGAAGAAGCCTATAAAATGTACAAAAAGTACGTCAAAATTGGATACGATCCAACCGAAGGCATGATTCGAATGGAAGTGAGTGCCGCTGATGGCGAAGTCTCGGCAGAGTTTTCACGTCGCCTGATTTATTACGCACAAGAGCGCGTAAACAACCTCAGCCAACAAAAACGTAACGATACGATGAAAGATGCAACAGAAGCGCTCGCAAAAGCGCAGCAAACGCGCCGCGACTCCCAAACTGCGTTGATTAAGTTGCAGATTGAGAACGGCCTTGATCCAGAAGCTGTCATCGCATCCCTTCGTGGCAACATTACGCAGTACGAAACCCTTTTGATCGAGAAAGATCTCGAATTGCCTGCCCTTCTCGACAACCAAA
>Ga0307997_10000877_pt1 | contig 13893 bp, 14 predicted proteins | sample Davwhametageno36_FD_203165 | JGI IMG/M metagenome (GOLD analysis project Ga0307997, IMG submission 203165) | Marine microbial communities from Davis Island wharf, Antarctic Ocean - #36 | ecosystem: Environmental > Aquatic > Marine > Unclassified | place: Antarctic Ocean: Davis Island wharf... | reverse complement strand
AATCAATGAATGTGGAACAGATTAAAAAAGCGATGTAGAGCATTCCTATCATCGCTACCACTGGCGTGTGCGTCAGCCAACTTGCTAAAAAGAGGAGACCAGTGAGACACTCGATTGCAGGGTAACGAATGCTGAATTTCTCACCACAGCAGCTCGCCCGACCGCGCAAAATTAACCAAGTTAAAATAGGAATATTATGATACCACGCAATCGGCTGACCACACGCACACGTTGATCCGGGGAACACCACCGACTTCTCCGCAGGAATACGATAAATGCAGACGTTTAAAAAACTACCGAAGATCGTGCCGAAAAGAAATACCATCGAGGCAAAGAACCATGGGAAGTCCTCATTAATAAATTCAAAAGTTTCAATCATAACGTGGGGGTAAATTTAAAGCATGTAGCGCTGCAGTCATCATAGAATCGGCACTGACCGCTTCATGCGACCAAATCTCTAAGGCGCGCGCACCTTGATGCACAAGCATCGACAAGCCATTGGCAGTTTTTAAGCCGTGCGCACGGGCCTCTTTTAATAAGGTGGTCTGAGCCGGATTGTAAATCATGTCATACACCTTCCAGCCCGCTGGTAACTGCGTCACATCCATCGGCGCTGGATCTCCTTCTTTCAAACCCAGCGAAGTCGCATTAATAACAATTCCAGACTCCGGAAGCCCTGCCGGAACGTCAGCGATCGCAAATGCCTCGACCGCCTCGCCATGGGGCATCGCATGCACCACAGCCATCACAGCTTTCAGGCGGGCTGGACTTCGATTGCCGATATACAGCTTCGCACAACCGTCCAAAATGCACTGCACCGCCGCGGCCCGCGCAGCACCTCCGGACCCAAGTAAAACAACCGTCGCCCCTTTTAGCGAAACGCCTAAATCCTGCTTCAGACCAGCGCTGACTCCGTAGCCATCCGTATTAAAACCGTCGTAGCCAAACTCATTCCAGACGAGCGTGTTCACCGCACCCATCCGTGCACCATCAGGTGAAATACCTTTAATCAACTCCAGCGCATCTACCTTATGCGGAATGGTTAAATTCAATCCTAAGAAGTTGTATCGATGAAACAACTGCAATGCTTCCGGCAAATCTTCGGGCGCCACATCAAAACGAAAATACGCCCATTCTGAAAAGCGGGAGTGTTCATTACGCATTTTTTTAAGCGCAGCGTTGTGCATCGCCGGACTGACGGAATGCTGGATCGGGTGCCCTAAGACTGCCAAAGGCGTGCCGCCAAAATCAGTTTTTGCGAGGTCACTGAGTGTGTAGGTTTTAGTAGTGTCAAAAGTCGTCATACTTGAATCCAAGGTTCAGTTGTAAGAGGTGATACGCTGGCTGACGAGCCGTTTTTGACCTCTACTCAGAATTAGTCAGTTGAACGACTGAGACGGCATCGAAACCTGTCTTTCGGTCGATCTTAAATATCGCGATCGCTGCCAGAAGATGAATCGAACACACGAAAATGGGCAATCCAAATCATTATTGGGTCTTTAGCGTCGGATCTTTAACATTAAATACTTCAACGCTAAAGGCTCACCCCGAGTCGACAGGAACAGTCGGCCTTACGAGTAATGATACTACCGCTGGCCTATTTTGTGGATTTTCGATCCTGCAATATTGACGAATCTCAACCTGTAACTGTCAGACTGCCCACAGGAAATAACCCAACCCCCAACCATGTGGCTAAAGCTGCCCTTGACCCAATAAATAAAATGTAGACAGTCGCGACTGGTGATTATTCAAAAACATAAGCACGTTGAGGAGCGAAAGGCACTGATCAAGGCTATCATTTTCTTCGCAATACTGTTAGGCGGCGGCGCGGGCCTGCTGATTTGGGCCGCACAATCCGAGCAATCCGCTGTAGCTGAATCGATCCGCAACACTATCGGGATCAAAGCTCCTGAGCTCAATACACCGCCCCCACCCGTCGAAAAAGTCGTGGCTGAACCGCCGCCGATGCCAACAGCGGTGGTCAAGGTCGAACCAGCCCCCCAACCTAATCTTCTTCCAGAGATTAGTTTCAGCGACTTAAGCAAGTCCAAGTATCTATGGCCCGACACCCTCAACCTGAAAGCATCTAAGCAAGTAACCATCCGCTACCAAAGCCAAGTGTTTGGCTACATGGAATTTAATGCCGGTGCGGAAATCAAGGTGCACGCCCTCCGAGCACCAGCAGAGGTGGATTGCTCCATCAATGGCAACTTCATCAGCTTATCGATTAACAAAACAAATTTCACCGATTGGTTTACCCAAAATCATTCAGAGCGTTACAGGCTTAAGCCGATGACTGAAGCAATTGGAGCTGAAGCAACGAAATCGTATTCTTTAGACAGCGCTGAGGGAGATGCGACCTTTTGGGCGGAGATGCGGATTTGGTGTCACAGGAACTACGATTCTATTTCGCTAGAGATTGGAGAAGAGCAGTTAACCTTCAACTGGTTGCCGAGGGAAGACGCGCCAATTAACTTTCAGATGGAGGCCAGAGAAATCGCACGCACTTACCTGCTCATCCGATCAAGGTTGGGAGGGAATGAAAACTATGCTGCCTGCAAGATACTTCATCCGACAACCGGTGAACAACTTGGTTCGTCGTCGATATTTATCCCACGCTTGTAGTCAGTTGTCGCTGAGCGATCTGACGGGACATCCCCTCCCCCCAAAAGGGCGACTCGCATCGAGGTGGTCATCGATGATCCTGAATGCCGGGCAGACGAAGGTCGTCAGTCGACTCTTGTTACACTCAACACTCTGATGTTTGTCGTTCAACGAAAGGCGGTCTAAGACAGTCCGCGTCCGCTGCTTTCTGCGAATTCTAAAAAGCGCTGAACAAGTGGATTTTCATGCTCAGAGTCGGATGCTAACTTTTCAGATGCTTGGCGTCGATTCAGGCCTTCTTTGTAATACAACTTGAAAATACGACGCACCAAGGAGAGGTCTGCACTAGAGAAGCCCGCCCGCTCAAGGCCTACTTTGTTGGTCGTGCGGACCATTGCGGGATTGCCATCTGCGATCATAAAAGGCGGTACGTCTTGAACTATTTTCGAGGCAGCTCCGGCCATCGCATAATCTCCCACACGGCAAAACTGATGCAAGCCGACGCCCCAACCGATATTGACATGATCGCCCACCTCGACGTGACCGCCAAAGGCTGAGTGACTACTCATCACCAAATGATTACCGACGGTACACTCATGCGCAATGTGACTATACGCTAGAATAAGATTCTTATCACCCACCCGCGTCATCATGCCCTCAGCGGTCGCACAATGAACCGTCGTGAATTCACGAAAAACATTGTTCGAACCAATCTGGAGACCGTGCACACCTCCGCTATATTTCAAATCATGTGTCTTTCCACCAATATAAGCATACGGGTGGACCTCATTGTCCTCTCCCATGGAAGTCGCGCCATCGACCGTCGCATGATGCATGACTTCCGAGCCTTTGCCCATTTTCACGTGGGAGCCAACGAAGGCATACGCGCCGACGATGACGCCGTCATCGAGTTCAGCACCCTTCTCGATGATCGCAGTGGGATGAATCGTTGTAGCCATCTATACGAAGTCCAGTTAATCCGTGGCGTCCGCGAGCATAAACATCAGCTCGGCACTTGAAACCGTTTTGCCCGCGACCTTACACTCACCCGTTGCAGTCGCGATCTTGTTCCCTCTGATTTTAATCAGTTTAACTCGAATCTCAATAGAGTCACCTGGCTCCACTGCTCGGCGGAATTTCACTTTGTCGGCACTCATAAAGAATGCGATTTTGTTTTCCTCGACTGGCAGCTTACGGAGCAGTAACACACCAGCTGCTTGGGCCATCGCCTCAACCTGCAAGACTCCGGGCATCACTGGACGCCCAGGATAGTGGCCTTGAAAATAAGGTTCATTGATCGTCACGTTCTTCAGCGCCACGAGCTCGTCTGCACTGACGATCTCAATCACTTTATCAATCATCACGAACGGATAGCGATGTGGTAACGTGTCGAGAACACGACGAATGTCCATCGTGGTCTCGTGCGCTTCTATCACAGCAGTTTTTTTCTTAGCCGATGCTGCCTTCGTGCCTTGAGCTTTTTCTAAAATTTTCTTCCGGAGTTTTTTGGATAGCTCTGCATTAAGCGCATGCCCCGGGCGGACACCGACGATGTGCGCCTTGATCGGCATCCCCGCCAGCACGATATCACCAACGATATCGAGCATCTTGTGACGAACGAACTCGTCCTTAAAACGCAACGGCTCCTTAGACAGGATCTTATCGCCTTTAATCACAATCGCGCTATCTAAACTACCCCCTTTAATTTTGCCAAGTTTCAGCAATTCTTCAATGTCTTCGTAAATAGTAAAAGTCCGAGCCGATGCGATTTGCGCCACATAGGTCTCTGGATCAACATCGAGGCTCAAGTGCTGCGTATGGATGCCGCGATCATCCGTTGAAGTGCAGGTGATACGAAAGCCGTCATGCGGAAGCGCAATAATTGAACTGCCACCACGAGTCACTGAGATGGGCTCATCCAGCACATAGTATTCACGCTCAGCGTTTTGCTCAACCGGTTCCGCTTGCTGAATCAGATTCACGAAATGCTTTGCCGACCCATCGAGGATCGGTGGTTCGCTGGCATCCATTTCGATCATCACGTTGTCCACCCCGCAGCCGTTCAAAGCACTCAAGACATGCTCAACCGTATGCACTTTCGCATGACCATCTGCAATCGTCGTGCTACGCACGAGGTCCTCCACCAACTCAATCATTGGCTTCAACTCCGGCTTACCATAGAGGTCGATCCGCTTAAAGACGATCCCGTGATTCTCTGGAGCAGGCTTGATGGTGAGTTGGACTTCTTCGCCCGTGTGCAAGGACTTCCCCTTTATGGATACTTCCCTCAATATGGTGCGTTGTTTCATAAGTAATATATTTAAGTCAAAACGGCTCGCCGGCGAGCGTCTCGAGAATCCTGCAAGCGGCGAAGTTAGAGAACGCACCTGATATGTAAAGCATCTGTTTAAACATCGATTCACATAGGAAATAATTACAAGTGCCCAAAAATCAGGCGTGTCGAAGGTCTGCGTACTCTGAAATGAACTTTTCGAATTGAGGAACGCGCACCGCCACAGATCGTTCCGATGGGGCACCTTAAATGCAGGATTTCGAGCTTGCCTACGGGGGAAACACTCCACGGATCCCCTTCACTCGAAGCCCTTCACTGAGCCGACGAGTCAAGCATCACTTTAATCTGTCGAACTAGCTGCAGTGCGTCGGGTGAGTCTGAATGCACGCAGATCGTCTCTGCAGATAATAAAATATCTGAGGAGTGACCCACAGTCGACATCAGACTAGAACCATACCAACGCTCAAAACGATGTTTCGCTTCGCGTAGCCCAAGCAAAGCACCCACAGAACCGCGTGGAACGAGGGCTCCCGTGTCTGAATAACCACGATCTGCGAACACTTCTTCCCAGACCCGAAACCCAGCGCCGCGGGCTGCAACCGCGCACTGACCTCCGGCTAGCGAGAATAACCCCAGATCAAGATCCAATTCTCGTAACACGTCTATATATACCCGCAGCAACAATGCATCAGCTTCAACAGCACTGTATAGACTACCATGCAGCTTCACATAGGAGACCTCGACCTCGAGCTCAGTAGCCAGACTCGTAAAAGCGCCTAGCTGAGCTTTCAACAAATCACCAAAATCAGCGACGCTCGGCAATTCACCCCCTCGACCACCCGCAGCTGCAAGTCCTGGATGCGCGCCCACCATCACACGATTCTGCTTGGCCAACAACAAGGTTTCCCGGGTCTTTTCCAAGCTACCAGCGTGCACCCCGCAACAAATGTTGGCAGCATCGACTGAGGACATCAGTCGGGCGGTTTGCGCAGTCGGCTCAGCCTCGCCAAGGTCGCAGTTTACAATTAGTTGATCCATTTAAATGACAATTGCGTGCCCGGCGCACATTGAGCAAGCCTCGCTCGCTCCCCATCTGGCAGCACCGCTATCTTCGCATAGCCACCCACAGTCGGTCCATCGACCATCGTGACAATCGGCTGACCATTCCCCGGGATCTGAAAACTTCCTGGCAGCACTGGTTCGCTCGGAATCGATGTTGGAACGTCAAGCACCGGCCCCTCTAAACGAAACCCGGTCCGATCTGAGCGCGCTGAGACTGACCACGCCGCATCGACTAGAGCCTCCTGAGCCTGCACCGAAAACAAATTAAACTGCGGCCCTCGCCACACATCTAAAAAAACCTGGCATGCATATACCCTCCGATCCGCAGGCAAAGCGATCCGCCCCGAGACCCCCTCCGTCGAAAAATTTGAAATTTTCGAGACGGAGCCGACCACGGACCCCGCCTTCAAAGACATGCCCAAGCCATTGCGACCATCTGCTGAAGCACTGCCAAACCATTGCTCGGATAGAACGCCGCCCGCCACGGCAACATACGAAAAGATCCCCGCAGGTCCGCCCGAAAAGCTCAAGACAGTCCCGGCCTTTACATGAGTCGCCCGCCACGGTAATAGGCCGCACCCTAGATCCGCACCCGCTACAGCCAGCCACGTATCTTCCAACACTTTCAACTTCGCACCAGCCAACACAATTTCCAATGCGGGAGCACCATCTCGATTACCTAAGAGGCGATTCGCCACTCGCAAAGCATGCCCGTCCATCGCACCCCCGATCGGCACCCCAAACCGCATCCACCCCGGCCGCCCGTGATCTTGGATTGATAAGCCAACGCCCACCGAAATGACTTCTATCATCGGATTCATCATCATTCACTAATTGCCACAAACTTGACTCGGTCGCCCGGGGCTAAAGTGAACGCTGATGCCTGGTCAAGATCCTGCCCCTTAGCTAATTGAGGCTGAAACAACGGCAATTCAGTCCTGCCCAGAAGATGCCATCCACCGGGACTCGCGACCGAATAGATACCCGCATGAGCACCGCCAATCGCAACTGCCCCCGGCGCTATGTAATCACGCGGCGAGGCACGGCGATCCAGATGCAGGCGAGGGTCCAGGCCGTCTAAATACGGAAATCCAGGCGAAAACCCCATCATACGCACACGATATTCAGCCGCGCAGTGGATCGAGACCACTTCTTCTTCAGATAGTTGAGACAATTTAGCCACCGCACCTAAATCTTCACCATCATAACGAACAGGCACCTCCGTTAAGCGTGATTGCAGCGACTGGCCCTCTTCACTCGCCGGCAAGTCGACCAACCACTTCGATAACTGTGCCGCATCTTTTCGCCTTTCAAAAACAAACAACATATTTGAATAGCCCACTACATATTCTATAAAACCCAGAGGAACAGAAACTTGCAATTTATGAATCAGTTGATACTGCAACTTTTCATTCACTCCTTGAATCAATACGGCTCGTTCACCATAAAACTGCAGGTCTAAATCCATCTACTCGAATCACAACCGAGCAACTACGCTCCGTCAAATCAGCAATTCCCCCGATTTCAACCGAGTTCACTCAACTCGGTGATTATTAAACTATAATACCCTGAAAATACCCACAGAAACATCTTGATTTAACTCACAAGACCTATTTGCTCTCCCACTTTTCCCATGAAAGCCACTATTAAAACACAAGGCCGCCAATTTACTGTAACTGAAGGCGATGTCCTCAAACTAAACTTTTTTCCAGATTCGGAAAAAGGCGACACGATTGACATCAATGAAGTCCTCATGATCGGTGAAGGTGCGGATGCACGCTTCGGAACACCACTCGTCGAGGGTGCGTCCGTTAAAATCACTATTCTTGAGAACAAGAAAGACAAAAAGGTCGTTATCTTTAAGAAGAAGCGCCGCCAAGGTTACAAGCGCCGCCGCGGTCACCGCCAACATCTTTCTGTAATCAAAATTGAATCCATCAACGGATAATTCCGTAATCAGGAGAACTTAAGCTATGTCACATAAAAAAGGACAAGGAACTTCACGCAACGGTCGCGATAGCCACTCAAAGCGTCTCGGTGTCAAAAAATTCGGTGGCGAGACAGTCGTTGCTGGAAACATCATCATGCGCCAACGCGGCACACGCTACCATCCGGGCGCGAATGTCGGCATCGGTCGTGATCATACTCTCTTCGCGCTGAAAGACGGAAATGTCGCTTTCGATAAAGCACACCGTAAGATCAACGTCGTTGAGTTAGTTGAAGCGTAAGACGATTTAAAATCGACAAAACTTTCAAAATCCCGCCTCCTTCAAGGAGCGGGATTTTTTTATGGACAAATTAATTGATGAACTGCGCGCACAGCGCGATCAAATCCAAAAGCATTTGAACTGGATTGATCGCAAAATACTGGAAGCAGAGATCCAACAGACTACCCAAGAAGCGCCGACCAACCAGCCTGACCAATTAGTGCCGAAATCGAGGCCTTTATCGGATCTAAAGACCTCGCACATCGACGCTCCAGAGTCACACGACGAACCAAATCCAGAAAAGTTTGCGACCGCGCCCGGACAAGGCGATGTCACAAACGCTAAAGTCGGCTGCATCGTTCTATTCCTACTTGGAACTGGATTATTTGTCTTCCTACTTTTTGGTCTCCCCTACTTGCTTGATTGAGTGTTTCACTCCTGCCCATCCGTTAGTGAACTCAGCTCAGTGATGATGTTTGTACAAGTTTCAGCGGGCCAAGAGATGTGATTCTGCCAGAATTGAGACTTCTACGTCAGTCAGGTCAGATTACCTACGATCGGACCACGACGTCTGTGCACTGGCCCTAAAACTGGCACAGTCGTGAGCTAAAACTACACGCGGCAACGAAAGTCTCGCTCGAAAAAACAATAGACTTCGAGTTTCTTCGTTTGAAGATCACCTTTCGAGAACCTAAGCCACGATCTGATCACCACAATTTTCGCGGTGATGACCGCGTATGAAAGTAACGAACAAAACCTCAACTGACTAGCGGCTCTCCTTCAACACTTGCAATGGTTTCGCCCACTACAATCGGATAACCACGGACAAAATCAGCCACCGGCAACAGCCTCCCTCCTGGGCGCTGCAACTCATGGAAAGAGATGGTACCTGCCTTAGTTGCAACCGACAGCGCTTCATCAACTGCAACGACTGTGCCCGCATTGAAGGCCACAGTATTCTGGTCGACTGACACTCGCCCTACCTTAATGCGCACTTCACCGTGATCAAAGTATCCACCCGGCCACGGCGAAAAGGCCCGCAATTTGTCGTAGATTGCTTGAGCTGAAATGCCAAAATCCAAAGCGCCGTCTTCTTTTGACAGTTTGCGGCAATGGGTCGCGCTGTCGGCATCCTGAGGCTTAAAATTTAAGCTTCCGGACAACGCCTTCGCCAGATTTCGTGCGATCAATGGCACCACCGCATCGCCAATCTTAAGACGCACCTCTGGGCCAGTGTTTGCGGGCTCGATATCCACGGCTTCTATATCAGCGACACCCCCAGCATCCATTTCTTTGACCACTCGCATCAGGGCGACCCCAGTCTCTTGCTCGCCCATAGCAATTGCAGTTTCAACTGGAGAGGCACCACGATACTTCGGCAGAATGGATCCATGAAAGTTCACCATTCCACCTAAAGGTGCCTCGCGTAAATTTCTTTTAAGAAAATGCCCATAAGCCATCACGAATGCGACCACAATTGCTTCTGATTGAATCCAATCCACGAGTCCAGCGTCCGGCTTTTCAGGCTGCAATAGCGGCACACCATGCTCCATCGCCCATGCCGCAACAGGATTCGGCTGCAACTTTTTGCCCCGACCTTGGCGACGATCAGGCTGCGAGACGACCGCACGGAGCGTGCACTGCTTCGAGCCAGCACCGACTAGGTAATTGAGCACAGGTAAGCAGATCATATCTGATCCAAAAAACATAACTTTAGGTAATTCACTCATAATCGACATTGATATTCTCTACTTGCACTCATTTGAAAAAATCTTGCTGCCCCAATGCATCCCGAGACGCGGTCGACGAGGCGCTGTTAAGAATCAACCACCGCAGAGTGACTGCCTTAAGCGCCGGTTCCTGGTAAAGTCGCCTCAATAGCAAAGCCGAGGCCAAGGCATCGTACAGCGCACAATGATAGCGCCCACGCTTGGGGGGACAGTATATCCCCGCCTGTACCGTCAACTCCGCTTCTAAATCGAAGAGTTTCATCAGATCGCCCAACTTATGACTCTCTAATTGCGGATAAATTCGACGATATAACTGCAACGTATCGATCCAAGGCCCCCAACTCGTAGTCATCTGCGCCTCGTCTGAAAAATCAGGCGAACTCCTAGGATATGGCCAGATACCGCGCAATAATCCGTCTTCTACAGTCACATTATGTGCACACAAAGGACCGCTTTCACGAAGCCCCGAGAATAATTTCCATTCTGCCTCAAACAACGCCTCCCCTCCGGCGAGTTCTTCAGAAATACCATGCTGCTGCCGATCACGATCCGAAATCGTCCCAACTGGAGCACACAGCCGTGAAAAAGTTGCCTCGATACGATGCCCCAACAAAGTCACCACACCATATTCCACCACCCCACTTTGGCGGCTACCTTCGAAGTCAATGAAATGAATAGGCGTGGAAAACATGTCCTGTGAATTCTGAACGTCCGAAGTCGAACGTCCAACATCGAATCAAGATTTGCTGCGTAATTCTAAAGACCAGCTTGGCCAGAGAAGGCCGCTAGATGCACTTATCTACGAATTTAAAGCATTCAAAATCTCAACCGAAAGAAGGCTAGTCGGAATACAGTTCCACCGCGAGACTTCCAAACCGAGCACAAGTACACTCGGCTCGGGCCCTTCACTGCAGTTAATCCGAGTGTAGGAAAACTACACGCGACATGCAGGCGAATCGAGCGTGGCCCTACTGATTAATAAACCCTATGACAGCATATACTGCCCTCAAACAACCGATTGTGACTGAGACTTCACTCTGTTCTATCGAGCACTCGACAGAACAGAGACCAACCGTTCAAAATGGGATGGAGCTGGCTAACAGTGAAACATGGCTCTGGACCTAAGCCAATGAATGCCCTGATTTAACAACCGAGAAATCAAACTAGTTATAGTCGACCTCGTAGTTTTCCATGTCGGGCGGCACGGTTGCCAATGCCTCTTCGGTAGTAGTGAGTCCTTCCTTGACCTTCAAAAGACTGTCCTGGTGTAAGGTCATCATACCGTTGCGCATGGCAACACGCTTAATCATTGAAGCCTCTTCCCCCGCATTAATTGCCTTAACTAATTCCTCACTGGTCGCCATCAATTCATGAATGCCAACTCGGCCTTTATAGCCGTTGCTACCACAAGCAGGGCATCCATCTGCACTGGCTCTCTGCAGCTTCCCTTTCCAGCTAAGTGCACGCTGAATAATCTCCGCCTCGTTGCCCTCTGGCGTGTAGGACTGCTTGCACGTCTTACAGACTCGGCGCATCAAGCGCTGCGCACAAACGCAGACAAGTGATGCAGAAATCATAAACGGTTCGACACCCATTTCAGTCAGCCGTGAAATTGTCGTCGGAGCATCATTCGTGTGCAACGTACTAAACAACATGTGTCCAGTGAGCGCCGCTTCTACTGCGATACCTGCGGTCTCCTTATCACGAATTTCCCCAACCAGAATCACATCTGGATCCTGACGTAAAAAAGACCGTAGTGCGCTCGCAAATGTGAGCCCGATCTTGCGCTGCATTTGCATCTGCAGCAGGCCCGGTAGGGTATACTCAATCGGGTCCTCAGCCGTACGAATACAGCGATCGATGGTATTGATCTCACCCAGCGCAGAATACAAAGTCATCGATTTCCCTGAGCCCGTAGGACCACAGTGTAAAATCATGCCATAGGGCCGTTTTATCAAATCGCGATACAAGCCTAGGTTTCTCTCAGAAAACCCGAGTGCAGGAAGCGGCAGAGTACTTTTTTGTTTATCAAGAATACGCATCACCATACCCTCGCCATGGTTGAGCGGAGCAGAGGAGACACGTAAATCGACATCAATCCCCTTTTTGTTAAATTGCTTGAACATGATACGTCCATCTTGAGGCAAGCGCTTTTCCGCAATGTCAAGCTGCGCCATCACCTTCAAACGAGCGAGTAAAGCATTCGAAGCAGACGGAGGAATCGACAAGCGGTTGAACAACACACCGTCGACTCGGACTCGAACTCTCGTCTCTTTTTCAAATGGCTCAACATGGATATCACTTCCACCTGAATAATAAGCTTCCTCAATTATCCGATTCGCCAACTTGATGATAGGAGCCGAATCTTCATCATTAAAATCGTCCTCAAGCTCTTCATGTTCCTGATACTCTTCCCCTAGCGCCTCGACCACGTCACCAAAACCAACCGCTTCGTATTTGTCCCCTTGTGTATCCAGTGCTTTCGCAATTTGATGTTCAAGACCGAGTAAAACCGAAACCTTCATCCCTGAGATTTCTTTAATCTTAGTCGTTACCTGAAGGTTGAATGGATTGCTAACTGCGACGATAATAAACTCACCGCAAAACCCCAAGGGCAAGACCCCGTTCTCTCGGCAAAACTCTTGGTCAAGCTTCGAGTAAGACATATCGTTAACGATACAATTCTTAATATTTATCGGCGACAATTCAAACGCCTTCGCCTTCGCAGATAAGAGCTGAAACTGACTTACCTTGTAAGTTTCAGCGAGCAGAAGCTCGACCGCCTCACCAGACATCTCCTCTTTAGTTTGGGTGATCGCTGTAAACTGCTCATCAGAAAGGCGTCCCGTTTCAAGTAGGTTCTTGACGATTGAAGTTTGTATTCTAGCGAGTGCCATCAGTATTGAATCGTTTAATAATTAAGAAGAGTTCAGCGCAGTTTAGAACCGGGCGACATGGGCATCTAGCAACGGCAGATTAGAAAAATCATTTTCAGATTGCACATTGTCTTTGATTTCAAGTCCCCGAGAGAATTCGACGACTGACAAATCTGAGGTCGCTAGTTGATTCTTCAAATACCGGTTTTGCGCATTATTCATGAACCCCTCCAAACGCTCCGTGGCCGGAGGGATCTCAACCGTCGCAACACTCAAAATCGAACGGACCAGTTCTACCGGAAGTAATCCGTTCGGGGATTGACTGACGAGTTTGAGCGCTACCTCCTCGATTTCACGACAATTAGACCAATCATGATTGAGTATTACAAATATTGCCTCTCCACTTAAACTGAAGTTAGAGGCCAAATTAAGTTTTGTAGTCGCAACCTCAAAACCACGTTGTAAGTAGTTAGCGACATCACTGAGGCGCTCATGTAATCCTGGGATTATAAACCCAGCACTCTCGGCCTCAGTTTTGAATTCGACCTCAGATCTAAGAGACGAAAGAACGAAAGCGAAAAACAAACCTGACTCGCCAGCCGTCGTGGTCGCCAGAAAAGCCTTTGCTTCCTTAACCTGCGAGACATCAGCGAGATTAACCTGAATAACTTGACTGTAGCTCGCGTCTCCGAGCAACGACGCGATTTTCGCATTAGAACCATCAGACAACTCTTTAAAGCTGAGCATTTTAAGAGGTTTGTCAGCGTCCCCATTCCAGCCGGAGATATCTTTGAGCACCAAGTCAGCTTCTCCGCTCGATCGGTCTAGGATAAAGCAATGCTTCATCATTTTGCAATGAGTCCACAATTTTTTAATGAGCTCTGACGCTTCCGAAGATTCAGCACTAAAATACTTTGGAGGTTCGGGACATAAAACAGCAGCTGTTGACTCGCTCAACATAGACTTCTGAGCCAAGGCGGCCTTCTCAGCCCCCGACATTGGCTTTGAAAATCGTGCGACATGCTGCAGGAAAGTCGCTGTATTTAGAGGTTTTTCGAGGACCAAAGTGACGCTCATATTGGCCACCTTGACCAATTCCGGAGCGTTCATTAATCCTGACA